>Ga0209023_10000886_pt1 | contig 42474 bp, 41 predicted proteins | sample LakOneMetagenome_FD_187468 | JGI IMG/M metagenome (GOLD analysis project Ga0209023, IMG submission 187468) | Freshwater and sediment microbial communities from Lake Erie, Canada (SPAdes) (version 2) | ecosystem: Environmental > Aquatic > Freshwater > Lentic | place: Lake Erie, Canada...
TCGACGTCTTCAGGGTTCGGATTGTATTTGGGGAAGGTGTAGTCGAGCTCGGTGTCCATACCGATGACGTCACTGACGCCCATGCGCTGCAAGGCGTCGACGGCGAAGGCCCCGGCCGTGCCGTTGCCGCAGGCGGCGATGACCTTCAGGGGGCGGGTGATGCTGGCCCGCTTGGCGACGTCGGCGATGAAACGCTCGGCTTCGCCCTCAACGCGGATCAGCTTGCCGCCGTCACGCTCGACGAACTTGCCGCCCAGCACGATGTCGCGCAGGCGGCCCATCTCGTCGGGGCCAAAGGTGAGGGGACGCTGGGCGCCCATCTTCACGCCGGTCCAGCCGTTCTCGTTGTGGCTGGCGGTGACCATGGCCACGCAGGGAATGTCCAGGTCGAACTGGGCGAAATAGGCGGTCGGCGACAGGGCGAGGCCAATGTCGTGCACCTCGCAGCCGGCCGAGATCAGGCCCAGGATCAGGGCGTTCTTGATCGAGCTGGAATAGGAGCGGAAGTCGTGGCCCACCACGATCTTCGACAGGCCCAGCTCGTGGATGTAGGTCCCCAGGCCCAGGCCCAGGGCCTGGATGCCCAGCAGGTTGATGTCGGGCCCAAACAGCCAGCGCGCGTCGTACTCGCGAAACCCCGTGGCCTTGACCAGCGGCTCGTTCTCATAGGCGGCGGTATTGGGAACGAGGTCAGAGCGCGGGGCAGAGAACATCGGGGCTCGCATCATGGTTGAGATCGTTGCTTTAGCGGCCACGGACCGGCGCCGCTAGCGTTCTCACATGACATCGATTGTCGAAACGTGACCGCCGCCTATATAATGCCCGCCCGCAGCAGATCGTGGACATGCAGGATGCCAACCGGGTGGCCACGGCTTATCGAGATTTCGAGAGTTCGCAGGGCTGCGCGCTTGCCTTGGCCTTAGGTCGGATGCACAGGTTCAGCGGCGCTAGCTGGTTGACTTGGCCAAAGTGACGAACCCCGCCGCATAGCTCTTGCCGTCGTCCAGCAGGCCAGGGTCTGGCCTTTGCCGCTTGGGGGCATGTCTCCCAAGCTCGCTTCGGCATCTCCGCTCCAAAGCGACAATATCGTTGATCGAGTCCGCGAGCGTGTGAAGCGGGATCTTGCGCCAATCGACAGCGCCGCTTTCGATCTCACTGAGCGTGCTGCAGTAAAGGCGAACCATCGCGCGGATCTCAAAGAGGCTATCGGAAAGACGTTGGGGAACCGCATCGATCCTCACCCCCGCAAGATCGTCCAGCCGGCCTTCGAGTTCGAGGCGCATGGCGCGTGCGAGAAAGGTGGTGAAGGACTTGGTCTGGAGGGGCTCAATCAATCTGTCCAACGTCCCCGCCGCGTGCCTGAGCGCCAGGACCGTCATGCTCAGAGCGCGAACGCATTGGTCACGTTTTTCCAGACGTCGTTGCTCGCGCGGAATGAGGACTGCGATCCACGTCGAAGCCGCGATGGCCACGACAGAAAAGACCGCTTGAAACCATCCGCTGAGAGCCTCGTGGCGCTCCATATTGGCCAATCCGACCGACAAAAGGCCGCCAGGATCCAAACAGATCAGTCCCGCAAGACCTAACAGCAGCGCTATGCCAACAGCAATCGTGGTTCTCATGGTTGCCCCCCGGCCCCGGACCTCCCGGTCTCCCGCACCTTAGCCAGGCCTGACCGAAGATCCATCAATACTCGCGCCTGACGGGTGTTGGCGTCGCATCAGCTCTAGCAGCCTTCAAGGCCGACGGGTTCCGCGCCGACCGGAGCGATGCGGCGCCGCATCAGCCGACAATGGATTCATCATGGGGAGAACTGACGGGGCGTGGCTCGGCGCCGTGGGTGGGGTAGGGCCATGAGGCTGCCCATTCCGTGACGATCCTGGCGCTCGCCGCTATCGACGAGGCGCCTTGCGCCTGGCTTTCGCCTTCTGTGTTGATTGAACGCAACGGTCCAGCGCCTCCTGATTGTCCCCGACAAGTCGTTGCGTGGCCTGCAGGGCTCGCCACCGGTCCGGGGCGGCGATCAACAGCAGTCGCTCGCCCGCCGACCACAGATCGCGGTCCAGCATCCGCGCCGCTCGCTTCTCCGGCCAAGCCCAGGATTCTGGCGCGGCCTGAACGGCGATGGCTGGAAGGCTCGCGCCTAGGACCGCGCCCCCGACCACGCCGGCCAAGGCCATCTGCAGCAGCCGCCAGTTCTGCACGCTGGCCAACCGCGCGGTGTCGACGCAGTCGCGAAGGTCACCGGCTGCCCTCTGCAGATTGTCCTGGGCCTGGCGCCACGCCGCGCGATCCTGAAGCCGGGCGGCTTCACCGGCCGCCGTGATTTGCCTCACTATCTCAGCCGGGGTCAGGGCCAGGACCGGACTGGCCGCCAGCTGCCCGATCCTGCCGAGCGTAACTCTCACGCCCTCGGCGATATCGCCGAGGGCTTCGCTGTAGTCCGGCGCCGAGGCCCGCTCGGCGGCAAACCCGCTCAAGGCGACGTTCAACAACGCCACCTCCCGCCGCAACGCGTCGAACGCCATCGCGGCGGGATCGACCGGCGCTTCTGATCCGATGTCGTGATCCATTGCATCCTCCTACAAGCCAAGGCCCCGGCCACGACCCAGGCCCAGATAGGCTGACAGGCTCTGGCCGATGCTGCGGCCCATCTCGGCCGAAAGTCCAAGTTCGGGCGCGCGCGGACGCAGCAGCGACTCCACCTGCGGATCGCGCTGCAGGCTCTGCGCCATCGCGCCCAGACGGTCCTTCACCTGACGGACGCCAGTCGTGTCGCCCGCGCGGTGTAGGTCCGCGCGCTGACGCTCCAGGCACTGCCAGCGCTCGACAAAGCGATCGGCGCGCAGACGCGGATCCGCGCGGACCTCGGCTTCCAACTGAAGGACGCGGATCGCCCGTTGCGTCCGACCTGAAGCCGTCTCGCCCACCAGGGCCGGATCGCGGACATAGACCCGCTCCAGATCCCTGGCCGCGTGCGGACCGATCTGCCCCATCGCCTCGCGCGCCTGCTCCAGCGCTCGTCGCTGATGGACCAGCACCGGCAGGCCGCGATCCTGCATGCGAATCACATCGGCTGAGGCGCGCGCATGGCGCTCAAGGATGCCGCGCTGGGCGATCTGGTCGGCCTCGCGCGCCGCCATCGGCTGAAGCGCCGCGCCGGCCGGCTTGAACCCGGCGAACATCCCGCGCTCGCGCTGCGGCGGCGCCGGAGCCCGCATCGACGCCGGCACATGAATGTCGCGCCGCTGCGCGAAGTCGCTGGCCATGTCCTTGGCCCGCTCGCGCGACAGCACGCGGGTCAGCTTGCCGAGATCCTCGAACTCGTCACGGCCGTAGTGGAGCTGCACGCTTTCACGGTGGCGCGACAGGGCGACATAGGCGCCGTGACGATCCATGCCCGGTGTCGCCAGCACGTGGGTCCGATCAACCGTGACGCCCTGGCTCTTGTGGATGGTGGCGGCATAGCCGTGATCGACCTGGGCGTAGTCCTTCAGGTCAAACGCCACCGATCGCCCCGCGTCCAGACGCACGGTCATCCGGGTCGGCGAGACCTGCTCGATCTCGCCCAGCATTCCGTTCTTCACGCCCCCGGCGCCGCCCAGCCCACGATCGTTCTTCAGGAACATCAGCCGGTCCCCGACCGCGAACTGGCGCTCGCCGCGCTCGGCCTTGACGATGACGTCCTCGCCCAAGGCACCCGCCTGAAGCAGCCGCTCGCGCGCCGTCAGATTGAGATCGCGGACCTCGTCATTGGTATGGGTGAGGATGATCCGGCTCTTGCCCGGCTCTGCCACGCGGTCGCGATCCCAGCGCTCGACCAGAGCCTCGCGCGCCTGATCGCGCGTCTCGGCCGCGTGGACCATGCCGCGCGCCTCGTAAGTCGCCAGCGCCTCACCCGTTCGCCCCGTAGCCAACTGCCTCGTGGCCTCACGTTGCCAGTCCTCATGCTGGCGACGAACCTGGGTGATCTCGACATGGGTATGACGCTCGGCCAGCGACCGGAACGCCGCCCCGGCCTCGATCGCCTGCAGCTGCTCGGGATCGCCAACCAGCACCGCCTTGGCCCTGGCCTTGTCGGCCGCAGACAGCAGCCGCTCCATCTGTCGCGAGCCGATCATGCCGGCTTCGTCGATGACCAGCACGTCGCGGGCGTCCAGCAGCTCGCGGCCCTGCGACCACTGATGCTCCAGACTGGCGATGGTGCGCGAGGCGATGCCCGATCCGCCCTCCAGGTTCTCGGCGGCGATGCCCGACAAGGCCAGGCCCTGGACGCGATAGCCGGCGCCTTCCCAAGCTTCCCGCGCCACGCCCAGCAGCGCCGACTTGCCGGTGCCGGCATAGCCGACCACTACGCCCAGATCGTTGGCCTCGGTGACGTGCTCGAACGCCGCCTTCTGCTCGCCGGACAGGACAAGGCCGCGTTGCTCGGCATGCGCCAGAGCGCGGCGGTGATCCAGTTCGCTGACGCGGTGTGCCCGGCGCTCGGCCATCACGGCGGAGGCGCGATGCAGGCGGTCCTCGACCGCGATCATTTCGCGGCTGGTGAACCGCTCCTGGCCGCGCCCGTCTTGACCCAACGCCACCAACTCGGGCGAGGCCTGCACCGCGCCCATGGTGCGATCGAACTGCTCCTTGCCGTCCGAATGGCGGTGAAGAAACATTGCCAGATCGCGGTGGGTGAAGGTCGCCTGCTGCTTGGTGATGGCGTCCAGGGCGATGCGCGGATCGGCGATGATCCGTTCGCCATTGGCCCGCGCGATCTCGTGGTGCTCGTCGAGGCGATCAGCCTCCAGGCCTTCGTCGGCCCTGCGGCCGGCGGCGGGGCCGATCTTGTGCTGCGGTTCGAGGTCGATGCCCTGGGCGTCCAGGCTGCGGTGATCGATCCGCGCGTCAATGTCGAGTTGAGCCAGCCGCTCGTTGACATGGTCGGCCCAGGCCTCGCGCCAATGCTCGACCAGCTCGGTGCGGTTCCAGTCCCGCACCTTGGCGCTGAAACCGTCTTCACCCACTTCCCGCATCGACAACATGACGTGGGCGTGGGGTTTGGCCAGGCCGTCCGGTCCAACATCCCAATGCACATTGAGGTCGGCGACCATGCCGCGATCGACCATCTCGCGCTGGACGAAGTCGCGGGCCAATTCGATGCCCTGGGCCTGGTCCATCTCGCGCGGGATGGCGAACTCGACCTCGCGGGACAGCTGGGCGTCCTTGCGCTTCTCGCCGGCCTCGACTGTGTTCCACAGCCCCGCACGGTCCGACAGATGCTCTGGCGCGCCGTCCGGCAGCAGGACCTCGGAATGGACGACGCCGCTCTTGTTGGTGAAGTCGTGGTCGCGATCCAGCCGCTCGTCGTGCAGCCGCGAGGCGGAGCGATAGGCGGCCGAAGCCACGGCGCTGGCCCCGGTGGCGCGGCTGATGACTTTGACGGAGAAGTGGTAGATCGCCATGGCGACAGACCACTTACTATCCTGAGCGCACGTCGGCACGACGTATAAGCGCGCCCTCCAAGATTAAAATCTGGGGAGGGACCGGGCCGTCCCAGTGTGTTCCGGCGACCTTACAGCCTTCCGGCCGCCATTGTTTTATCCTGAGCGCATCTGGCCATCATGGAGACTGCGATGCGCAAACCCAGAGACTTCGACGCCGAACTGACAGCGCTCAATGACAAGGCACGAATGCTGAAGGATCGAAAGATCAAGCAGCTTGGCGAGCTGGTGATCGCCACCGGGGCCGACGCGCTGGACGTCGAGACCCTGGCCGGCGGACTGCTCGGCCTGGTCGAGAGCAAGGATGCGGCCCGCAAGGCGGAGTGGCGCAAACGCGGCGCGGGGTTCTTTCGCGGCGGGAAGGGCGATGCTGAGCCAGGCGCTGGCGACAACCCATGATGCGATCCGACGAACCGCGGCGGCGCGACATCGGCTTGAGGCGCGGCGGGCCAGAGCCGACACGCGCGCTTGGGTGATGCAACGGCGCGAGCGAACCCACCACCTGATCGAACTGGGCGGCCTCGTGCAGAAGGCCGGGCTCGTCGAGCTGACCGGCGACGATCGCGTCGCGCTCTATGGCGCGTTCCTGACCCTGGCGCTGAGGCTTCAGGGCGAGGATCGCGACCATACCCTGGCGCTGTGGCGGCGAAGCGGAAAGCGGGCGTTCGAGACCGGCGACAGCCCCGACTGACTGTCAGGCTTGCCCGACCTCACGACGCCATCAGCTGATCCTCGTCGTCCGCCATGGCGCGCACCAGGTCGAGGATCTGGCGGCGGACACGCCCCTTGGCGATCTTCGGGAACACCGCCGCCAGTTCCAACCCCTCGGGTGTGTGCAGAAAGGCCGTAGTGGCCCGATGCGCGGCCTCGCCGACCTCGTCACTCTCCGCGGTGACAGGATCGGCCAGGCCGTCGAAGAAGTAAGACAGCGGGACCTGAAGCGTCCTGGCGATCTCGTACAGCTTTGATGCGCTGACCCGATTGGCGCCGCGCTCGTACTTCTGGACCTGCTGGAAGGTCAGCTTCAGCGCGTTGGCCAGATGTTCCTGGCTGAGGCCCAGCATCTTGCGGCGCAGCCGCACGCGGCCTCCGACGTGGAGGTCAACGACGTTAGGTGCGCGGCTTCAGCGGTATCGGTCACGAAGGTCTCCATGGCACCGGTTAGTCGGCGCGCCGCCAGCCGGAAAGGGTCTTGGCGGCGCAAGACGGCCTCGGGCTGCGGCGTTTCAATGGGGACAGATACGCTAGTCCCTCAGGATTAACGCATTCGCATCAATCGGCTGTGCTGAGGCATGTCCAAGTACGATCCCCTCTCGGGTCATCTGCGTCGCCAGCGCGATGACGAATTCGAGCTGACCTTCGCCGAGATCGAAGGCATCCTCTGCGCCATGCTCCCCAAGAGCGCGGCTCGCCAGCAGTGGTGGGCCAACACCACCGATCCCTACACAAGCCAGGTCCAACGCAAGGCCTGGCGTGACGCCGGCTATGACGCCTTTCTCATCGCCGGCAAGGACCGCGTGCGGTTCAAGCGAACCGGCTGAGGCTGACGCCAGACTGAGCCTGTCCGACCCGCCACCGAGCTTGACGCCGCTGCCGCCCTTGACCCGCACCAGCCCGCCCGGCAGAGGCTCGCCAAGCGCTCCAGGGCGAGCACCGACCTTTGGTCCTGGCTCCCGCAGGTTGGGATGGGCAAAGCGGTAGCCGTGGGGAGTGCGGTTAGCGCTTGCAAACGGGGGTCCAGCAGTTCGGACAGCGCGCGGTGCGCAGCTCGTCCATCGTCGCCTTGAAGAGGTCGTATCCGTCGCCCTGCTGATGGACCATGACCTGTAGCGCCACCTCCAGCTTGGCGGCGACGCCGTAGATGTCGCGCGCGCGTACCGTAGGCAGGGCTTCGAGCCATGCCTCGCGTTGGTCGAACAGCGGCTTCAACTGCTCGTCGATGGCGTTCATCTCTTCGGAGGGCAACAATTCCCCACGCTCCTCTGGCGTCATGCGCTCCCATCGCTTCTGGCGCACGAGAATGGTCTCCAGATCCGACCAGCGCAGACCCAGACGGTCGATCTCCGCGTCGAGCGCCAACCACTCGGCGCAGCGGGCAGCGGGCAACGGCCTGGTCCTGGACTGCGGCGCCACCGGCCCCGGCGACCACCGGCGCGGCGCTGGCCGCGCCAATGACGACGCGCCGGGAAACGGCGAAGGGCTCCTTGTCGTCAGACACCGGGATGCTCCGCGTTGGAAAGGCTGATGGGCTTAGGGCGGGCGCGCTCGACTCGATCGACCGTGCGGGAAATCTCGCAGAGCGCGTCGGCCAAGCGCGCCTGAACCTCGCCTGCGGAGAGCCCCAGGTGGCGAGCGATCAGCGCATAGTCGAGCGCCTCGAGGTGGTTAAGCAGGAAGACGTCCCGCGTCTCCCGCCGAAGGCGGAGCACGGCGTAGGACATGACTTGCTGGGCGTTGTGCGGATCGAAGACACGGCCGCACCAGAGATCGAGATGTCGCCAGCGCCACCACTGGCTGGCCACGAGCGGCCAAGGCATGCGCAAGCGCACCATCACGCGACGCCTTTATGATCGGAAGCTTCGCGCCCGGCGGCCTCGACAACGGCTTCGATCAGATCGCAGACCGTCGTACAGGCCTGCGACCAACAGACCGATGCGATGGCCTCCGGCGGCATCTGTGAAATGGCATGGACTTGGTAGTAGGGGCCAAGCAGCGCGGCCAATTCTGGAAGGGCCGCTAGGGCGCCGTTGAACCCCGCGCGCCGCGCTAACCTCAGCCCTTTGCTGAGGTCGTGGCGGAGATAGACGCGGTTCCAGTCGTCGCTGATCCCCCGGTGCAGGAGGTGCGCCTTCAGCGCCAGTTCGATCGCGATGGCCAGGAAGTAGCGCGTGACCTCGGCGTGTCGCGGCAGCGCCGCTTCGGCCGCTGCGTGGAAGCCGGCGGCGTTACGGCGGGACGTCGCCGCCAGCGGGCGGTCGGCGCCGTCGCGTCGCCGGGCGACCCGGTGTGTCACTTGCCACCGGAGGAGAAGGCCGCGAGGTCGCGGACCGCGCGGGTGATCAGGCCGTGGGCTTCGGGATGGTCTTCCACGAAGATCAGACGGGTCGCCACCGCCAGGTTGGCGACGACCGCCTCGATGCTCTTTGCGGGCTTCGGCCGCATGGCCTTCAGAAGAGCGTGCCGCTCGACCTCCAGCACATCGAGCCTGGCGTCGATCTCGGCAAGCCTAGCGCCTTCGGGGATCGCGGCCCGTTGGTCCGGTGACAGCTGATACCAATTGCACTTGGTCATCAGCCAGCCTTCGAGCGTGCCCCACTCTAACTGGAGCCGCCGCTGTTCGGCGTCGATGGCCAGCCAGCGGTGGCAGATGGCGACAGACGGGTCGGCTACGACCTGGGGCGCGGGTATAGCCGCAACCCCACAGGTGACGGCGCTGCCAACCATCATTGCTCGCCTGGACGGTTTATCCACGCGCGCAGGCGCGCGCCCCGCCTTTCGACGTGACTCCATGGCCTCTGCTCTATAATCATGAGTGACGATTTTATTATCACTCGGGTGGAGCGAAGGGTCAATTATAAAATGATCACAAACGATAATAAAATTATCATCCAATGATCGCGGCCGAGCAGATCAAGGCCGCTCGTGCTCTTTTGGGCTGGAGCCAGCCACAACTGGTAGCGGCTTCTGGCGTCTCACTGCCGACCATTGTGCGCATGGAGAGTTCGGTGGGACCTGGCCGAAGCTCTGCCTCAAATGTCGACGCGGTGAGACAGGCGTTGGAGAAGGCTGGAGTGACGTTCCTGTCGCCTGACGTAGCCGGTGGTCCGGGTGTGCGTCTGGCGAAGTAGCGCGCAAGCGCCGCAGTGGCCCGCCGCCACCTTCATTGGAGCAAGCTACCGCCGCTGCAGGGCGCGCCAACTTACGCTTTTGACGCCTACAGCCTGTCTTTGTTTCCCATAGTACGATCTGGCCCCGTGAGGCCTTGCCGCTAGCAGCAAGCAATCCAAATCTGGCTCATCGAATGCCTTGAGATCCCAGTCTTTGGAGCTTGTTGCGATGGTTGAACCCGACCGTATTCTCCGGATCCGAACCGTGCTGCAACGCACGGGCCTGACCCGCTCGACTCTCTACCGCAAGATCCAGGACGGCTCCTTTCCCCGCCAACTTCAGATCAGCGTCCATGGCGCTGGTTGGCGAGAGTCGGCCATCAACCGATGGATCGCCGATCCAGCGGGATATGGTCGCGATCCGGCTCGCGTTCTGGAGTCGATCGATGCCCGATAGCTTTCACGTCGAGCGGATGGCGTATCGGGTGCGGGAAGCCGCAGATATCCTGGCCATCAGTCGCAGCCGCTTCTACGAACTGGTGGCTGAGGGGCGGATCCGCATTCTTAAGGACGGCGCGCGAACGCTGGTGCGCCGTCGGGACTTGAGCGCTACCTTGATGACCTGGAGACGCTATGCTCCTCCGGGCGGTAACGTGTCGACGGACAGGCAGTCGTCCGCCTTCATCGTCGCTATCGTCGTCGACCGCAGGCGTGATCCTGTCCTTACGGATGGGGCGCCAGCCGCACATTGCTTTCGGAGATGCTCTTCTCAAGCGCCGTAGCCTCGTCGGGACAGACCACGCACATCACGGGGAAGGAACGGGCGATCTCCTTGCGTTCGGCCAAGATGTTCAGCGCCCGAAGGCGTCACCCGCCGACATGAACCTCGAACCGGCCTGTGGCCTTGCCCTTGGCGTCATGCTGGGCGGTGATCCGAAGATTTTGCTGCACCGTCTTGGTGGCCCCGATGTCGGCGACCAGATCGGGGTCCACGTCGCCTTGGCGCATGTTGTTGGGCGACAGAACCAGCTTGCTGAGTTGGATTTCACGAACGGTCATCGGTTGAACTCCGACTTGGGGGCGGGATCGATGCTTTGCGCATCTACCCTGCCCGCAGGCGAGGCTGGGGGTGGCAACTGGGGGACGGCCGGGGGGAGGGGGATCATCCGGCCTGCACCGAGCGCAGCGAGGGAAGGTGGGGGACAGCCGTTGTAACCGCCCCCGCAATCGATGGCCGGCGAAGTGCCTGGTGCGCGCTTGGAATTGCTGGTGAGAGTCGTAAGGTCGCCGGATACGCGTGCGCGGTGGCTGCGATGGCGTCCATGTCGAGCAGTTCCGTGATCCCGTGCGTGCTGAGGGGGGGGGGCATGAAAATCTGCATTCCAGTCTACGACAACGTCAACATGCTCGATGTTTGTGGCCCCATGGAGATGTTCGGGTGGGCCGGATATGAGACCTTCTTGGCGGCGGAGAAGCCTAGCGCCCTACGGTTCCTGAATGGGTTTCCGTTTTTTGTGGAACGCAGCTTCGAGAGTGTCGATGAAGCCGACGTTCTCTGGACGCCAGGGGGCGATCCTGGCGCGCTCGCCACACTCATCAACGACGCATCGAGCCCCTACCTGGAGTTTCTCGTCCGGATGCAGCCGCGGGTGCAGGTCTTGGCCTCCGTATGCGAAGGCGCCCTCCTCTTGGCCGCAGCCGGCCTGCTCGACGGCTACGAAGTCACGACGCACTGGGCCTTCGTCCCATGCCTCACTCAACACTTTCCCAAGGTCCGCGTGGCGCCAGGACATCCGCGGTTCCATCTTGATCGGGACCGGCTGACAGGTGGGGGGATCTCTTCCGGCTTGGATGAAGCGCTTCAGCTGATAGCGATGCTGAGCGGCGCCGCGGTTGCCGAAGGCGTTCAGCGGACGACCCAGTATTATCCAGAGCCGCCCGTCTCGAGCGTCATACCGCCGGCGACGGTCTGTCGGGTCGACATTCGCCGGTCCTCGCGCGGCCAGTAGGCTTAAGCCCAGCGTCCAGAACCGCTGGTCCGTTGAACATCGCCAGCCCGAGGCTGGTCAGGCCGGCTTTTGCGGCGGGGGCGGTGGGCCGGCTCGATCTTTGAGATATCTCCGTTCGGCGAACGCGCACTTTCTGCTTGCCGGACCGTAAGATGTGCGTACAGATTTCATTCCGTCAGGCTGCCACCTGAGCTTGACTGGGGCGTCGGTTGGCGATCGGCGGCGTGAAGGGGAATTGCAATGCCGGCCAGCGCCCGCGCCATCGGGATGAACGCCTTAGTGCTGGCGGCCTGCCTCGCGGCATGGACGGTTGTGCTGCAACCGACCTCGCGGCTGCTCTGGCCGATGCTTTGCGGAGGGACGGTGGACGCGACCGTTCAGGCGACGCTTCTCCTGAACCCGCCCGTATTTATCCTGGGAGCATGGGCGGCGATGGTCGTCGCCATGATGAGCCCCGTGCTGCTCGCGACCGCCCGGCGGAGGGTGGTTGAGGCCTCGCTGGCCGAGGTCGCCCTGTTCCTCACCGCTTACGGCGCCGGCTGGATGGTCGCCGGGGCTGGACTCTTCGCCGTCGCCTTGCTGGCGGCGAGCGCCAAGCTCAGCCCGGCCGGGGCCCTAATGCTGGGGATGGCGGCGGTCGGGCTGTGGCAGGCGTCGCCCGCCCGGCAGCAGTGCCTCAACCTGTGCCACCGCATTGGGGCCAGACGGGCCACCGCCGGAACGACCGGCGGCGCCTTCGCCGCCGGGAGCGCCTACGCCGCGGGCTGCGTCGGCGCTACCTGGCCACTTATGTTGGCGGCGCTGGCGGCGCCCGACTGGCATCTTGCGGCCATGTTGATCGCGACCGCCTGGATGGTCAGCGATCGCCTGGAGCCGCCGAGCCGGCCAACCTGGCGATGGCGCTGGCCCGGGCGCGGTGCTTGGCGGGCGATGGCCCGCGCCTGACGCAGCAATTTTTCGAGCTGAACACGAGACCGAGCAAGGGGCAAACACATGGCCGACGACTCCGACGATCCCGTCGTGACCAATCCGACCTATATGGGTCAGGTTCGGTTCTTCTTTCGCCAGATCGACATCGATCACATGGCGCCCAAGGGCTTCGACCTGGCGACCTATGCGGGCGTCAAGCGTCAGGCTCTGGCCATCTACGCACATACCGCGCCCACCAGCGACATGCCGCCGGACGCCGAAGGCAAGTGGAGCGCCAACCGGCGTCAGACCTTTCTGAACTGGATCATGCAGAACTACCCGATGGGGGTCGCAGAGCCCGACATCGCCGTGGCCCCCCCGCAGGGGGAACCGTTGTCAACCACGCGGGTCCGCAAGGCCATCACCGCCTTGACCCCGGCGGAGATCGAGACGCTCAAGACCGCGTTTCGGGGTCTGATGGCGCGGGATCCCGCCCAGGCCGACAGCTACTACGCGATCGCCGCGATCCACGGGTTGCCGCAACAGTGGTGTTCGCACCATATCGACCAGTACAATCCCTGGCACCGGGTCTATTTGAAGACCTTCGAGGACGCTTTGCGGTCCGTCCCCGGCTGTGAAGCGGTGACGCTGCCTTACTGGGATATCCTGACGCCGATCCCCCCTGTCCTGCAGGAAGAACCCTTCGCAAGCTACGTCTTGCCGATGGACCCGGGCGCAGCCGCGCACCCCCCCCAGCCGGGCGTCTTCTTCCCCTACGCCACCAGCCGCTATTCCCCTGAGGAACTGTCGGAGAACGTCGCGGCCTTCGACCTTGCCGGCGACATCGCCACCTCCAAGATCCAGACGGTCTGGGGCGCCTTCAACACCAATGGCTACCAGGATTTCAGTATCCAGGCCCATGATGGCGGGCACCTTTCGATCGGACCGACCATGGCGGCGCAGGAAGTCGCATCATACGATCCCATCTTCTGGCTCTTCCATTGCAACCTCGATCGATTGTGGTGGCGCTGGCAGGAGGCGGTGAAGGCGACGACCCTGGCAGGGTTCAAGTCCACCATCACCAGCGGCGACCTGACCTGGCTGGACGGTCCGGCGCCGCTCAACAGCCTCCAGCCGTTCAACCAGACGACGGCTGAGTCACTGGATATGGAGATCAGTTATGAGGACGAGGCCGTGGCCACGCCCGTAAGCTTCGAGAATGCCTTGGGTAGCATGGAGGCGGCGCGCAGCTTCAGCATCCGTCGCTCGACCCCCGTGTCCGTGCGGGTGAAGGACATTGCTCGCCTGAGGATTCCCGGCAGCTTCGTCGTGCGCCTCATGGCGGATGGCGAAACCATCGCCAAGCGGGCCTTCTTTCAGCCGGACGCTCCCCAAAATTGTCCAACCTGCGTCGCCAATGCGCTGGTGAACATCGACTTCCGGCTGGACGCTGAGCAGTTGCTCGACAAGACGCTCTCGGTCGGCATCGAGGTGCCCTCACATCGGGAGATGGGCGAGCGTTTCCCACTGTCCGAGGCGGGAAATCCTTCGGTCAACGTTCGTTTCCTCCTGCACGACCAGTAGGAGGCGCGGTGCGGGAGCGGTCGCATGTGCGCTGGCCTGGCGATCGCCTTGCCCGTTGCTCGGCGCCTGCGACTCCGACGTTCGTTGCGGAACGCAGTGGGATCCGCGAGCAAGGCACGCCGCAGCAGCACTTGCGACCGCTAGGGACGGCGCACCGCGACGAACGACGCCGTCACGCCCGCCTGACCGCTGCCGTGCGGCCTCGCGCGCAGGACGGTCCCGACGAGGCTCGGGATCTGGTCGACGCCGGCGGGCCAAAGGTAAGCCGTGGTCGCGTGGTAGTCGTATTCCCAACCGGCCGTGGGCGTGCCGGCCCGACCCACCCCTGCCATCTCAAAGGTCAGGCCTCCGTCAGCATTCGGCGTGACCTGTCCCTCCAGGTCGAGAACATAGTCCCCGCCCATGTCGAAGGTCCCAGTGACCGTCGCGTCCGTCGGCGTCGCAAGGGTGAAGACTCCCTCGCCGAAGATACTGTCGGCGGCCTTCTGGGGATCGCCGCCCACCGGGTCGGGATTGTTCAGGTAGCTGCGGTACATCCAGCTTCCGGCCAGCATGGCGGGCTTCCTTCGGACTAGGGGTTGGGGCCTGACGCGATTGCGGTCGTTGCGAGGGGGCAGGCGGCGGGGCGGGTAGGGGCGGAGAGGTCATGGCGTATTACCCGTCGTCGCGCCCGGGAGAACGATCTGGACGTTCTGCATCATCCCCTGATCCTCATGATCGAGGATGTGGCAGTGCAGGACGTAGGCGCCGATATAACGCTGGTAGCGGGTGCGGAAGATGATCGTGTAGCCACTGCCCTTGACCCAGATCGTGTCCTTCCAGACTCCCTTGAGGCCAGGGTAGTTTGGGTCCGGCGCCCCACCGCCGGCGTCGTCGACGGCGTTCACAGCGCTCACGTCTTTGCCGTTCGGATCGAGGATGGCGACGATCTGAAACGGGTTCACATGGATGTGGAATGGATGGTTCGCGAACTGCGACTGCAGCCGCCATTCCTGAGCGCGCCCGAGGATCAGGGTGCGGTCCATGCGGTCGGCCTGATAGGGGCGTGGAGCGTGGTCCTGGGAACCCACCTCGAATTTCAAGGGCTGAGCACTGACGTCGATATTGAACTGCACCTTCTGCACCGGCTCGTTGGCGATCTCGGCGTCGCCGACATCGGCGTGGGCGGTGAAGCGGGTCAACTTCAGCCCGTCCTGCAGGTCATCGACCACGGCCTGACGGATCGCGGCGGGCATGCGTGCCTTCGCAGCCGCGACCAGTTGCGCGGTCACGAACGCCGGGATGTCGTCGACGTCCTGGCCCTTCGCCACCACGACCTTACCGAGGACGCTGGTCTCCTTGACCTCGGCGCTCACCGAGCCGCCTGCCGTGACGGCGGCGTTTAGCATGCAGTAGTTGCCCTCGGTGGGAAACACGACCAGCAGGTCGTTGCGGTAGGCGGGCTGTAGCACGATCTGGGTCTTGCGCTGGGCCTGGGCGGCGGTCAGCCCGTCGTGGGCCACTACGTAGACTGGGACGGGATCACCGGTGCAGTAAGCCGCCTTGTAGGCCTCGCCATCCTGCGGAGCGGCGGTATTGAGCGCCTGGGCGCCGGCCGGAGCCATGCGCCGGAACTCGACGATGATCGTGTCGCGGACGCCCCCGTGGATCAGTCTCCAGCGCGCCAACTGGCCGGCCGTGGCGTTCAGCGTCGCCAGCACCTGACCATTGATACTGGTGTATCGGCCTGACTCCTTCCAGGAGCCGGGCCCGAACCCGGTGCCAAGGGCGCTGCCGTCGTCATAGCTCTCAATAACGCCCACGTCAGTGGGGTCGCAGACCCAGGCGACTACCTCCACCTGGCCGTTGGGCTTGGTCACCGTCTTCACCTTGATGTGCCCGTTTTTGTCCAGGCAGCCGTATTGAATCTGCTGGAAGAGCAGAACCTGTTCCGGGACCGGCTTGCCGTTTTGGACGAGCAGCGTTTCCAGGTCGCCGTTGACGGTCGCCGTTGGCAGCCTTGACCCGCGGACGATCAGCGCACCGGCCATGCCGCTTGAGACCTGCAGCGCCGTCGAGCCGTGCCGATGCGTATGGTACCAAAAGGTCCCGGCGGGGTGATCGCGCGGGATATTGTATTCGTATCCGAACTTGTCGCCGGGATTGATCGACAGCAGCACGTTGTCGCTGTTGCCGGTCGGGCTCACCCATAGGCCATGGGAGTGCAGGTTGGTGCCGTTGAAGCAGTGCGGCGCGTTTTCCGCCGTGTGGTGACTGCCTGCGCACGAGGGATCTGCGGGCAGCTGGTTGTCGAGCTCTATGCGCACGGTGTCGCCGGGGGCGGCCTCTAGGGTGGGGGCCACATAGGGCGTGCTAGGCGACACGTCCGTCCCGTTATAGCTGCGCAGCCGCACCCTATCTTCGGTCTGGGTCGCCGGGTTGTAGATCTTGCCCTCGGTGTAGACGACCTTCAGGTACAGTTCGGTGTCGGGCGTCTTCGCGCCGGGCGCCGCTGTGAAGAAGTTCTGCTTGGTCTTCAGCGAAACCGCCTCGCCCTCGGTGACCTCGCCCAGCACACGCGGATTGCTCACCACCCGGTCCTGTGTCCGCGCGGCGCTGGCGGACAGTCCGAAGAGGCCAACCAGGCCGAAGGCCATGATCAGGCGCGAAACTCTGGTGTTGCGACGCATCTTTGACGCCCCCTCCGTTGCGCCTGTCGGCAGACGCCAGCCCCGGGCCACACTAGCGCACTCCACGTAACACTGTAATCTGAAATCTGAAGGCGAATAATTCGGGAGCAGCCGAGGACGGCTATCTTGCCAAGCCTCGCGGCGGACGAGCAGGCCAGACCTTGCCTACCCAACGCGCGAGCGGTACGAATTGATACCGACGTTCCGGGACGGGCGACAAGCTATGCGGAGGATCCTGATCGCCGGGGCCCTCGCCGCTGCACTCGCCCTGGCGAGATGCCAGAAGGCTCACCCGTCGTTAACCGGAGGCCTGTCGTGAGCTTCTCACAAGTTAAAGCGATCCTCGACAGCGTGCTGGCGAACTGGCAGGCCGACAACGGCATTCCGCCAAACCTCACGCGCCATCAGACCCCCAACCAGCCGCCCTTCGCGTGGCGGACCGCCGCCGAACTACAGGCAGCTTGGGGGAAAGGTGTCCCGCTCATCCAGCCCGAGATGGTCGGTAACGGGCAGGGCGCGCAGACGAATCTCGTCGTTGACCTGCGCACTGGCATGGCGGGCCGCCCACGCATGCCGATGGGGGGGCCCTACCTGAGCGCGGCCGACCTACAGGTCATCGTCGACTGGATCGACGCCGGCTGCCACGACGGCCCGCAGGCCGACAACGGCGGCGGCTCGGGCGGTCGTGGCGGTGCCGATGGCGGCGCAGGAAGCGGTGGTGGCGGGCGTGCCGGACCGCAAGGTAACGGACTCAGCACCTTCGACCTCCACGCCTACGACGTGGCGGACAGCGCCACCCTCAGGGGATTGGCCGAGGAACGGGACAGCACCCCGGCCTTCACCTTTGCCGCTGCCCCGGCGGCCCAGACGGACCCGGAAACGGTCGCGCGCCGCTACCTGCTCCATGCCCTGGAAAGCGATCGGGCTCCCGCGTTCACGGCCCCGGAAGCCGGCGCATCGGCCAGACAGTTCAAAGTGATCGGGACCGAAACCCTGCCGCTTACGGGCACGCGAACCGTAAAGTTCCGCCAGGCCTTCCATGACATCCCGGTCTACGGGTCATTGGTCACCGTTGAACTGGACGAAGCCAACGACCTAGTCAGCCTCAGTTCCGCGCTCGGCGAGCCGGCCGGCGTCAGTCCGGTCGCCAAGGTCTCGCCGGCCGAGGCGGCGCGCGCGGTCGACGCCAAGCCGCCGTTCGACAAGCTCCTGAAGGATATCGCACCCCGCCTGAACTTCTTCTTCGACCGCACACGCGGGAAGTGGCGGCTCGTCTACATTTTCGAGGACGTGCCCGTCACCAAACCGCGCGAAAAGAAGGGCCGGCCGGAGCCGGTCTCGCCCCGCTACTTCGACTATGTCGTCGACGCCCACACCGGCACGGTAGCGGCGGTGCTGCCCCGGACGCCCAGCATGGCGTCGGAGATGCGTCTTGGGCAGGACGCCCGCAATGTGACGCGCCAGATCCGGGTGGAGACGACAGGCGGCCGAGCGATCCTCAAAGATGTAGAGAACAATATCCAGACCTATGACTTCGGCTTCCGCGATCCTGACATCGATGACTCGCGCCTGCCCGGCGCGGAAGTTGCCGAGCCTTGGTCCGCGGATGCGGTGAGCGCGCACGCAAACGCAACCAGCGTGGCCCTGTTCCTGCGGCGCGTCCTGCTGCGGAACAATATCGACAACGCAGGCGGGTCGATGAACTCCAGCGTGAACTGTGTGGTGACCAGCGAGAGCGACGACGGTCAGCAGTGGTTCAACGCCTACTGGAACGGCCGCCAGATGGTCTACGGGCAGATCAAGAACGGCGACCGATTGGTGTCCTTAAGCGCCTCCGTCGACATCGTCGGCCACGAGATGCTCCATGGTGTGACCGACAGCACCGCACGCCTGGAATACGCTTTCGAGTCCGGTGCTCTCAATGAATCTTACTCCGACATCTTCGGCGTGATGATAGCCAACTGGCCAAACCCCGATCCGCGCGGTTGGGAATGGCGGCTCGGCCTCGGCTTTGCGCGGGGCGGTGGCCCGTTCCGCGACATGTCTGATCCCCCCGCCTGTGGCCAGCCCGGTCATATGGACGACTATAGGGTGCTGCCGAACACTCGCCGCGGCGACTACGGGGGCGTGCACACCAATAGCGGCATCCACAACAAGGCCGCCTACAACGTCATGACTGCGGCGGACGGCCAGGGGGTGATCCTGGTGCCTCGCGAGGCGGCGGCCATCTTCTACATTGCGCTCACCCAACACCTGTCGCGGACCAGCGCGTTCGCTGACAGCCGCCGCGCATCGCTGACGGCCGCGCGGACCCTGTTCCGCGCTCTGCCGGTGGCTGAACTCAGCCGAAAGATCGGCGCGATCGAGCGGGGTTTCGACGAGGTGGGGATCGGCTGACCGACCACCGCGTGAGCTCAGGTATCGAATCTGAGGGAGGCGAAGAAGTGACCAGGTTCCAACGCGTTATCGAAGTCCTGGACGGCGCTGTCGGAGGTTCGAACGCCTCCGTCGGGTTCCATGGGGCGTTCTGGCGAAACACCACCCGCAACGATTTCGTGGCGCGGAAGGTGTTTGGACTGCCGCTGATCGCCGTGGGCGACGGCGCGGGCTCCAATCTCGTGAAGGCGCTCAAGGGGCAGCCGCCCTTTGGAGCCGACCTTCCCGACGCGCCTGTTGACGCCACGTTCAGCCGCATGCCTTCAGGGCTTGATTCGCTGTCGCCTTCCGAGATCGCCTTTATCGAGATGTGGATCGACGAGGGGTGTCTGGAAGACGAGGCCGACCTGGCGGCGATCGCGCCCACTTGGCGCCGGACAAACGCACCGACGGCCAGTTCCCGCACGGATGATATCTGGTTCGTAGACCCGCGGGTAGGCTGGGCGGTCAACAGTGACGGCAACATCATCAAGACGGATGACGGCGGCGAGACCTGGGTGGTCCAGCATTCGGCGCCCGGCGTGTACCTGCGCTCCGTCGCCTTCGCCAATGCGAGTGTAGGCTGGGTCGGGACCTTGACCCGGAACCGGCGGCTGCTTCGAACGACCAATGGCGGCGCAACCTGGTCCGTGGTTACGCCGCTGCCACCGAGCGCGCCTGTGGCCGTGTGTGGACTGTCCGTAGTTAACGAGTCGGTCGTCTTCGCCTCAGGCACCAATCGCCCGAACGATGCGCCGGCCATGATGAAGACCCTTGATGGGGGGGCGACGTGGTCGGCGTGGGATATGTCGGCGCACGCATCCATCCTGATCGATACCCATTTCACCGACGCGATGCACGGTTGGGTAGTAGGTGGCAAGGCTGACGACGGCACGCCGACCACGCGGGACAAGGTAAGGCCGGTCATTCTCGAGACTGCCGACGGAGGGGCCACCTGGACCAATCGGCTGGCGGGTCAGGAGGCCGAGTTTCCCCTCGGCGAGTGGGGCTGGAAGATTTTTTTGTCGATGGGCAGACAGGCTTTGTCTCCCTCGAGAACTTCACCGCCGCAGCGGTCGCCAAGACCATCGACGGGGGGCGCACCTGGACCCGGATGGAGATCCATGACGGTCAGGATAATGCCAATCTCGAAGGGGTTGGTTTCGTCGATGAGCGGCGCGGCTGGGTGGGGGGCTGGGGATCGAGCGATTTCTCAAAGGGGTTCTCGAGCGCGACACTCGACGGCGGGTCCACATGGACGGCCGCGAACCAGATCGGCCTGTTCATCAATCGCTTTCGCTTCTTCGGAACGCCGGTGTCGGTCGGGTATGCGTCGGGAGACACCGTATACAAATATTCGGCCGAACCGGCGCCGGTCGCGGCGTTCTCGTTGATTGTGGCGCAGGACGCTGCGGCCGCGCTCCTGCCCGACAGGCGTATCACCGCTGAAGGGCCTTCAGTTGCAATTGGCATGCGGGTCCCTGCCGGTACGAAGCGCTTGACCTTGGAGGTTTGGGACCGTTTCGGCGTCGAAGTCGGGGCCGTACTCGACGAGATCCGGCCACGGGATGGCCAGCGGGTGTTCCAGTGGGATGGAACGGACGTTCGAGGCTCCGCCGTCTCGCCGGGTGACTACATCGTCCGCCTGACGGCCGACGATGTCACGGCCAGCAGCATCGTCACGCTGGGAAAGACGCCGGCGGCCCCGCCTGTCCGCGAGCGTCCTGCCGCAGTCCGCGCCCGATCGTTGGTCGCACAAAGGCCGCGACGCCGGACCATCGCCGCTCTGATGGCCGAGACCACGCCTAATGAACGCGATCTACAGTGGCTGAAGGAGGCCCTACAGATCGCGATACAGCTCGAGCTTGCGACACTTCCGCCCTATCTGACGGCCTATTGGACCATCAAAGACGAGGCGCACGTGGCCAGGGCGTCGATCAGGGTGATTTGGCGCGAGGAGATGACCCACTTCGGGCTCGCGTGTAATCTGCTCGTGGCGATTGGTGGCTCTCCGCTCCTGACGGACCCTGCCGTGATTCCCACCTACCCAGGCGCTCTGCCTGGCGGCGTCCGCCCTGGCCTGACCGTGCCCTTGCGGAAATTGGACAGGGATCAGGCCAAGATTTTCATGGAAATCGAGCACCCGCAGGACGGCCCTCGCACCGCGGGGCTTGCGGTCGTCGATGAGACGTTCGATTCAATCGGTGAATTCTATGCTGCGGTCCTCGAGACCTTTCACAGGGTGGACCCGCCATTGACAATCGATCGGCAGGTCGGGGGATTCGGCCTGTTCAAGATCGATACGATGGCCAAGGTCGAGGCGGCCATTTCCAAGATCAACCTGCAGGGCGAAGGATCCAAGGTGAGTCCTGAGGAAGCGCCAGGAGACCTGGCGCATTACTATCGGTTCGGAGAAATATTCAACGAGAAACGCTACCTTCAGAATCCTGCAACAGGCGAGTGGGGCTATGATCCTCTCGCTCCGGCACCGCTCCCAGAGACGTGGGACATGGCTGACATCCCCGAGGGGGGGCTATCGTCAGGCCGATGTACCGGACCTCGCAGTGTGGGATCTGATCCGGACGTTCGACCAGCGCTATTCCAACATGCTTGGTTTGCTTGAGGATGCGTGGCTGAACGGCAACTCGCTCTCCGCGGCGGTTGGCGAGATGGGCGAGATGGCGGCAATCGCTTCTCAGCTCGTCGCAACGCCACGGGCTGGCGGGCCCGGAAATTATGGACCCTGCTTTCGCTACATCCCGTAGTGCAGCGGGGCGTTGACCATGGGGATTCTGGCCGGAAGGGCGGACGGCGCCTCGAAGGTGCCGGCGATGTTTATTGAGCTGGAGGCCCATCCAACAAATACTTCATCTGCGGGTGTGTGATCGCGCCGAGGTGGACTTAGAACAAGGGGCCTGACGCTTAGACGACCGGCGCCAAACTCCATGTCAGAGCGCAGGCGGTCAGCACGGGATCTCCCCTGCTGCGCTTGTCCGATGCATATGCCGTCGAGTCCGAATTGCATCGTAGCCCGTCGCGCGGTGCAGAAGCGTTCGGTTGTCCCATACGAGCACATCGCCGCGTCGCCACCGATGCACATGCAGGTAGGCTGGCTGTATGGCATGGGCCTGAAGCCCCCGAATGAGCGGCGTACTTTCGGCCTCAGGCATGCCCGCCACCCGCCAAGGGACGTTTCCCCCGACGTAGAGCGCTTTTTGCCCGGTGACGGCGTGGGTTCGAACCATGGGCTGATCCATATCGGGCCAAGCCGCTCGTTCCTCGGCCGTCACCGGTGGTTTGTCCGGATAGTTGTACGGGCGGGAGCGGACCCTGCTGATGATGACGCGCCGGTCGTTGATTTGCGCCTTAAGGGCGGCGGGGAGGTCGTCATAGGCGCGGGCCATATTGGCGAAGTGCGTATCGCCCCCTTGCCGCGGCGCGTGCAGGGCATACAGAATCGACGCGGACGGTGGTCGTCGCAGGAAGTGTCCGTCGGTGTGCCAGTAGCGCCCACTTGCCGGGGAGCCCAGGGCGCGGCCGTGCTTTCGAAGATTGGAAAGGATCAGAACCTCAGGGTGCTCCGGATGAGCGTTCTCCGAGCGCGTATAGATCAGCACTTCGCCGAAGCGCCGCGTAAAGGCGATCTGGTCCTGCGGGGACAGCGCCTGGCGGCGAAAGACGAGAAGACCGCTCGCGACCCAGGCCGCATAGAGTCGGTCGAACGTGGCGGCGGCGAACGGGACCGACAGATCGATTCCCGAAACCTCGACCCCCAAGGCGTCGCTCGCCGGCCGCAGTTGCAAGGCGCCCACGGTGTCAGTTTTGCCGCCAAGGCCGTGAAGGTCTATCGCTGCACGGCATCACGGCGCAGCGCCTCCACGGCCAGCCAGGGCATCGTTTCCAGGGCATCGTTTCCAGGGCATCGTTTCCAGGGCATCGTTCCAGGGCATCGTTCCAGGGCATCGTTCCAGGGCATCGCTATAAAGGTATCGCCGGTTAGGCGCCCTTTTCCGGTGGAGCCCGCGCGCCCACGCTAAGCATTGGAACGCTCAGCATTGGAGCGCCTTGGGCCACGGCCGAGGCGGCGACGGCAATTGGCACCGACTGCTCCGCCAACAGACGTGACACCCTGAGGGCAGCCGCTGGGGCAGAGGCCACTGGCGCACCAAGCATTGGAACAGACTGCATGGCCATTGGACCGGCAGCCTCCGCCAGGTGACGCGCCGTCAGCGCGAGGGAGGCCTGAATGGCCTCCAGTTCATCGTTCGGTTGGGACATTTCGCATATTCACCTCCTTTCCTTTGCAGCAGCAAATTTGGCGCACCCGACGGGGATCGAACCCGCAGTCTCCAGCTCCCAAAGCCAGCGCTTTACGGGAGAGTTGAAGCCGACGACCTCCCCGAGTCTCAGGATCCGAACGTGATGCCCTGGAAAGTTATCGGATCCCCTGACTCGCTTCCGAAGCCGGCCGCGATCTCCCATTTCTCCGGTTAAGCTACAGGTGCATGCATGAGCCGTGGGCGCGCGGACTTGCGAACACGGCGATTCAAGGCTTCGAGAAGTCGGTCGATGTCCCGCTGGTCATTGTAGCCTTGCACGGAAATCCGCACGCGCGGCCTGCCGGCAAAGCGGTCGACGGAGACGTCAATTCTGTCCTCGAAGCGTAGGTCATTAAGCAAAGCCTGATCATCGACATCGTCCGGGAGTCGGGCGCAGGCGATCTGGCCATGCCATTCGGCAAGCGGGGGATGATAGGGTTCCAGCCCAAACATGTCGGTGACCGCCGCCTGCGCGCCCATCACCAGGGTCCGGCAGGTCGCCCGCACCTTGTCCCAGTCATGCCTGGCCTGGAAATCAATGGCGGCCGGCGTGGTGAGGAACTGCGAGATGTCTCGGCTGCCCTGCCATTCGTGAAACTCCACGAACCTGGAGGGCCCGGGGTTTTTTGGTTCCCAACCCCAGCTCACAACAAGAGGGTCGAGGGAGTCCTGGACATCTCGCCGCCCATAGAGAAACGCGCAGCCTTTCGGAGCGCAGAGCCATTTGTGCAGGATGCCCACATAGAAGTCGGGATCGATGTTCCGGAGCGACAAGGGTAGCTGCCCGGGCACATGTGAGCCATCCACAATGGTCAGAATGCCTGCCTTCCGCGCGCGCGTACAGATTTCAGCAACCGGGAAGACAAGCGCCGTGGGCGAGGTGAGGTGGCTGATCAGGATGACCTTGGTCTTCGGCGTCACCGAGCTCCAGAAGCGCTCCACGAAGTTTGCATGGGTGGTGACGGGAAGGGGAATGTGACAGCGCACGTAATTGAAGCCGCGCTGTTCGGCCATGAAGCGAAACAGGCGATCGATCCCGCCATGTTCATGGTCCGTAGTCAGGAGTTCGTCGCCCTCTCCGAGCCGGAGGCTTCGCGCGACGATGTTCAGGCCCGTCGTGCCGTTCGACACATAGACCAGATCGTCACGCGAGCAGTCGAGATAATCGGCGAGCGCCTGGCGCGAATGGGCGAGCCGTTCCACGCCGAACCGCGAAAGAAAATCGACGGGCTCCCGCTCGAGTTCTCGCTGCCATTGGAGGTGCGTTTCAAACACCGAGCGAGGTGTTGCGCCGTAGGCGCCATGGTTGAGATAAGCGATCTCCGGATCGAGCAGGAACTCATCCTTCAGCGACATCGTCGCTCCCCCCATTTACCATATGAGGCTAGACGCATTGTCGGGCGACATGCAACCTTTGGTTATCAGATTGGGCATGGATGCGGCGAATTCTTGCAGCGTTGCGGCGCGGTGGCTGGGCTGCCGCGGCCCGCACGGTCAAGGCGCGGTTAAACGACGGGCGGTTTGAGCGCCGTCTCGGCGTCCGCACGGCAGGACTGGTCCCCATCGAGACCTTGTTGGTCGATTGGGACGGCTGTCACGATTACTTTCCCACCGCCGTCGACGAACTGGGCGCAGTCCTCGCATGGTTGGAGCCCGGGCCGGACGACGTCTTCCTGGATATTGGCGCGGGTATGGGGCGCGCCATGATCATCGCTGCGACGTTTCCGTTCCGCCGCATCCAAGGGCTCGAGATCTCGCCTGAACTCTGTGATCTAGCCCGCGCCAACTTCGCGCTATGCGCTTCGACCCTCAGCTGTGAGGACCTGCGGGTTCTGGAAGGCGACGCTGCAGCGCTTCCCATCCCGGACGACGTCACGGTGATTTACCTCTACAATCCGTTCCACGGCGATCGCTTACGGCGGCTTTTCGAGAACATCGCAGCGTCGCTGCGCGCTGCCCCGCGGAGTTTGCACGTCCTCTACAACAACCCGCGCCATTTCGAAGCGATCGAACACGACCTGGCCTGGCTCGAGAGGGTGCATGAGATGTCGGGCGAGTACCCGTGGCGCATCTATCGGGCGCAGTCGTCCCCCGGCAGCCCGTAGAGGGTCGGCGGCGCGCGACCCACGACGCCGTGGGCCGCCAAGCCTGAGACAATCTCCGTCACGGCGGATGGTGGGACATCGAGCATATGAACATCGAAAGCCCCGGGTCTTACGAGGCTGGGGTACAGCAATGCCCCGCTGCGCGTTTTGCAGCTGTAGAGCCATCCTTGCAACTTCAGCGACTCCAGGCTGTGCGCCAGATCGTCGGCCTGAAATTCGCCGCGATATCCCAAACTGAGGACGGTGCGCGGACGATGGCCTTCCCGCGCGAGCGCCCGCTGCAGCGCCAGGGGCGGGAACACCGCACTCAGGCGCGGATTGCAGTCGTGGATTAGGGTATAGTCGCCGTCGCGGTCCAGCAGGGCGTCGAAGTTGATCGGTCCACGGTAGCCCTTCGCTGCGGCTCGGCGACACATTCGGTGCATCTGCGCTTCGAAAGCGCTGCCCCGGAAAGCCTCGTCTGAGGCGGAATCCAGGTAAGCGCCGCGGAAGTGGCGCCGGGCCTCATCCTGGTAGGTCTGGCCGCTAATGCAGATCGTCTCCACCTGACCGTCAGGTTGGACGAAGAAGCTCAAACCGATCGCCGCCGGTCGTTCAGCCGAACCGCCGGCCGGGGGTATGCGCCGTTGCACGAGCAGCCTGACCCGATATCGCCGGCGACGGCGTTGAGCCTCGAAGCCGAGGAGGCGGGCATCCGGATAGGCGGCGGAACAGAGGCGTGGTGAGGCCTCTATGTCGCGTCGCGCCTCGACCAGTTGTGCGACCGGATCGGCCTGGAGGTCCCAACTTTCGGTTTCGCGCGCGAGGCGCACGCGAGCCTCCTCGAAATTCGCCGCGTTGAAGGTCCCGGACGTGTTCCCGGCGGAGTCCCGGGAAGACTTGACCACCAGGTCGGTCACGGTCGAACGATCCCCGGATCGGGACCGGTAAACCTCGGCCAGGGCCTCCCAGTCAGCCAGTCCGATAAACTCCTCGACGTCCAGCGCAGCTGTCGGTAGCGCCCGCGGACCGCCATCGGAATCCGGTATGCGGAACAGGGCCATAGCGTGAGCCTTGTCGTGCAACTGAAAAGCGCGTGCGCCGTCGGCGGCGCAGGCGTCCGCATCGACGGGCAGGGCTATCCCGGCTTCGGCCAGAATATCGGCCATCTGGCGAACCAATCGAGCGCCGGTGGGCGAGATCTGGTTCAGGAGAAGCCGCACGGCGCAGCCGGCTTTGAGCGGTTCATCGGACCAGTCCGGTCCGAGGGATGACAAGCTGGCGTCCTCAAGTCGGCAACCCAGGAACAGGGGAGTCTTCGGCGCGCGCACGCGCAACACTCCCGTCGCGCCCGCGATGGTGTCGGCGTCCCTGTGAAAGGCTTGCAACGGCGACACATAGCGGTCTGCGTGAGCGCGATCCTCCACCAGGAAGACGGTTCGCAGGCCGAGCATTGAGGCATAAGCGTAAAAGCGGTCCTGGCAGCGGTAAAGGAATGTGGCCTCGGCCTCCCCGCTGTCGAAGATCAGCGGCCCCCCGAAGAGCGCCAGCGGTTCGGCCTGCGCCGATCGCGCCCCATACTCGAAGAACAGGGCTGGCTCCGGGGCGATCGAATGCGTCGCTGTACGGATCGCCATGTTCAGGCCGACATCAGGGCTTCGGCGGCCCGCGAGAGCGCGCGGCGCGACATCCGAAGGTCCGCGCCCCCAATCAAGGTGGCGCGGGACGCATGCAAGGCCTCTCCAAACGTCCCGACGGACTCGACCGGTTCCCCCGCAGCCGCAAGGGCGGCGGTGGAGGCATCCACATCAGGTCCGATGAACGACGTGCAGAGGTCATCCCAGGCCTCGGAGATCGCACGCCGCGTCGGTGCGTCCCACACTTCCCAGGCGACAGAAAGGGCTTGCGCCATACAGGCGCTATGGCGCGCCTCATCTTCGTGATGCAGTTTCAGGAATGCCCGCACACAGGGGCGCACCTCGGGGTCGCGCCAATCCTCACCCAGCGTCTTCGTCACAATGGTTTCGGCGACCACGACGGCTGCGAAGTCCACATGATGCGGGGAAACCCGGTCGGCGAGCTCCGCCCGCAGGCGTCGTACATGCTGGAGGAAGAGCGGCTCAGGGAAATTTGTCGCATCGATCCCGTAGGTCGAGGCAAGTCGTCGGGTCAGACCGGCGCACACCAAGGCATGGAAACTCTCGTCGCATTGGAGCCGAAAGGCGTCCATGATGAGGTCGTCGCCGGGTCCAAGACCACCCGCCGCGACCCAACGCGCCACCGGTCCAACGAGTTCGTTCTCCAGCCGGCGGGTCATGTGGAGGTGCACAAGCAATAGAGCGGCGCCGTTTCGGCCACACAGTGCTTCATGCGACACGGCGGGGTGACGCAGATGTTCGAAAGAGGTGCGCGGCAACCAGGGTCCGTCCCCGGCGATGTCCATCTGCTGCTCGGAAAACCAGCGGACCCCGGCTGTCTGTTCCCAGCCCTGGAAAGGTGACGTGTAAGCCTTCACAGGGCCGGATCCGTCCGACGGCCGACGCCCACACCTTCGGTGGATGCAAGTTCCGTCCAGTTCGGGAAATGCTGCTGTACGAGGGCCTTGAAGGGGGCGAGCTCGCACTGGTTGCGTGCAATGATCGGGCCGAACACAGAGCACCCGATAGGGTCCTCTAGGAGGATATTGTGGCACACCAGAACGGCGTCGGGGGTCAAGCGCGGGAGCGCGGCCTGCAACAGCGCGGCGTAAACACCCTTGCCCCGGAGCGTCGGATCGGGATGGTCGCGGGGGAGTTCGGCGTCCATGAGGAGCAGGTCGAACGGTCCGTACGCCTCATCCATCAGGGCCTGCCCGGTGCGGCAGGCCACTTCCAATGCGCCCGCCGAGATTTCCGCGGTGAAGTTTGTTTCGGCAAGGGCGCAGCACGCCGGGTCCGGGTCGACCAAGGTGACGCGGCCGCCGGCTTCCAGAAATGGAACCACAGCTGCCGCCCAGTATCCGTAATATGACCCTAGCACCGCGACCCGGCGCGGACGAATAAGCGCCGCGATCGCCGCCAGTAGGCCAGACTCCTCCGGGTATATGTAGGTGGAACGGCCACCATGGAAGAACCGCGCCTGGCGATCGTCGGCCATCGCCAACATGCCCGGGTCCCAAACCACATCGGGCAGCACCCCGTTTGCCCTGAGCCGCCTCAGCGCTTCGTCGATGAACCCAACCCGGTCGGCCGGATAGCGCTTGGCATAGTCCACGTCCTCGCCCGGCACGCCGCCCTCGACCAGCGCGTCCCTGTGAGTCTCGAGCAGCCCCGCGAAGCCGGCGGCGTCGAGCCGCCCTTTACGAAATGCGGCGTACGCCGGGACCCCGGACAGGACGGCGTCGACACGATCGAAGATGGGGCCCTGGAACATCGTCAGTAGGCCCCCGCTGTGCGCATCGATTTTGGATCCGTCGCCACGGGCCCAGCAGACGTCGGCCAGTTCGCCGTCGCGACGAACGGCTTCTCGCCCAGACGGGCCCAAAGCTCCTCTGCCAGATGCGGTGCTGCCGGGGCCAGGATCCGGACGAAGGTGCGCCAGGCGAGCCGAAGCGCGGCGGCGTCTTCGGCGGCCGCGGCACCCCCTGAAGCACGCTCGAAAGCCTGCAGTCGGTCGAGGAGGAACTCCAGGTTCTGGGCGAAGAGATGGAACTCGTTTCGGGTCAGGTTCAGAGTCACTTTGTGCACCCCTGTGGCCACCCATCCCGCCAGCTTGGCCCTGCTGGCCGACGCCGCATCGACCGCCGAAGGCGTGTTCTGCAAGGCGGCGTGCGCGCCAAACCGCCGAACAGCTCCAAGGAACCCTTCAGCGCGCTGCACAAGGCTGGGAGACCAGTTGAAGTCGCGCTCGGGCGCCGCGCCGCTCAGCACTGCAAACCGCACCGCGTCAGCCCCGTGCCGAAACAGGAGGTCCTCAAGGTCGATCGCATTCCCGGCGCTCTTGCTCATCTTGGCACCCTCCGACTGCACCATTCCTATCGGCAGAAGCGTTCTCACCGGTTCATCGACATCGGACAAGCCAAGGGCCTTGAGGGCCTTGGCGATCATCCGGACATGGAAGAAGCAACTGCGAACCTGGTCGGAGCCGCCAATCATCAGGTCCACCGGCAGCCATCGACCGTCTCGCGCCCGGTCGAAGGGCGACCCATCACCGTCTTCCATTGGCAACCAGTGATACCACCACGGGCTGGAGTATGCCTCGAAGGTGTCGGTGTCGCGCTTCGCAGCCTGGCCGCAGGACGGGCAGGGGACATTGACAAACCTGTCATGCGCGGCGAGCGGATTGCCGTACGCCGCCAGGTCGACGTCCATCGGGAGCTCCACCGGTAACGCCTCGTCTGGCGCGGGGCGCGGCCCGCAGTCCGGGCAGTGGATGATCGGGACCGGCGGCCCCCAATACCGTTGGCGGGTGATGCACCAGTCCTTGAGCCGATAGATGGTCGCCGGCGTTGGACGTGGCGCCGAGGTCGCCCTGTGCGCGCGGGCGCCGATCCCTGCCTCGGCGAGAAGGCGGTCGCAGGTCGCGTTCTTTTCGGGCGAGAGAGCGAGTCCCATCTCGCCGGTCGGCAGCAGGTGCTCGGGCACCGCGATGACCGGGACCGAAAGGTTCTCGGCGACCCGCAGGCGGACCCGGCCCTCCGTGAAAAGCGGATGATCCGCAGCCAGGCCCACCGCAACGGCGGCCTCCAGGTCGTCCTCATTCTCAAGGAAGACGGGGAGCGAGGCTCCGGGACGGCCGTCCACCGGCAAGTCCGTGCGCCAGCCTTGGCGTCGGCCGATCCAGTCGGCATGGATCCGGCGCGTGCTGGTAGGCCAACCGTCCAGTTGCTCCAGGCCGTCCAGGAGGGCGTCGGCGAAGTGCGTTTCAGTGACGAACCACTGTTGGCAGGTGCGGCGTTCGACAGGCGTGTCGCATCGCCAGCAGCGCCCGCGTTCCGCCAAACTCTCGGTCAGGCTGGCGTCACAGGCCGGGCACCAGAGAACCGGGGCTTCTCGACGGATGCAGTGCCCCGCCTCCCACAGACGCAGGAACACCCACTGAACCCAGCGGTAAAAGCGCGGCTCGTGATAGCCGGTGATCCTCGCTTGGTCGTGTGAAAGTCCGAGGGCGCTGAGTTGCCGTCCCATCTTGGCGCAGCAGGCTTCGACCAGTTCAGCCGGGTGCACTCCGGCCTCGCGGGCCGCCAGTTCGCTGGGCAGGCCGAAGGTGTCGTAACCCGTGGTGTAGAGGACGTCGTGGCCGCACATCCTGCGGAACCTGGCCGCAGCATCCGCGAGGACATAGTTCCGTGCATGGCCCAGATGAAGACTGCCGGTGGCGAAGGGCGGCAGTTCGAGGACGTACCACTTGGGTCGTTCAGGGTGACGGGTACGGAAGATCCCGCTTGCCCGCCACCGGGATTGCCAGGCGGCCTCGCTTTCGTGCGCGGCGCTCCGCGAGGCGGACGGCGGATCAAAGCTGAGCGTCACCGACTGCAGTCCAGGTTAAGGAGCGATCGGACGTAGGCTTCCGGAAGCAGATCGGCCCCCCCCAACAGATGGGCCACATAGTCGCGCGTAGGCTTCACCCCAGCGTCGAGCATGGCCGGTTGGGCCAAGTAAGCGAACGCGTCGATGGGCTGCCTGCAGCCCCAATCGAACACCGAAATCGTGGTCCGTTCGTAGTGCACGGGGACAAGCTCGATGCGGTCAAGGAGCGCTAGGCCCGTTTCGTCGATCTCGTTGAGAGTGCCCTCGACCACGGCGCCGGGACAGACCTCGATGTTTGCGTACCCCACGTGCGCTTCGAGGGACGAACGCTTGTTGAAGACCAGCCTGTAGCCAGCAGCGGTGCCGCGGCGTCGGCAGGCTAGGGTGTGACCTTCGCGCGCCAACCGTTCCGTCAACCGGGCGGCGTCCATGTTGGAGCCATATGCGAAGTAGAGCGGCACGCTGTTAGCTCACCGAAGTCGACCGGGGCCGACGGCCCGGAGCGCGCCGAAGCGCCGTGGCCGGTCGCGCAGATCGGCGACCGCAAGCTTCCTGTGGTCGCCCATTCCCCACCCCCTCCTTGCGCCCGTAATAGTAGTAGTCTCTGACTGCGCACGTCAATCAAGCTATCACTGTTCGGGGAACGTTGATATTCGCTTGTTGCCGCCTGGGGACTCTCATTCCGTCAAATGATGGCGGCGCTCACGAATTGTGCGTTTGCGACAGTCGCCGGTCGAGCTCCGACCTCTTAGGTGAAGTTCAGGCCTGCAGTGCCGTGCGTAGGCGGGGCAAGCGATGCGCAATCGCCCCGCCGATGCTGTTATGCGTTTCCGGGTGAAACCCGGGCGGCATTTGGGCGAGCGCCCGCTCACAGGCGATCGGCGCCAAGTCGAAGATTTCCTCAATCACCCGTCTCACGATGCGGGCGGGCGATCGCGGTGCCAGCTGCCCCACCGGCGGTTCGTCAAGGACGGCAACGCCTTCAGCTTCACGTCCGTCTATCTTTCCGGCCCTTCTCTACCCGCGCGCGTCGTCGTCCTATCGCGTGGGAGGTTGGAAAATGCCCGCTTTCCCGTCACTGACCTTCGCGGTGGCCGCTTTAGGCGCTAACCTCTAGAGAGCCATGGCGTATGCGTAGTTCTCGGTTCCGACCGCTTCAGCGCGCAGATACGGATGCTGCGGAGAACTATGAGTGGCCGTTGGCAATTTAACGAACCAAACGACTGGCCGCAAAGGCGCATGACGGATGCTAGTAGATCGTTCGGCGGCTTGAACGCTGAGCGTCGGCCTCCCGAGCACGGTAGCACTCAGCGCAGATGATCTTGATGCCGCCCTGCAAATCGACCCCATCGCCCGTCCACTCTCCGCAATGTGACATGAGATATTCGTGGCAGCTGTCACACCAAGCATCCCGAAGGTCTCCGCCGATCCGGCAAGACGCGAACCTCCCCGTGGCGTCTTCGCGGTCAGCCATGTCCGTCTGAGCTGATTGTTCGGATTGTCCTGTCCGGCGTGAACTTACCTGAACGAGTTCCCCCTTCCGTCAGGGGTGCAAGCGACCAAGTCCTCGAAGGCGAGGTAGTCCTTGGCGGGGGCCTGGAAGACTTGAAATCGTGGCCTGATATCGAATTGCCGTGAACTCCGACGGGGCGAGGGCAGCGCTGAATCGGTCACAGTTTGTTCCTGCCGGTATGCTACTTGTTCCTGCCGGTATGCTACGGCGGCCGCGGCGGCCAGCCCCGGCGGGTGTGCAGCCTCCCGCGCGCATCGCGCATCCTGGCAACAGCCGGTACACGGCAAAAGTCTGAAGAAGGAACTTCCGCTTCCGAACGCAGACTTAGCATCCCTTCGCACTAAACGCACTTTGAGGTTGACCAAGTGTGAAAGTTGAACGACCGTTGTTCGTCGAACAAAGATTTCCGGTTTTGAGGCGGTCCGGGGGCGGGTGTCGGACGGATAACGGGGGTTTTCATGAATAGGCGGATGCTGGTGCTCAGCGCCTGTGCGGCCGTGTGCTTGGTCGGTTGCGGCAAGCCGCCCGCCCGTGACCAAACCGCCGCCGCCGCCGCCGCCACGGAGTCCGGTGGCTGCGGGGTCACTCTAGTGCGCACCGACGCCATGGACGCCCCCGAGAAGCACGCCTGGAACCTGTTCATGGTGGTCAACCACCCGGCCCAGGATATCAAAAAAGCGCGAGGCGAGGCGGACTGTTCGAAGGCACTCGGCGCGCCGGGCACGACCTCGGTCTGGGAAACCTGGCGGTTGGCGCGAACCGAGGTTTTTCTCTCCAACGGCGCCGAACCGCCGGCGTGGGAGGATACATCCTTGGAGAGTGCCGTCCTCGGCAAGACGCCGGATCCGATCCCGTCGCCGCACAATCCGCCGCCACCACCGCCCGCTGGGGCCATGGGAATCGAACTGGATGTTGCGCCTGGGCAGGGTGTGTTCGCTGGCCGTGGCGGGATCGGCGAAACTCACATGAACAAGGCTACCTACCAGTTCGTCAAGGCCAACTGCCTTTGGAGTTTCGACGGCCTGTCTCGCTATTCGAAGGCTGTGGTCGACGGCCGGAAGCCGCCCATCACCCTGCCGCCCGAGTCCCAAGAGGTGAAGGCGGTCTGGGTGAAATTCACGCCGGCTGATCTCCAGGCCGGCCGGGCGAGGACCTATTACACCGCCGTCGCCGCCGGCGCGACCTACGGTCTCGTGTCGTTCCACATCCTGACCAAGGACGTGCCCAATTGGTTCTGGGCGACCTTTCACCATAAGGACAACCCAAAGAACCTTGACGAGACCACCAGCACCTACCCAACGCCAGCACCCGTGAAGGGAACGGTATGGGACAACTACGTCTTAGGGGGCATCCAGACGGATTTTACGACCCCTCACGGCAAGCCGACCAAGCTTTCCGACCACTACATCGAGTTCGAGTTCACGAACTCCTCCTGCATCACCTGTCACGCTGCGGCCCATGGGCACCCCGAGCCGGCGCGGTCGGCGAACGGCAAGCTCGCCCGAGACCCGCGCGGCGGGATTCTGGCGGCCGGCGAAGGGCCCCTGCAGACGGAAGGCTTGGGTGTGCCGGATCCGGCGGCGTTCGAACGCAACGGGGCGATCTATTTCGTTCAGACGGATTTCCTCTGGTCGATCCCGTTCCGAGCCAGGGAGGAGCAAGCGCCTCCGCCCGCTCGCTGCAATTTCTAGGAGACCGTTTTGTGCTTCAATCGCGTCAAAACGCTGCTCGACAAGTCCTTGCAAGATTGGAGCGCCGCGAACGGAGGCCTTGAGCCGGATCTCTCTCGGCACAACGTCTCAGGCAAGCCCGCCTTCGGGTGGTCGACGGCCGCCGAGCTGAAGGCGGCATGGGGCAAGGGCGTTCCGCTGATCCAACCGGAGGTGATCGGGAATGGCCGCGGCGGCGAGGCGAACTTGGTCGTGGATCTCCGCACTGGCTTCAACGGCCGGCCGCGAATGCCGCGTGGCGGACCTTACCTCTCTATCGCGGAGATCGATGAGATTGTCGCCTGGATCGATGTGGGCTGTCCCGCATGAATCGGGCTGCAGGAGCCTGCCAATGACCATCGGCCGACGCAGTTTCACCGCCGGGCTCGCGGCCTCAGCGCTTGGCGCGGTCCTGCCGGCAGCGGGCCAAACCGCGGTCTTCGTGCGGCGCGACGCGCACAGCACTGGAGCTCACGCCGCGCCGTTCGCGGCCTACGCTCGGGCGGTTGCCGCGATGAAGGCCAAACCGGCGAGCGATCCCACGAGCTGGGCCTTCCAAGCCAATGTGCACGGCACCTACGATAACCCGACGCTCATCGCGAACGATCCGCGCTCGCTGTGGAACGCCTGCCAGCACGGCAACTGGCATTTCCTCTCCTGGCACCGGATGTACCTCTACTATTTCGAACGGATCGTTCGTGCGGCGTCGGGGGATGCGAATTTCGCCTTGCCCTACTGGAACTATGAGATCGCGACAAACCGGGCGCTGCCGGCCGTCTTTCGTGAGCCGACGACGAACAATCCTCTTTATGTGGCGGACCGCAACGACGGGTCTGATCCGGACCCTCGGCTGCAGGTCAACATCAACGCCGGTGCGCCGCTTCCCGCGAGCGTCGTGCGATCGAGCGGCGCCATGGCTGCGGCTCGATTCGGCAGCGCCAGCGGCCTGCCGCCCGGCTTCACGAACCTCCTGGAGAGCCAGCCGCATAACATCCTCCATGTCGTGATCGGCGGCGCGGGCCTCATGTCAGACCCCAACACTGCCGCGCAGGACCCGATCTTCTGGCTGCACCACGCCAACATCGATCGGCTGGTTGGACGCTGGCTTGGCCAAGCTCCGCATTCAGCCCCAACAGACGCCGCCTGGATGGACAAGGCCTGGCCCTTCTACGACGAGGGCGGGCAGAGGATGGAGATGACCGGGCGCCAGATCATGAGTGCAGCCGCCAGCCTGAATTACCGCTATGACGACGACCCGGCGACACCGCCGATCACTGCCTCAGCGCCGCCAACGGAGACGGCGACGGCCACCCCAGTGACCGTCGCCACGGCGGAGGCCGTGACCCTCGATCGAAGTCATCCGGTCCGAACCGCGCTTCGGACGACGCCTACGGAGGCGGGGCGGGTGATTGCTCCAGAGAGCGGCTCTGCGCCAACGTATCTGACGTTCGAGGAGTTCGCCTATGAGGGCCCCCAGTCCACTTGGTACGAGGTGTATCTGAACGCGCCCTCGGGGGTGCGCCTTAACGCCGCCAGCCCGTACTTCGCGGGCAATCTCGGGCTATTCGGGCTTGTGGCGCATCATGGCCAAGGGGGCCGTGTCGTCCTGGATGTTAGCGAGACACTTAGGCACCAACGGAAAGCTGGCCTTTGGACCGGCGGCGAGGTGTCCGTTCAACTTGTCCCCCGCGGACCGGTGAGTGCCACGGAGGCGGGCCGGCCTGCCCCCAAGATCGGCGTTATCCGGCTGCTGCAGTAGCTCGATGCCCCTCGCAACCCCGGAGCAGGTTCGCGCCCTACTTCTCGGCGGCCAGGTCCCGCGGTTCATTCAGGATTCTCCGATCCTGCCCGATGTGTGGGTCTTGTATGCACGGCGACCCGCCGCCGCCGCGGACCTCCTCCTGACGGCCAATTCTGCCGCCGACGCCTTCGCCTTAGCTGCAGAGGTCCGCCACGCCTTGGACGCCTACCGACGGGAACACGCGCCCGCCCATCGCCGGGACGAACTTCCGAGCGCTGCGCCTCTAGCAGGCGTGGTGGCCGTGCGCGCCTATATGGATGAGCTGTTCGCGGTCCTGCTGCCGATGACCACCTGGTTCCAGGACCTCGCCTTGCGAAAGGTCTGGTCCGCCAATTTCAGCGCCAGCAACCTGGAGGCGGCCGTCGAACGTCTGCGCAGTCGCAAGCCGGCGGAGATCAAGGCAGGTCCGGAGCCGGAATTCTCCCGGGATCTCGTCTGGCTCGTCTCGATGGTTGGCGCCTTCCTCGCCGCCCCGAACCGGAAACCCGACGACCCGTCTCTGACTTGGCCGCCCAGTCCGCGGGCCAGCGTGGACGCCTTCACGAGACAGATGAAGACAGAGGTGTCCGGGTTCCGCTACGTGGCGCCAGGACGCCAGGTCTGGCGCGTGTCGCTCAACCGGACGGCCCAGCCGGCGACATCGAGGTCAGTGCTGGCGATCAAGGGCGATGCGGCCTTGGCGGTTTTTAATGTCAAATGCGAGCACATCACTTGGGCCGTTCTGGATTGCGGCATCGACGCAAGTCACCCCGCTTTCAACGGCGGGGGCGTCTGCAGGGTGGTCCGCACCGTCGATTTCACGATCGCCCGCGACCTGCTCGATCCCGCGCGGCTACAGCAACTCCTGACCGAGATGGCGGATGAGCGAGAGTCCGGCGGGCCGGACGGATCTCTGGCGCAGGCGCTCTTTCACCGGCTCAAGAGCTATCTGAAAAGCCAGCAGCCCCAGGCGGCACCGGAGCCGACCTTCGACGACGTCGCACAGTACATGCTCGCGACCCGCAAGCGTCTGGAAACCGGCTTACCCGTGGACATGGGCATGCTGGAGCCGTTCCTGCTGGTGGCGGACCCTGTGGCCCCGCAGTTGGGCCATGGGACCCATGTGGCCGGGATCATCGGTGGCGATTGGCAGGACGTCAGCGGAGCGCAGAAACTCAGGGGCGTTTGTCCCGACATCCGGCTCATGGACCTGCGCGTCCTGCCCGGCGACAGCGTGGATGGAACGGGGTCTGAGTTCGCGGTGATCGCCGCGCTGCAATACATTCGTTACCTCAACGACAGGTCCAACAAGAAGGTCGTCCAGGGTGCCAATCTCAGCCTCTTTACCCACCATGACGTGCGCAATAACGCCTGCGGGGCGACCCCGGTGTGCCTGGCGTGCGACGAGCTGGTGGCGAGCGGCGTGGTGGTGGTCGCAGCCGCCGGCAACGGCGGGCTGAAGGTCGAGAGCCGCGACGACGGGTCCGAAACCTTCGGCTACCTAGCGATCAGCATCACCGACCCTGGTAACGCTGCGGATGTCATCACCGTAGGGTCCGCGCACAAGGAGCGGCCCTATCAGTATGGCGTCAGCTATTTTTCAAGCCGGGGCCCCACCGGCGACGGGCGGCTCAAGCCCGACCTTGTGGCCCCGGGCGAGCGGATTACCAGCGCCCTACCAGGCAGCGCCCTAGGTGTGCGCGATGGCACCAGCCAGGCCACTGCGCACGTCAGCGGAGCCGCGGCGCTCTTGCTGGGCCGCTACGAGGAGTTCATCGGCAAGCCCGCGCGCGTGAAACAGATCCTCATGACGGAGGCAATCTGCCTTGGGCGCGACCGCTACTTCCAAGGGGCGGGCATGGTCGACACGCTAAGCGCGCTGCAATCCATCTAAGGAGCAAACCATGAGCCTGACGTCTGTGACCAAGCCTGATGACGGCGCGGAAGGTGCCCCGACGCACCCCGCCGCGAAACGCGAGGTCCTCCATGTGGAAGGCGAAACGTCGTCCATGGACGCCGCCGATCAGTTGCGGTTGGTGGTCGGCCGCTCCGAGACACCGATCCAGTCTGGGTCGGCCGGCGTGCTTTCGGTCATTGGACTTGATGAGCGCACTCGCATCATGACAACGGACCTGGTGCCCTACGTGCTCATTTGCGCCCTCGAGATCGAATCCCCCTGGGGCATGTTTGTGGGGACCGGCTGGTACATCGGGCGGAAGACCCTGATCACCGCTGGCCATTGCGTTTATCACCGCACACAGATGGGCGGGTGGGCGACTCGAATAACGGTGACACCCGGCGCCAGCTCGGGCAGCCAAGCGCCGCGGGGGACCACGCGCGCGACTCGTTTCAGTACCACCGACACGTGGTTGGCCGACCTCAATCCGGACTATGATGTAGCCGCCATCCATCTCGACGACGACCTGCTGCCTGCCGGGGCGGCGCCATTCCGGGTGGCCAGCCTCCCCGACGCCGAGCTCACCAATATGCTGATCAATGTCAGCGGTTATCCGGCGGATAAGGGCGGGAAACAGCAGTGGTGGGCGCGGAACCGTGTGCGCAGCCTGCGCCCTCGGCGGATCTTCTATGATGTGGACACCATGGGCGGGCAAAGTGGAGCGCCCGCCTTCATCTTGGAAAAGGCTGGTGATACGCCGCTGGTGGTGGGGGTTCACGCCTATGGCACGGGCGGAACCCCGTCGGACCTGCCTCTGGAAGTCAATTCGGCCCCGCGGATCACCTCCGACGTCCTGGCCCTCTTCAAGCAGTGGGTGGACCAGGACACGCCGGGCGCTGCGGTGCGAAGTTGATCGCGGCGCGGCGCCGTGGGAAAGTTGTCGGCCCGCAGGGCCGGCCCTTCTCCGGGGTTCGTGTCCTGGTAGGCTGGAGCAACGCGCCAGCGCCCGAGGTCGCGGCGCTGACCGACAAGGCCGGAGGGTTCGGTCTCGCCTTGGGCGCCGGCGTCTTTGAGCTTGTCGCCTATCTCGGTGACCACGAAATCGCCCGTTCAAGGGTGGAGCTCCGATCCCAACCCGCCCCGGGGGAGGTCCTTCGGCTGGTCGTGGCCGCTCGGACATAGATTGCGTCGTCGTGCCGCGAACCAGCGGCGATTGATATCGTGCCCTTGGTCCGCTCACCACCCTTCTCTGACGATCGATGCGTCCGGTTTCGGGCGGCCGGCAAGCCAGGCTCCGAGCGTACAATCGGCGGCTCCAGGGTAGCTCTGGGATACCCTGGCGTAAAATGGCGTAGGCGCGCAGATACGGACGCGGCTGAGAACTATGAGTGGGAGTTGGCGATCTAGCGGGCAAGCCGGATGCCATTGATGATTATCACGCCCCATCGTTTGTCTTGGCGCACGCCTGCACCCAAGGCTGGTTTGGCTAGGATGGCGTCACCGTCTCAAGCAGGCCACTTCAGTCGAGCCGCTGGCGGCCGAGCTGAGCGCACGACGCTCGGTGTTTTTGTCTAAAGCAGTCTGCAAGCGCGAGGCATGCGGAGAGGCCTGTTTACTAGTATCGCGTGAGCTGTATCTTGGCAGTTAGGCCATTGGAGGGGGTGACGATGCGATGGCGAGTGATGACGAGCATGGCCGCGTGTCTTGCTCTCATAGTCACGGAGCGGTCGTTGGGCCAGGAAATGGACCACGACCAAATCCGGGCCCGCATCGATAGCGCACTTGCCGCGCGCGCGACTGCGCCCAAGACGCGAGGCATTACCCTTGGCGATGGGCGCGAGTATAACGCGCCGCTCTACGCAGAGCCGTCTACGACGTCGCAGCCATCATCGCCGGCTACGCTCGCTGTGGATACGAACGAGCCCGCACCAACCAGCGTCGCGAACTTCAGAATCCAGTTCGCTTTCGGTTCAGCTGACCTTGAGGCATCGGCGCTGCCTACGTTGAAGGAGATGGCCCAGGCGCTCTCGCCGCCGGACTATGACGGTCTGGTTTTCCGCCTTGTCGGTCATACCGATGCGGCAGGCTCCAAAAGCGATAATCTCATCCTGTCCAAGCGCCGCGCGGAGGCGGTCGTCAGCTATCTAGTCCGCCATGGGGTGCCGCGCGATCGCCTGCGCGCGGTCGGAAAAGGGGAGAGCCAGCTCTTGCGGCCGGACGCGCCTCTGGCTGACGTTAATCGCCGGGTGGAGCTTCAGATCAGCTAGGATTGCGGCGCCTGGCCTCTGCTTTGGCCAGGCGCCCCCAACAACATCAGCGCAGGTCGCGATCGGTCAGTTCCTGACCCGGCACTGCACAAGCCTTTGCTCGTCGCAAACCAGGTAGCTGAAACTGTGTTCGGACAAATTGAGCCCCGCCTCGCGCAGGCGCCGGCTAAGCTCGTCGGAGCTCTTCACGGGCAGCCACCTTGCGCCAGCTCGAAGTTCGCTACGCAGATCACTGGGCAGGTGATCGAGAAACGCGTCCTTGGCAGCAAAGCACGACACCGTTTCCATGCGATCGGGGGTGTCGGGCACGACTTGGAAGATATCTTGCGGACCCGGCAGCAGCAGCGTGTCGCCAGCCTTCAAGCGATCTGTGGGGCGCTGGGGCGTTGGAAAGATTCGCGTCGGCCGCTGATTGGCGTCGAAATAGAAGCAGGCGACGTGTGCGTCGTCGGCGACGGTCACGGCGAAGCCTGCTCGATACCCAGAAAACACGACTTGCCCGACATAGCCGCCAGCTAGGCTCTGCGATGAGAAGCCCGGACCATAGGGCGAGACGTGAACAGCCACGGTTCGGTTGATCGCTGTTGCGGGCGCGGCGGCCGCCACGCCATAGCGGCGGCCCTCCAGCGCGTAGTAGACCTCGAAGGTCGGTAGGCCCAGCGGCGGCATGCCCGACTGCGCCTGATAGGCGGCGATCGCCTCGCGCAGCGCCGGAGTGACAACGGACGGGGCCGGAGACGCCAGAAGACTGCGGTCGACCAAGCTCTGCCCGATGGCTTGGATGCGCTCAGGCGGCTTCATCTTGTCGAAGACCTTGCGCGCGGTCTGGATGGCGAGCGGATCGGTGTCGCTCTGCGTCAGGCAGCGATAGTAGGGAACTTGGGCATAGGCCCCGACGGCCTGGATCATGGCCAGGTCCATCAGGGCGCGCACGGCCTGGAAGTTGCCATCGGCCTGCGAGAAATTGAGTTCCAGAAACCCGCCCAGGGTGCCGATCCCGCCGGTGAGATCGCCGCCGGAGTCCTTCTGCGTGAGAGCCATCGACACGGTCTGAAGCGTGCCCGGCAACACGACGCCCTGGGTGTCGAGCAGGTAGAGCGTGATGGTCAGGACGGAGTTGACCCGCTGCTTGCGGCGGCTGACGCCGCTGGCGCCGATACCGATCGCGCCCGTGGAGCCCTTGGACTCCACAGACTTGTCGAACTCGGTGATCGAGCCGCTGACGATCACGGTCGAAAGGTTGTTATTGAAATCGCTTTCGGCCGCCCCGGACATCACGGTGAAGAAACGGCTCTTCTCGGACATCCGCGCGGCCGAGGCGATGATCATGTCGCGACTGGTCGCGCCGCTGTTTTGTCCGCCGATGGCGCCGCCCGGGTCCTCGAACTTCGAGGGCAGCAGCCGTACGCCAGCGGCATAGTTGTCGCGTGCGAGCAGATCGTCCATGCAGCGCAGCGTGAGATCAAAATTGGATCCGGCCCGAACCGGCGCCGCTGATGGCCGCGCAGTGCTGTAGGCCCGATCAACAACTTGCGCCGACGCAGGCGAACCGGGCCCCGTCAGGAGGAGAAGGCTCAGTCCAGCGGTCAGCGCTGGCTTCCACAGGGATTTCATTGGTTGTCCTCCCGATCGGGACGGCGCTTGGAGGCGGGGCAGGCGCCCATGGTCAGCACGATCACCTCGCGCTGATAGACGCCGTTCGAACGACCAGCCTTGCCGCCTTGGTTGACGTCGGTGTCGCAGTCACCATCCACCGGCTTGTAGGCCGACATGTGCGAGCCGGCCGATCCGGCGCGCAGCAACGCGATCTTGGCTTGCGTGACGGCGTCCACACCGTTCACTGAATTGACGATGCGGCTCGGACCGGCGCCCCCGGCGCTCTCCGTCGAAACGTGCGAAGCGGTGGCGATGTTTTCCCAGCGGATCGCGACGTTGTCGAAGCGACGGGCGAGGTTCTCAAAGCGGCTGGCGCTGCCTTCGGCCGGCTCGCTCGACTGGGACACCGCGCCAGCCCGCACGCCAGGACCGGCGTGGGCCGGGAGCGCTTGGGCCGCGCCGATGACGAGGCTCAATAGGGCGAGGAGAGCGTTCTTGGGGGTCATGGGCTTGATCCTCAGCAGGGGCGGCCGACCGAGCCCACGTTGACGCGGGTTCTGCGGAAGAAGCCAAGGTTGTAGGCGATCACCGAGCCCACGGCGGCGGTGGTCCGCACCGAGCCATAGGAGCCAGGACCGACCGAGCCGACCGAAACGCAGGTCTTGGATCCGGGCATCATGGAAAGCGCGGTGGCGCTCTTGGCGACGCCAGTCACGTCGGCCGAGCCACGGATGTTGGCGTTTTCAACGGTCCCCACCTTGGTATCGGCCTTGCCGCCATACCCGAACGCGAGCGCGGTCTGGACGCCGCCGCTGCTGCGGACCCGAGCGTTGCCGCCGATGGCGCTGTTGCGCACCACACCGGCCCGATTGTGGCTTTCCGAGTTCGTTTCGACAGATC
>Ga0209023_10000887_pt1 | contig 42411 bp, 39 predicted proteins | sample LakOneMetagenome_FD_187468 | JGI IMG/M metagenome (GOLD analysis project Ga0209023, IMG submission 187468) | Freshwater and sediment microbial communities from Lake Erie, Canada (SPAdes) (version 2) | ecosystem: Environmental > Aquatic > Freshwater > Lentic | place: Lake Erie, Canada...
GCAGATGGATGCCGCCGGCGTCACGCAGGCGACGCTGAGCGCCTGGCACGGGCCGACCGGTGCGACGATCAGCAACGACGAGGTTGCCGGCTGGGTGCGTGAGCACCCCGACCGGTTCGTCGGCCTGGCCGCCGTCAACCTCGCCAAGCCGATGGAAGCGGTGCGCGAGTTGGGGCGCCGCGTCAGCGAGGACGGCTTCAAGGGCCTCCGCATTCTGCCGTGGCTGTGGGAGGCGGCACCGACCGATCGCCGCTACTACCCGTTGTACGCCGCGTGCGTCGAGCTGGGCGTGCCGGTCTGCACGCAGGTCGGGCACACCGGTCCGCTCCGTCCGTCAGAGGTCGGGCGGCCGATTCCGTACATCGATCAGGTCGCGATCGACTTCCCGGAACTGACGATCGTCGGCGGCCACATCGGCTATCCGTGGACCGAGGAGATGGTGGCCGTCGCCCGCAAGCACGAAAACGTCCACATCGACACCTCCGCCTACACGCCGAAGCGCTACCCGCCCGAGCTGATCCGCTACCTGCAGAGCGCGAGTGGGCGCCACAAGGTGCTGTGGGGCAGCAACTACCCGATGATCCAGCCGGCCGCGGCGCTCGAAGGGCTCGACGAGTTGGGGCTGGACGCGGAGACGCACGCCCTCTTTACCGAGGGCAACGCCAAGCGCATCTTCGGGCTCGGCTAGAGCCGTTCAACCGCGGGCGCAGCTTCCAGCGGCGCAGATGCGCCGGCCGGCTGCGGCATAGCGCCGATGTCCGGCACCGCACCCGGGCCCTTGGGGCGGCGGATGATGCGGAAGCGGACGATGCCGTCGGTGATGCGGAGCGTGTGGCTCAGCTGCGCGGGCAGCTGCGAGTTGCCGACGAACTGCACGAGGTGCATCTCGGCCTCGCTCTTGTGCTTGATCTCGAACGCGGTGCGCCGCGTGCCCCAGTCGTGGTTCGAGGCCACTTCGGCGCCGGCTGCGGCGATGATCTTCTTGACCTCTTCCAGAACCTTCGCCCGCTGTGCCTCATCGGCAGCGGTGTCCAGCAGGAGGGTCAGGTCGTATGCGATGGCAGATGTGGGCATAAAAAGAGAGCCGGTAGGCGGCCGCAAACTATAGCGGTCACTGGCAGAAGGTCCGGTGACGAACCAATCGGCGGCCGCAGGGGGGCGGGTTTCGCCGGCCGCGACCCTCTCCGGGGCATGAGCATCCCGCTTCTCGCCCGTGTCCGCTGGGCCAACGTCCTGCGACTGGCGGCAGTGGCGGCGCTGATCCCGCTGTTGCTGGTCGCCCTGCGCGGCGCTGGCGATGCGCCGAACGTGCCGTCCGGAGCCGTGCACGTCAGCCCGATCGCGTCTGATCCGGCCGTCGCGCCGCCGGCTCCGGTGCCGCCTCGCCGGCCCGTTCAGCACCGTCCGAAGCCGCGTCATCGCCACCACCGGCATCGGGCGAGCCACCAGCCGCTGCCCACCGTGGCCCCGGCGCTGCCAGTTCGCGCGGCGCCTGCCCCGTCACCGGCTCCTTCCGCAGCAGCGGAGTTTCGTCCCTAACCCTGCCCGAGTGCTTTCGCGCGGATGTCGGCGAGCTGGTCGTCGAGCCAGTCGCCGGGATCGCGGGCGGTGATCGATGCGCGCAGCGCGGCGAGCCGTTGCTCGCGTTCCACGTCGGGCATCGAGAGGGCGGTGTAGATCGCGTCGGCGAGGGCGCCGATGTCGAACGGGTTGACGCTGAGCGCCGCTGCACCGAGCTCCTCGTGGGCGCCGGTGTTCTCCGACAGGATCGAGACGCCGGCGCGCTCGTTGACCATCGGCCCCTCTTTTGCGACCAGGTTCATGCCGTCGAACATCGCGTTGACCAGCAGCACGTCGTAGTGCTTGTAGGCGGCCATCGCCTCTTCGACGTTGTCCATCAGCTTCAGCTGGATCGGCATCCAGTCCGGCGTGCCGTGGCGGTGGTTGACGACCGCGACCACGGCCTCGATCCGCTCCAGGTACTCGGCGTACTCCGGCACGTCGGTTCGTGACGGCATCAACTGCGCCAGGAACGTGATCCGCTCGCGGAACTCCGGATGCTGCTCGAGGAACAGATCGAACGCGTTGAAGCCACGCAGCACGTTCTTCGAGAGGTCGGCACGGTCGACGCGGAGCACAAGGAACTCGCGCCGCCGGCGCAGCAGCTCGTGCTCGGCTGCGGCGACGCCGGGTTTGGCGGCTACCCGTGCGATGCCGCGCGGGTCGATCGGCATCGGGTACGCGCGGACCCAGACTTCGCGGCCCTCGAAGTGCACGATGCCCTTCTCCATGTCCACCTCGAGATCCATCAGGTCATGGCAGCACTGCAGGAAGTTCCAACGGTAGGAGCGCGTGTGGAAACCGATGATGTCGTTCGCCAGGATGCCTTCGAAGATCCGGCGGCGGATGTCTGTCGGCAGGACGCGCCAGGCGTCCGATTGCGTCCACGGGATGTGCACGAAGTGGTGGAGGAAGACGTCCGGCCGTGCCGCGCGGATCATGCGCGGCAGGGTGTACAGGTGGTAGTCGTGGACCATCACGACGGGCTGCTCGACGCCTTCCAGCTCCTCGACGACGGCGTCGGCAAGGTCACGGTTGACGACCTCGTAGCCGAACTCGAACGCGTCGATCTCGTTCTGCCGGATGTCCGGCGCGTTGCTGAGATCCCACAGGTAGTGCTGGATGAACCACAGCATCGGGTTGGCAAAGATGCTGTAGAAGCGGTGGTAGGCATCCTCGTCGCTCTCCACCAGCCGCACCTGGTAGCGACTGCCGCCGGTCGTCTCGACGGTGAACGGGCCATCGGCCTCCTGGGCCCGTTCGGCATCTCCGGCGGTCAGCGTGGAAGCCACCCACAGCAGTTCGCGATGCTCGGCGAGACCCGTCAGGGCGGTCACCAGGCCACCGGTACCGCGCTGAAAGCTGCCGTCGTCGTCGAACGTGACCGGTCCGCGGTTGGAGACGAGGATCAGCCGGCGTTCGCTGCCTGTCTCGCTGGTCGGGGACACGCTTTCAGCCTACTCCCGGGGCCGCCGGTTGCTCTTCTTCGCTCGCTGAGGGCGCCAGATCGAGCGTGAACCGCGTGAGCCCCGGCCGGCTCTCGACGCGCAGGGTGCCGCGCATCCGTGTTGCCAGCTCGCGGGCGATCGCCAGCCCGAGGCCGGTGCCCTGCATGTCGTCGGTCGTCGCGAACGGTTCGAAGATCGTCGGCAGCACCGAGCGACTGATGCCGGGCCCGAAATCGACGACGCTCAATCGTGCCCGCGTGCCGCGGCGCGACACCGCGAGCACGACGTCGGTGCCGCGGGGTGTGTGCGCGAGGGCATTGGCGATCAGGATCCGCAGGACCTGGGTGACGCGCTCGGGATCACAGGTGGCGTACAGCGGTGACTCCGGCAGGCGCAGCTCGAGATGGGCGTCGTGGTCAGCGATCACGGGCGCGAACTCCGTTGCCACGGTCCGGGCGACGGCGCGCAGATCGACCGACGTCTCATGCAGTTCCAGGGCCCCGGCGTCGATCCGCGAGAGGTCGAGCAGGTCTGTTGCCAGGGTCTGCATCCGCGTGACCTGTTCCCGCAGGTGTGCGATGAAGCGCACGCGGTCGGCCTCGCTGACGTCCTCGTCCTCGAGCAGTTCCAGGAAGCCGCCCAGCGAGAACAGTGGCGTGCGCAGCTCGTGGGACGCGGTCGCGATGAACCGCTTGCGCGCCGAGTCGAGCTCGGCCAGCTGGCTGCGCATCTCCTCCAGTGCCACGCCGAGGCTGCCGAACTCGTCGCTCGTCGAGGTCGGGAACGGCGTCGTCAGGTCACCGGCGGCGACGCGCTCGGCAACGGCCTCCAGCTCGCCGATCCGGCGCGTCAGGCGGCGTGCCAGGAAGAGACCCGACAGCACCGCCGCGACCAGCGCCACGAGTATCGCCACGACGAAGCGGCGGGTTGCCCAGGCGAGCACCGGTTCCTCGCTGTTCAGCGGCCGGCTGAGGACGAGCACCGCATCGACGTCGGGGGGCGCTGTCCGCGGCGTGATCAGCGGCAGCGCCACCTGGCCGACGCGTCCTTCCGGCCCGGCCTCGACCGCGGTCTCTCGCTGACGTGACGAGGCGGCCGCGGTCGCCGCGGGAAACTGCAGCTCCCCAGCCGCGGCGCCGCCGGCCGAGTCGGCCTTCGAGAAGGTCTGCAGACCCGCCGTGGAGCGCGCGACACCGAGCACGCTGACGCGCGTCGTCGTGGCGTCGGCGGTGCGCTCGGCCAGTCGCGCCAGCTCGTCTGCCGGTACCTCGTTGGCAAGCGCGCGCTGGAACTGCGGCTCCTGCTGCACGGCCAGCGCCGTCAGATCTGCCAGCGCGGTCCGGCGGAGTTGGCCTGAGAGGCCGGGCTGGACCAGCAGGCCGATGAAGACGAGCGCGGCCGAGGCGGCCACGATCGAGATCGCCATCAACTGCAGGCGCAGACCTCGCACGGCGTCCGGTCGGGCTCAGGAGCCCGAGCCGCGCTCCTCGTCACGAAACCGGTAGCCGACGCCGCGCACGGTGAACAGGTACTCGGGCGCTTTCGGGTCGCGCTCGAGCTTCTCTCGCAGGTGGCGGATGTGGACATCGATCGTGCGTGGATCGCGGTAGGCCGAGTCGCCCCAGATGTGCGTCAGCAGTTGCTCACGCGAGAAGACCACGCCCGGAGTCCGCGCCAGCGTTTCGAGAATCTCGAACTCGACGAAGGTCAGGGTGATCGGGACGCCGCGCACCGCGGCCGCCCGTTTCTCGCGATTGAGCTCCAGTTCGTGGCTCACCAAGGAGCTCGGCGTCTCGCCTGCCGCGGCCTCCGGCGGCGCCATCGCAGCCCGTCGCAGCGCGGCACGGACACGGCTGCGGAACTCCCGCAACGAGAAGGGTTTCGTGATGTAGTCGTCGGCGCCCAGATCGAGGCCGCGGACGCGATCCTCCTCCTCGGACTTCGCTGTCAGCATGATGATCGGCACGGTGGTGCGGGCGCGGATCCGCCGGCACACCTCGAGTCCGTCGAGCCGCGGCATCATCACGTCGAGGATCACCAGGTCGAAGCGGTTCTGGGCGAAGTGATCGAGCGCTTCCCGGCCGTCGCTGGCGACGACGACCTCGTACCCGTCCTTTTCCAGTGGATAGGTGAGAAGCGTCTGGATCGACTCCTCATCGTCAGCCAGCAGGATCTTGATGGGAGCGCGCTCGGCCATCGTCTCCGCTTGACTGTAGAGCGCATGCTCGACTCGCGTCTCTACCGCGCCGCCTTCATCCCCCTGCTCCTGGTGCTGCTGATCGTCGCGTTCTCGCTGACGGTGCGGCCCCGCCCGATCGGCACCACGTTGTCGCCCGACACCTTCTCGGGCGAACGGGCCTTCAGCCAGCTGAACGAGCTCGCAAAGCGCTTCCCCGACCGGCGGCCCGGTGCTGCCGACGACCGGGCGCTTGCTGCGGCGATCGCCACGGAACTGCGCCGCTCGGTGCCGGGAACGGTGCGCGTGACGCGGTTCCAGGGACGCACGATCGACGGCAAGCGCGATCTGATCAACGTGACGGCCACGCGGCCCGGCGCACCCGGACCGTCGATCGTCGTCGTCGCTCATCGCGACGCCGCAGGCCGCTCGGCGCGGGCCGAGCTCTCCGGCACCGCTGCGCTGCTCGAACTCGCCCGCGTGGCGGGGGCGGGACGCCTGCAGCGGACGATCACGTTCATCTCCACCACCGGCGGCAGCGGTGGCTTTGCCGGAGCCGCCGAGGCGGCGCGCTCACTGGACGGACCGGTCGATGCCGTGATCACGCTCGGCGCCGTCGCCGCCGTCGGCCGCTACCGGCCGATGGTGCTGGGGGCCTCGAACGGGCTCGGCCAGGCCCCGCTGCAGCTGCAGCGCACGCTGCAGCTGGCGGTCGAGCGACACGCCGGGGTGGCACCCGGCGCACCGCGGGCCTTCATCCAGGGACTGCGGATGGCGGCGCCGATGACGCTCGGTGAGCAGGGCCCGTTCCTGCGCGCCGGGCTGCCCGCCGTGCTCGTGGCACCGACCGGCGAGCGCGCGCCCGCCGCTGGCGCCGTCGTCTCGCGCACGCGGCTCGAAGGCTTCGGCCGCGCCGTGCTCGGTGCCCTGTACGCCTTGGACAACGGGCCCGACATCTCGGGCGAGAAGCCGACCCAGCAGCTGGTGCTCCGCGGCAAGGTGGTGCCGGGTTGGGCGATGCGCCTGCTGATCCTGGCGTTGTTGCTGCCGCCGCTGGCGGTGGTCGTCGATGCGGCAGCGCGGCTGCGCCGCCGCCGCGAACCCGTCGGCCCGTGGGTCGTCTGGGCCCTGTCGCCCGCGGTGCCGATCATCGGCGTCTGCGTGACCGCGATGCTGCTGGCGGTGACCGGGCTGATCACTGTCAGCGCCGCGGCGCCGCTGCCGCCGACGGCGCTGTCACTGACGGGCTCCGTTGCCGCCGCGGTGATCGTGCTCGTTCTCGTGGCGGGCCTCGCCTGGCTGGTCCTGCGCCCGGCGGCGTTGCACGCCGTCGGCCTCAACCAGGCGATCCGGCCGGACCGCCTGGGTGCCGGCGTGGCCGTCGGCGCGGTGGTGCCGTTGACCGCGCTGCTGCTGTGGATCCCGAATCCGTATGCGGCGGGGGCGATGGTGCCGGCCGCTCATCTCTGGCTCTGGGCGGCAGCCCCGGATTCGGCTCTCCGTCGGCCGCTGACAGCCGTCTGGCTGGCGCTCGGTGCCGTCCTGCCGCTGATCGTGGTGCTCACGCTGGCCGAGCTGTTTTCGCTCTCGGCCCTGCAGACGCCGTGGTTCTGGACGCTGCTCGTCGCCGGCGGCCATCAGCCGTGGTGGACGTGGTTGCTCTGGAGCGTGTTCTGGGGAGCCGGGATCGCCACCGCGATGGTGGTGGTTCGGCGCAGCGCGCCACCGGACACACCGCCGCCGATCACCGTCCGCGGACCTGCCAGCTACGCCGGGCCGGGATCACTCGGCGGAACGACGTCGGCCCGTCGGCGATGAGGAGGCCCCGCGCCGGCAGGTGGGTCGGCCGGCTGCTGATGCTCTGCGGCGTCCTACTGCTGGCGGACGTCGCGTGCACGGTGGTGTGGCAGGAGCCGATCGGTGCACTGAACGACGCGCGACACGCTGATGCTGCGCGCGCTGAACTGCGCGCACTCACGGCAGCACCATCGGCTGCCGCCCAGCGCGGTCTGCACGGAGCGCTGCGCGTTGCCGCTGACGCCGGGCAGCTGCGGCGTGCGGCGGAGCCCGCGACCGCTGTGGGCGAGATCGAGATTCCGCGCCTGCGGCTGCACCACGTGCTGTTCAACGGCTCGTCGTCGGCGTCGCTGGCTCGTGGCCCAGGGCTCTACGACGGCTCGCCGTTTCCGGGCGAGGTGGGCACGGTCGCCGTTGCCGGCCACCGCACGACCCATGGCGCGCCCTTCGCGAACATCGACCGATTGCGTCGCGGCGATCGGATCACCCTGGTGATGCCGTACGGGCGCTTGACCTACGTGGTGCGAAGCACGCGGATCGTCGCGCCGGACGATGTCGGCGTGCTGCGCGCGGCGCGTGGCGACCGCCGGTTGGTGCTGTCGGCCTGCCATCCGCGCTTCAGCGCCGCGCAACGTTTCATCGTCGTCGCGACACCCCTCGACAGCCGTCCACTGGCTGCCGAAAACGGTCGAGGAACCCTGCGTCAGGCTCGATACACCACAATATGAGTAGTTGGACAGTTGCAGTCACGACCGACGACGACAACCTGATCGAGGAGCTTTCGGACCGCGTGCGGCACGAGGCCTACGCCGTGGATCCGCATGCCGTCGCAAGCGCGGTCCTGCAGGACGTTGCCGACAGCTGGGCGGCGTTCACCGAAGGTCGTGCTGATGCCCGCGGAGCGCTGGACTCCCGGGCTCGGCATCGCGCCATGTGAGTCCGGCAACCGCATCCTCAGTGACGGCGCCGACGATCGTGAGCGGCAGCGCGAACGAGGCGTCGCGCTGTAGTGCCGCGGCAGCGTCGGCGGCAAGACACACGCACAGCTCGTAGTCCTCGCCGCCGGTTGCGGCGAATACCGCGGGGTCGATCCCAAGCTGCGCCGCAACCTCGCGAACGCCGGCTGCCAGCGGCAGGTCGGCAAGCACCAGCTGCAACGCCCGGCCCGACCGCGCCGCGAGATGGGCGGCGTCCGTCGCGATGCCGTCCGACAGATCGATCATCGCGTGAGCGCCTGCTGCTCGGAGCGCCCGTCCGGCAGCGAGCCGGGGCTCGGGGAGCAGGTGGCGCTCAACCAGCGCCGCAGCACCCGTCGCACGTCCGTCGAGGATCGCGAGACCGGCGGCGCTTGCCCCGAGCGTGCCCGTCACCGCGACGACATCACCCGGGCGCGCGCCGTCGCGGCCAACCATCGCGTCCGGCGTATCCGCCCAGCCCGTGACCGTGACCGAGATCATCAGCACCGGAGCACGCGTGATGTCACCGCCGGCGATCGTCGCACCGCATCGCGCGGCGAGCTCCTCCATGCCTTGGGCGAGCTCCAGCACCTGCGGTTCGCCGAAGTCCGCGGGAAGACCCAGCGTCACATAGATCTCACCCGGCTCGGCCCCCATCGCAGCGATGTCGCTGAGCGCGCCGGCGACCGCGCGGTGGCCGACGATCGCGGGCGTCACCCGGGGGTCATCGAGCCGAAAATGCACGCCGTCGACCATCGCGTCGATGCTGACCGCCTGTGCCCCCTCGGCTCGCACCACGGCGCAGTCGTCACCGGACCAGCGAACGATGCGCTGGGAGCGGTTCTCCAGTTGGGTCTGCAGGGCCGCGATCAGTCGCAGCTCGCCCACGCGGCGCTCCTAGTTGGCGGTCGGCGCCACGGCGCCGCCGCCCGGACCGGCCGGGACCGGCTTCGCGGGCTTCGGGGCGCCGGGTGAAACGGTCGGCGTCTTCGGCGGATTGACGTACTGATCGGTCGGGAACTTCGGGTCCTTGGTGCCCTTGCCCTTGTCGTCCTTCTTGCCGTCCGTCGTTGTCGTCGTCTCCGTCGTGGTGGTCGCGGTGTAGTCGTTGCCGGTCTTCGTGTAGCGACCGAAGAACGGGACCGGCACGAACGGCTCCTTTGGCGCCGGGAAGTCGCCGCAGTAGTCGCCCTTGGCGGTCTGCATGTAGGCGCCCCAGATCGGTGCCGCGACAACGCCGCCGGCCGCGCCGCCGCCGAGCGTGCGCCGGTCCAGGGCGTGCCCGACCCAGACAGCGGTTGACAGGTGGGGCGTGTAGCCGACGAACCAGGCGTCGGTGAAGTCATCCACGGTGCCCGTCTTGCCGGCGGCGGGGCAACCGATCTGGGCCCGTGTGCCGGTGCCGCCGAGGACGTTGGCCTTGAGGATCTTGGTGACCTGGTCGGTGACGCCGTCGGTGAATGCCTTGGTCCGGCGCGGCTTGACCGATTCGCAGCGGTAGCTGTTGGCGCCGTTCGGGATGCAGACCTTGCGCACCGCGGTGACCTTGTTGCGCCAACCGCCGGAGGCGATCGTCGCATAGGCGTTGGCCATCATCAGCGGCGACACACCGCTCTGAATGCCGCCCAGGCCTTCGGCGGGATAGTCATGCAGGCGCGTGCCCGGGATGCCCATCTTCCGCGCAGCGGCGGAGACGGCGGGTGGTCCGACATCGAGGTCGAGCTGCTGGTAGACCGAGTTGTCGGACGTCAGCGTCGCTTTGATCAGGTTGACCCGGCCCTGGTAGGTGTTGGAGTAGGTCGACACGTCGATCTTCCCGTACTGCGGGTCGACGAAGTTCAGCGGGCGTGAGACGTAGCTGGTGGTCGCCGGATCGACGCCCTTGTCGACGGCCGCCATCAGCACCATGGTCTTGAAGGTGGAGCCCGCCGCGTAGCCGCCCTGGGAGGCCAGATCGAACTGGAACTCGCCGTACTTGGCGGTCGAAGCAAGCGCCTTCAGCTGCCCGTTGCGGGGATCGACGGAGGCGATCGCCGCCGACCGGTCCGCGCCGCCGACGCCGTTCAACACCGCCTTGCGCGCCGCCTTCTGCATCTTGAGGTCCAGCGTGGTGTAGATCTTCAGGCCGCCGGCGTTGACGCGCTCCTGGCCGTAGTCGCGGACGAGCTGCCGGCGCACGAAATCGAAGAAGTAGTTCTCACGCCGTTTGCGGTAGTAGCTGCCGAGCTGGATGCCGAGCGGCTGCTGCAGTGCCGTCGCGGCAGTCTCGGCCGAGATGTACCCCTGATCGCGCATCCGGCGCAGCACGTCGTTGCGCCGCTTCAGGGCGGCGGCGGGATCGCGCACCGGGGAGTACTCCGAGGGCGCCTGCGGCAGGCCGGCGAGCAGCGCTGCCTCGTGCAGTTTCAGATTGCTTGCCGACTTGCGGAAGTAGACGCGGGCGGCCGCCTGGACGCCGATCGCTTCCTGGCCGCCGACCGTGCCGAACGGTGCGTTGTTGATGTAGGAGTTGAGGATCCACTGCTTGCCCTTGCGGCCGGGGTGGGCCTCTTCGAGCTCTTGCGCCAGGCGCGCCTCGCGGATCTTGCGCTTGATGCCGGCCAGGCCATCGCGCGCCCGGTCCTGCGTGTAGAGGTTGCGGATCAGCTGCATCGAGAGGGTCGAGGCGCCCTGCGTACCGCCGCTGGAGGTCACGTTCTTGACGGCGGCGCGGATGATGCCCTCAGGGTCGACGCCGCCGTGCTCGTAGAAGCGGCGGTCCTCGACCGCGACAACGGCGTTGCGCATGACGTCCGGGATCTGGTCACCGCTGACCGGCGTGCGCAGGACGTCCGAGGTGATGAAGCCGAGGCGCGTTCCGTCGGCGGCAAAGACCTCCGACGCCGCCCCCTGATCCTTCGGCTTGAGATCGCGCAGGTCAGGACCGGAGTTGGCGATCGACACGACCCAGCCGGCGGCTGCAGCCGCGCCGACGATCGCGAACAGGCCGATCACGCCGAGTCCGACGATCAGTGCGCGCGCGGATCCACCGTTGCGTTTGCTGCGGCGTTGGCGGGAGAGGCGGGACATCAGCGGGAACGCGGTGGGTCGGCGCCGGCGTGATGGCAGAACGCACCGCCGGCAGAAGCTGCGCGTACTGCGGGATTCTAGCCCGGAGCGGCGGCTCCTTCGCCGCTCTCACGCGGCTCTCAGCGTACGCCGGCGTTGCGCAGCGCACCTAGCGCCGCCGCTCGCAGGTCCGCCTCGATCTTCAGGCGGTCCTGCGGATCGACGGTCGGGCCGAGGAGCACGAATTCGATGCCTTCGGCGGTCACCCCGCAGATCCGTCCGTGCAGGCCGGCGTCCTGCAGCGCCTGAAGTGCGAGGTCGGAGTCCGCGTCGAGCGGCGTCCAGACCGTGGCCTCGGCCGACACGCTCGCCGAGCGGACGGTGTCGTTGCGGACGATCGCCGTTGCCAGCCGCTCGTTCGGGACGAGCACACGCGCGTCGCCGCCGGTACGGAGCCAGGTGTAGACGAGGCCGATGTCCTCAACGGTGCCGGTCTGCCCTTCCACTGTTACGAGGTCGCCGATGCGGACCGGTTGGGCGACGGCGATCATCATGCCCGCGATGCCGTTGGCGAGCGTCTGGCGGGCAGCGAAGCCCAGCACCGCCGCAGTGATCGCGCTCGATGTCAGGATCGCGGTTCCGAGGGCGTCCAGTGCATCAAACTCGGCCAGCGCAATCGCCACGGCAACGGCGATGATCAGCGCCTCGACAACGCGGCGCCCAAAGGTCAGTCGCGTGGCAGTGGCGCGTGAGAACTCCTGGCCGCCGGTCAGCCGGTCGGTCACCCGGGCAGACCAGCGCTTGAGCACGCGGTCGACGATCGCCAGCAGCACGACGGCGCCGACGACGACCGCGACCGCAATGATGAGCGCGTGGTGACGATCGATGAATGACGTTGCGAGCGGCGGGACCATCAGCGCGGACGCTATCCCACGTGCTGGCCGCGCCGGTCGTTCTGACTGGCGTACCGCGCTCCGCTGGGCCGTCATCGCGGTGGTCGTCTCGCGGCTCGTGGTGTGGATCGCCGGGCTTGCGGCGTTGGCGATCTGGGGTGTCTACGAGGTACGGCCGCCGGCCTTCGACCCCCAGGCGTTCACGCGCCCCTTCGGCGAGCTCGGCAACGCGTTGGCCGGCCCCACAGCGCGCTGGGACAGCGTCTGGTTTCTCACGATCGCCGAGGACGGCTACGGCGGTGACGCCAGCCGCGCCGCGTTCTTTCCGCTGTACCCGGCGCTGATCGCCCTGCTGGCTCCGGTCTTCGGCTCGCTCCTGGCCGGTGTCCTGATCTCGTTCACCTGCTTCACGGCAGCGCTGGCGGCGTTCTTCCGGCTCGCGACGCTGGAGCTGGGCGGCGCGGCAGCGCGCTGGGGCACGATGGCACTGGCGCTGTTTCCCGGCGCTTTCTGGTTCAGCGCCGTCTATTCAGAATCGCTGTTTCTGCTGTTGTCTGTTGGGGGTGTCCTCGCTGCGCGGCAGCAACGCTGGCTGCTCGCGGCAGTCCTCGGCGCGCTGGCGGCTGCGACGCGCAGCGCCGGTGTGCTGCTGGTCATCCCGATCGCGCTGCTGTGGTGGGATGCGCGGCGTGCCGACCCGGATCGCGTCACGTTTGCCGGCCTCGGCGCGGCATGCGCCGTGCCGCTCGGCCTCTTCGCCACCTGCGTGACGTATGCGGCGATGGGCCGCGGCTTCTTTGCGGCATTCGATGGGCAGGAGAACTGGGGCCGCGCGTTCCGCGGGCCCTGGGCCGGCATCGTCGACGGCACGAGCGCCGCCTGGGATGGTGTCCGGCAGCTCGTGCACGGGCCGCCGCCGCCGCTGTACTTCGACAAGGCGGGCGGCGATCCGATGGCGATCGCACGCCACAACGTGCTGCTGTGGTTGACGCTGGTGATCGCGTGCGTGCTCCTCGTGGCGGCGCTTCGGCGGCTGCGGCCCGCCCACTCCGCGTACGCGCTCGCTGCGCTGTTGCTGCCGTTGTCCTACCCGGTCGTGCCGCAGCCGCTGATGTCGCTGCCGCGCTTCGTTGCGGTGCTCTACCCGCTGTTCCTCGTCGCCGGCTTGTGGCTCAGCCGCCGGGCACGCCCGCTGGCCGTTGGCGTCCTCGTGCTGTCTGCGGTCGGCTTGGCGGTCGTGAGCGCGCTCTTCACGGATTGGCGCTGGGTTGCGTGAGCGCCGTCGACGCCCCCTATCGTTTGCCGCGATGACCGACCGTGAGTCAGCCGGCGGCACGGACGCATTCGGTCGCTACCTACCGCCCGAGGCGCCGCCGGCCAGCGTCCCACCACCGCTGCCGCCGGCGCCGCCACCGCTGCCGGACGGCGTAGTCGCGGCGTCACCCGTCGCCGCGATGCCCACCACCACGCCGCCGCCGACGTGGAAGCCGTGGCTCGGCTTCGCGGCAACGCTGCTCGCGTTCGGCTCAGCCGCGTTGCTCGGCGCGATCCTGCTCGCCGCAACGGGCAGCATCAAGGACGGGAAGCTGGATGAGCAGGCCTCGCCGGGCGCTCTGATCGGCTCCGTCGTGCTGCAGGACGTGCTGTTCGTCGCCGCAGCGCTCGGGCTGGCCGCCGCGATGGCGAAGCCTCACCCATGGCACTTCGGCTGGCGTCCGGTGCGGGCGTTCTGGCCCGCGGTCGGTTGGGCGGCGTTGTTGCTCGGCTCCTTCTTCGTCTTCACGGCGCTGTGGCTGGCGGTCACCGGCAACACCGAGCAGAAGGACACGATCGCGCAGGACCTGGGCGCCGATTCCTCGCTCGCGGCGGCGATCGCGATCGCGATCCTGGTATCGATCGGCGCGCCGATCGTTGAGGAGCTGCTGTTCCGGGGCGTGCTGTTCGGCTCGTTGCGGCAGAAGATGCGGGTGCTTCCCGCGGCCGCGATCACCGGTGTTTTGTTTGGCCTCGCGCACGTCGCGGGTTCGCCGATCGCCTTCATCGTGCCGCTGATCTTCCTCGGCGCCGGACTGTGTCTGCTGTACCACAAGACCGGCTCGCTCTACCCCTCGATGGCGGTGCACGCGATCAACAACGGCGTGGCGATCGTCAGCGCCCTCAAGTGGGAGTGGTGGCTGACCTTTGTCGTCGTCGGCGGTGCGTTGTCGGTGATCGCCGCGACCGCGTGGCTCGTGCGTTCCCGCACCGCACCGGTCCCGGCTGACGCGCCCTCACCCTAGGTTCGCGGCGCTTGGCGCACGGGTACGATCCCGGCATGCGTGCGTTCGTCAGCGGGGTAGCCGCTCTTGCCAGTCTCGTCGCGGTGCCGGCCGTCCACGCCCAGGACGTGCCCAGCACCACACCGCCGCCGCCGACAACCACGACACCGGCGCCGGTGGTCCGCGTCACCACGCGGATGCACATCAAGCTCGAGCGCGTCAACGGCAGGCAACGTGCGGTGATCGCAGGATCCCGCGTCCGCGTGCGCGGCAGCGTCGGTACCTATGTGCCGGGGCAGCAGGTGATCGTTCGCATCTATCGCGGCGGCCGCAAGATCGACGTCCATCGCGTGACCGTGCAGCGCGCCGGCAGCGGGACGGCCGGTCGCTTCGTCGTGGGCTTCATCGCGCGCGGCACGCGCGAGCTCGTCGTGCGCGCCAGCCATCGGCGCACGCCGGAGCTGGACACGATGATCGCGCCGCGGCAACGGGTCCGCGTCCTGAAGCGGTCTGCCGGGTATGGCTCGTCTGGTCTGGTCGTGCGGCTCCTGCAGCGGCAGCTCAAGGCGCTCGGTTACGTCGTCGGCACGCCGGGCCAGTACGACGGTCGTACGGCGCGGGCGGTCGGGGCCTTTCGCAAGCTCACCGGCATGGCACGCACCGAGCTCGCGACGCCGGAGGTGTTCGACCGACTGGCACGCGGCGGCGGTGCGTTCCCCATCAAGTACCCGGACCACGGCCACCATGTCGAAGCGGACCTGACGCACCAGGTCCTCGCCCTGATCGACAAGGGCAACGTGCAGCGGATCTACCCGATCTCCTCCGGCAAGCCGTCCACGCCGACGGTGCTTGGCAGCTTCCACGTGTACTCCAAGACGCCGGGGACGAACGCGAAGGGGATGGTCTACTCCAACTACTTCATCCGCGGCTATGCCATCCACGGCTACGCCGAGGTGCCGCCATACGCGGCGAGTCACGGCTGCCTGCGCGTGCCGGTGCCGGACGCGGTGCCGATCTACAACTGGGTGCAGTTCGGCGACGGCGTCGACGTGTATTACCGGTAGGAGTTCCAATAGGCAGCAAACGCTGCACGAAGCGCGAGGCGGTTCGTGCGACGGTCCGCGTCAGCGGTCCGCGCGGTCCGCGTAGACGTCGTCGATCGTGGCGCACGCCACATACGGCGCGCCGCAGGCGTCCTTGATCCGTTCGGCGCCGCCGGCGAGACGGTCAAGCACGCTGATCACGCCGACGATCTCGTGTCCCGCCTCGTGCACCGCGTCGATCGCAGCGATCGTCGAGCCGCCTGTGGTGACGACGTCCTCGACGATCACGCAGCGCGTGCCGGGCGCGAGCACCGGCCCCTCGAGACGCCGTTGCAGGCCGTGCTGCTTGGCCTCCTTGCGCACGAAGAACGCGTCGCCCGCGAAGCCGCCCGCCAGCGCAGCACACGCCACGGGATCGGCGCCCATCGTCATCCCGCCGACCGCCTCAGCACCCCATGCCGTCGCCTGCTCGGCAACAATCGCTCCCAGCGCCGCAAAACCGCGCGGCTTCATGATCGCCCGTTTCGCGTCCACGTAGTAGGAGGCCGTCGCGCCGCTGGTGAGCGTGACCTCGCCGATGATCAGCGCGTGCGTACGTAGTTCGTCGATGAGCGTGGATGTGGCCGACACAGGTGCGAGAGTGTACGGAGATGACTGGGTTCGCCCGCCTCCTGCACTACCTCTCGATCCTGCTCACGCTGGTGATCGGGCTGAGCTGGGTGATGTTCGCCGTCGACGAGGTCGGGACGGCGTCCGACGAGCAGAGCAGAAAGATCATCGACCCGGATGCGACGACGCCGAGCCAGAACACCGTGACGACGCCGGCACCGGCGAAAAAGCGCACGTTCCGCAGCACCGTCGATGACGCAGCGCAGTCCCTGACCTCACCGTTCGACAGCATCATTGCCGAAGACGGGAACACCTGGCTGCGGCATACCGTGCCGGCGATCCTCGGGGTGTTGCTCTACGGCCTCGGACTCGCCGTGCTCGCCCGCTGGATCCTGACCCGCGAGTGAGGTTCCCGGATACTCTTTCTCTCTCCAGCGAAGATCGAAGATCTTCGCTGTGTGGTTCGGGCTCTCTGATCCCGAACCCCGGCCCCGATAGCTCAGCTGGATAGAGCGTCCCCCTCCTAAGGGGAAGGCCGCTGGTTCGACTCCAGCTCGGGGCATGCGGACGGCCGGCCTCCGGCCGACGTCCGTCGGGCGAACGGCTTCGCCCTTCGCCCATGCGGAGCGGTTCCGTGGGTCCTTGTCGCAAGACAAATGCCGCACAACCGGCGCCAGCGGGTATAGGGTCGGGACGTGTCCGCAGTTTCCAGTGTGCAGCCAGGCGGGGAGGGCCTGGCCCCCGAGATCGCCGCGCGTTCCCCGCTGCAGCTCTTTTGGCATCGCCTGCGCCAGGACAAGGTCGCGATCACGGCGCTGGCGATCGTGGTCTTCATGGTCTTTGTCGCGCTCTTCGCGCCGGTCATCACCTCGGTGCTGGGACTGCCGGACACGACGACGCAGAACACCGACCTGCTCGGTGATTTCGGTGAGCCGAGCGGTCCGAGCAGCGCCCACCCGATGGGGGTCGACAAGCGTGGCCGCGACGTCGCGTCGCGTGTGATCTACGGCGCTCGTATCTCGCTGACGGTGGCCTTTGTTGCGACGGCGCTGATCGTGGTGATCGGCGTGACCGCGGGCCTGCTGGCCGGGTATTACCGAGGCAAGATCGACACGGCATTGAGCAGAACGATGGACCTGTTCCTCGCCTTTCCTGTGCTCGTGCTGGCGCTCGGACTGGGTGTGGCGTGCGCCGACGGCTGCGTGACGATTGGCGGCAAATCCTTGATCCAGCCCGGCCTGATGGTGGTGATCTTCGTGATCACCCTGACCGGTTGGCCCTACATGGCGCGGATCATCCGCGGCCAGGTGCTGTCGCTGCGCGAGCGCGAGTTCGTCGAGGCGTCACGCTCGCTCGGAGCCCGCGACCGGCGGATCATCTTCCGCGAAATCCTGCCGAACCTCGTCGCGCCGATCATCGTCTACGCGACGATCCTGATCCCGACGAACATCTTGTACGAGGCGGCACTCTCGTTCCTCGGCGTCGGCGTCGACCCCGACAAGCCCAGCTGGGGCGCGATGATCAGTGACGCGATCTCGATCTTCCAGGACGCGTGGTGGTTCATGTTCTTCCCCGGGTTGGCGCTGTTGATCACGGTGCTCGCGTTCAACATCGTCGGCGACGGGCTGCAGGATGCGCTCAACCCGCGGAAAGCTGCAAAGTGATGACCCCAACCAGGACAGACCGACGCGGTCGGGCTGATGACCTTCTGAACCCGGATCGACCGGGCGATGTATCCCAACGAAAGGACCCAGTAATGATCCGGAGTCTCAGATATCTGCTTCTGGCGGTGCTCGGCGTGATGACGCTGGCATTCACCGCCTGTGGCGACGACAAGAAGGACAGCGGCAGCAGCTCGACAGGCACGAGCACCGGCCGCTCGAGCAGCGACCAGTTCGGCGCCACCGCCAACATCGCGGCCGCCAAGGCCGCAGTGGAGAGCGGTAAGCCGGGCGGCAAGCTGACGATGCTCGCCGCCTCCGACGTCGACTACCTCGACCCGGGCAAGACGTATTACACGTTCGGCTTCGAGGTCGGTGACGCGATCGGGCGCGAGCTCTACCGCTTCAACGCCGACACGCCGGACAAGGCATCGCCGGACATCGCCGATGGCGATCCGGAGATCTCCAGCGACAAGAAGACGGTCACGGTGCACCTCAAGAAGGGCATCAAGTACGCGCCGCCACTGACCCGCGAGGTCAAGGCTGACGACATCAAGTACGCGTTCGAGCGCTTCTTCTCGGTCAACGTCGGTGGTCAGTACCCGGGCTACTTCCAGGACATCGTCGGCGCACCGAAGAAGCCGACCAAGGGCGTGCAGCCGATCTCCGGCATCACGACCCCGGACGACCAGACCGTGGTCTTCAAGATGGCCAAGCCGCTCGCCGTGCAGCTCGCCGGCGCGCTGGTGATGCCGATCTCGACGCCGGTCCCGCGCGAGTACGCGAAGAAGTTCGACGCCAAGAACCCGTCGACCTACAACACGAACATCGCGATGACGGGCCCCTACATGGTGCGCAACAACGCGAAGGGTGAGCTCGTCGGCTACAAGGCCGGCAAGTCGATCTCGATCGTCCGCAACCCGAACTGGGACAAGGACACCGATGATCGTCCGGCACTGCTCGACGCGATCTTCATCCGCACCAACGCCACGGACGCGAACATCTCGTCCAAGCAGGTCATCGGCGGCAAGAGCCTCGTGCTCGACACGAACCCGCCGGCGGACACGCTGCGTCAGCTCGTGACGCAGGTCAAGGGCCAGTACCTCTCGCTGCCATCCGGCGGATACCGGTACTTCCCGATGAACACCGAGGTCAAGCCGTTCGACGATCTCAACGTGCGCAAGGCCGTGATGGCCGGGTTCGACCGTGACGCGGCCCGTCTGGCGCGTGGTGGCAAGTACGTGGGCGACATCGCCACGCACTGGCTGCCGCCGGACTTCCCGGGCTTCAATGAGTCGGGTGGCCTGAAGGGCTTCCCGGACATCGACTTCTTCAACGCGAAGAACGTCAAGGGCGACATGACGATCGCCGCCAAGTACTTCAAGGCGGCCGGTTACAAGTCCGGCAAGTACGAGGGCAACGAGACGCTGCTGATGGTCGGTGCGGACGCCGACCCGGGCAAGGCGCAGGCCGAGGTTGCGCGTGCGCAGCTGCAGAAGATGGGCTTCAAGGTGAGGCTCCGCCTGGTTCCGCAGGACTCGGTCTACACCGCGTGGTGCCAGGTCCCTGCCAAGAAGGTCGCGATGTGTGGCGGCGCCGGCTGGTTCAAGGATTTCAACGATCCTCAGTCGATGCTGGAGCCGACCTTCAAGGGGTCGCTCATCGCACGTGACGGCGGCAACATCAACTACTCGATGCTCAACGATCCGAAGGTCGATGCCGCAATGAACAAGGCAGCACTCGCCACCGGTGAGGACCGCCTGAAGCAGTGGGGCGCGATCGACAAGATGATCATCGAGGACGCCGCGGGCATCCCGTTCATCTGGGACAAGACGACGATCGTGCGTTCGAAGAACGTCAAGGGCGTCGCCAACCCGTACATCGCCCTCTGGGACTTCAGCTACACGTCCCTGAACTAGCGGTTGACGCTGATGCCCCGGGGCCTTCGGGCCCCGGGGCAGACGCGTGAACCGTGCTCCTCTGATGGCCGCCTACATCGCACGCAGACTCGTCTGGACGCTCATTCTGTTGATCGTCATCTCGGCGATCACGTTTGTGATCTTCAACGTGCTGCCGAGTGGTGACGCCGCCGCCGCGCGTGGCGGGCGTGACCCGTCACCGCAGCTGATCGCCGCGATCCGCGAACAGCTGCATCTCAACGACTCGCTGCCCAAACGCTTCGTCGATTACAACTGGAACGTCTTCCGGCACTTCGATCTCGGCCGCAGCTATGTCAACGACCAGGACGTCAAGGCCACGATCATGGATCGGCTGCCGAACACGATGTTCCTCGTCTTCGGCGCCGCGATCATCTGGTTCGCGATGGGCGTCCTGATCGGCACGGTCTCCGCCAGCCGCCCGGGATCGATCGGCGACCGCCTCCTGATGGGCGGAGCCCTGGTGCTGATCTCCGCGCCGGTCTATTGGCTCGGCCTCGTCTGCCTCTACCTCTTCTCCAACGACATCGGCGTCTGGCACATCTTCCCCGGCTCCGGCGCCTATCAGGACGCCGGCAGCTTCCTCGAGAAATGCTGGTCGCTGGTGCTGCCCTGGCTGGTGTTGGCGGCAGCCTTCGCGGCGATCTACGCCCGCTTGCTGCGCTCCAACCTCGTCGAGGTGCTCGGCGAGGACTACATCCGTACCGCGCGCGCCAAGGGCCTGTCGGAACGCAAGGTCGTGCTCAAGCACGGCGTGCGCTCGGCGATCACGCCGCTGATCACGGTGCTCGGGCTCGACATCGGCATTCTGATGGGCGGCGCGATCCTGACGGAGACCGTCTTCAACATCGACGGCATCGGCCGCCTGTCCTATGACTCGATCCATCGTGGTGACCTCGCGACGATCCAGGGCACGACGCTGGTGCTGGCGTTCTCCGTCGCGATCATGAGCCTCGTCGTCGACATCATCTACGCCTTCCTCGACCCAAGGGTGAAGTACTAGCCATGGCGCTGCTCGAAGTCCGCGACCTGACCGTCAGCTTCGACACCGAGGACGGCATCGTCCACGCGGTCGACGGCGTTAGCTACAGCCTCGACGCCGGTGACGCGCTCGGCATCGTCGGCGAGTCAGGCTCCGGCAAGTCCGTCTCGTCGCTGACCGTGATGGGGCTGACGCGGGCCGGCAACGCGACGATCACCGGCTCGGTGCTGTTCGACGGCAAGGAGCTGCTGCACGCCACCGATCAGGAGCTGCAGAAGATCCGCGGCGGTGAGATCGCGATGATCTTCCAGGACCCCCTGAGCTCGCTGCACCCGTTCTACAAGATCGGTGATCAGCTGGTCGAGGCGCGCCAACTGCACAGCGGCGACAGCACCCGGCAGGCGCGGGCCCGTGCGCTGGAGATGTTGAACCTCGTCGGCATCCCCGAGGCCGCGCAGCGCATCGACAGCTATCCGCACGAATTCTCGGGCGGCATGCGTCAGCGGGCGATGATCGCGATGGCGCTGATCAACGACCCGAAGCTGCTGATCGCCGATGAGCCGACGACGGCGCTCGACGTCACCGTGCAGGCCCAGATCCTGGAGCTGATCGACTCGCTGCAGCAGGAGCTGAACACGGCGATCGTGATGATCACGCACGACCTTGGCGTCGTCGCCGAGGTCGCCGAGCGGGTCGCCGTGATGTACGCCGGCAAGATCGTCGAGCACGGCAGCGTCGAGGCGGTGTTCGCGCAGCCGCGGCACCCCTACACGTGGGGGCTGCTCAAGTCGATTCCGCGCCTCGACTCACCGCGCGACCAGGAGCTGGTCCCGGTTCCGGGCCGGCCCCCATCGATGATCAACCGGCCAAGCGGCTGTTCGTTCCATCCGCGCTGCCCGTTCGAGCACGCGCCGTGCCCGGTCGAGGTTCCGGCGCTGCTGAACGACCCGCTCGCCACCGACGACCAGCACCTGGTCGCCTGCCACCTGACGCCCGAGACCAAGTCCGAGATCTGGACGGCACTCGACAGCGGCGCGACGCCGGCTGAGGCTCGCGCCACGGTCGGGTTGTCCGCGCCTGAGGCGGTCGAGCAATGAGCGAGATGCTGATGACGGTGCGCGGCCTCGTCAAGCACTACCCGATCAAGAAGGGCTTTCCGATCCCGCGCGTCGTGTCGACGGTCCGCGCCGTCGACGGGATCGACCTCGACATCATCGCCGGTCAGACGCTCGGCCTGGTCGGGGAGTCGGGCTCGGGCAAGTCGACGACCGCGCGGCTGATCACCAAGCTGATCGAGCCGACGGCGGGTGAGATCTTCTGGCAGGGCGAGGACATCGCCGGCTACTCACGCGCGCAGATGAAGCCGCTGCGGCGCGAGATGCAGATGATCTTCCAGGACCCGTACTCCTCGCTGAACCCGCGCAAGACCGTCGGTGCGGCGATCGCCGACCCGTTCATCATCCACGGCATCGAGGCCAACGCCCGCAGCGCGAAACACCGCGTGCAGGAGCTGATGGATCAGGTCGGCCTCAACCCCGAGCACTACAACCGCCTGCCGCACCAGTTCTCCGGCGGCCAGCGTCAGCGGATCGGCATCGCGCGGGCCCTGGCGCTGAAGCCGAAGCTGATTGTCGCCGACGAGCCGGTCTCGGCGCTCGACGTCTCGATCCAGGCGCAGGTGCTGAACCTGCTGCGTGAGCTGCAACGTGACCTCGGCCTGACGATCGTCTTCATCGCCCACGACCTCTCGGTCGTGCGCTACATGTGCGACAGCGTGGCGGTGATGCACCACGGCAAGATCGTCGAGCACGCCGACGGTGATGAGCTGTACTCGGCGCCGCAGCACGAGTACACGCAGACCCTGTTGAGCGCGGTGCCGGTGGCGGATCCGGTGATCGCCAAGGAACGCCGCGCCGCGCGTCAGTCCGCCGCGTCCTCCTCGTAGAGCGACTCGCGGCCGCGCTCGGTGTGGTCGGCGCTCCAGCAGACCACGGTCAAGGTGTCGCCCTGGTAGCCGTCGGGCGCGAGCAGCGTGAAACGGCCGTCGATCAGATTGCTGCGGTCAACCGTCAGGTCGCCGAGCTCCGCGGTCGCGGTGTAGGCGCCGGTCGTGCCGGTCGGCTTGCCCCAGACCAGCGTCATCGCCGCGACCTGACCGGGCTCGCCGCGCCAGCCACCGATCACCTCCTCGCACAGGTCGATCGTCCACTCGGGGTTCAGCGCGGCGGTCTCCGTCGTCCAGTCAGCGACCGCGGAGAAGTGCGCCGGCTCTTCGTGCTCATCGGTCGCCGGGGCGAACGAGACGACGCCGTAGAGCTCAACGCCGGTGCTCGTGCTGCAGGTGGCGGGCACGAACGTGCGGCCGCCCCAGGTCCGGTCGGGGTACCAGCTGATCTCGCCGAGCTCGCCGATGCCGCCTTCGGGCAGGTCGTCGTCGTCCTCGGTCTCATCCTCCAGCCGCAGGAAGGCGGGCAGAAGTTCGGCCTGCAGGGTCTCGGCCCATTGGCCGTAGGGCAGGGATTCCTGCGGCGGCTCAGCAGCGAAGCGGGGAACAATGCGGTCGGTCGGCGCCATCGGTGCAGCGTACCGGTGGCCCGGGCTGGGCTAGCGTTCGACGAGCAACGTGACCGGGCCGTCGTTGACGAGTGACACGGCCATGTGTGCGCCAAAGCTGCCTCCCGCTGCACCGAGGCGTGTTCGGAAGCGGTCGTAGAGCGGCTCGGCATGGTGCGGCGGCGCGGCGCCGGTGAACGACGGACGCAGGCCTTTGCTCGCATCCCCGTACAGCGTGAACTGGGAGATCACGAGGATCTCGCGGTCACCGAGTGGCTCGTTCATCTTGCCCTCGGCATCCGCGAAGATGCGGAGTCCGCGGACCTTGTCGGCGACCCAGTCGCAGACCGCCTCGTCGTCGCTCTCGCTGATCCCGAGCAGCACCAGGAGGCCCGGCCCGATCGCGGCGATCTGCTCTCCAGCCACCGCGACGGAGGCCGAGGAGACCCGCTGAACGAGGGCGCGCATCGCTGGACTACAGCACGAACGACAGGCCGGTCGCGGCGATCACCGCGAACAGCGTCGACCAGGCGATCGCCCCCGCAGCGGTGCGCAGATCCAGGCCGAAGACATGAGCCACCACCAGGGTGTTGATGCCCGCCGGCATCGCCGCCTGGAGATAGAAGGCGTCCGGCAGCGACGCGCCGAGCAGCTGCGCGAAGAGCAGCAGCAGCGCGGGCGCCACGATCAGCCGCAGCCCGCAGACGGCGCCGACGGCAGCGCTGAACGGCGGCAGGCGCAGGCCGCCGCGGTCCTCCTGTTGTTCCTCCATCAGGTGCACGCCGACGAGGAAGAAGCCGAGCGGCAGCACGCCGAGACCGGCGATGAACTTCGCCGCCGCAAAGCCGGCATCCGGGGACCAGGACGCCGGGGCGAGCAGGCCGATCAGCAGGGCGTACAGCACGGGATTGCGCGTGAAGAAGGCGCGCGTGCGCTCCGACCGCGTCTGGCCGGCGCTCGTGCCCAGCGCAGCGCCGACCGCGAACGCGGGGCCGTAGAGCATCGTGTTGCTGACGACGGCGTCCCAGGCGACAGCGTCCGGGATCGCGTCGTGGCCGAGCAACGCGCGCGAGAGCGGCACGCCGAGGTAGCCCGTGTTCGCGAGCATCACCGCGCAGGTCAGGCTTCCCGTCACCGGCCGCGGCAGCCGGAGCAGGCGGTCGCCGATCAGAAAGGCGAGTGTGGCGACGCACGCCAGCTCGACGTAGGCCAGGCCGATGCCAACCCCCAGCCCGCCGCCGAACGAGATCCGCGGCGCCACCATCAGCACGACGAAGGGCATCAGCACCCAGACGATCAGCCGCACGACGACAGCGGCGGCATGCAACGCGTGCTGCGGACTGCGCCGCTCGACCGCGACGCCGGTCGCAGTGGCGGCCGCGATCATCACGAGGACCAGCAGCATCGGCTAGGCGAGACGCTTGGTCATGCTGATGTGGTCGATTCCCGCGTCCACGAACACGGGGCCATGGGCGTTATAGCCGCAACGCCGGTAGAACTCCTGCGCCGTCAGCTGCGCATCGAGCACGATGCGCTCGGCGCCGTCCGCCGCTGCCTGTCGCTCGGCCAAGGCGACGAGCGCCTGGGCGTAGCCACGACCGCGATGCGGGGCCAGCACCGCCATCCGGCCGATCCGCGCCGTGGTCGCGTCGTCGCGCAGCACGCGGCACGTGCCGACGACGGCGCCGCGAGGGTCGACGGCAACCACGTGCACGGCGTCGGCGTCTCTGGCATCGAGCTCCTCTTCCACCGGTACGCCCTGCTCCAACACGAACACCGCGTGGCGCACCGCGAACGCCGCTTGCTGGTCGGCGTCTGACGCGACGCGCCGCGCAAGGGGACCGGCGGTGGTCATCTAGACCTTCTCCTTCAGGTAGCGCGCAATGTCTGCGCGGAGAGCGGCCTCGGTGTCATAGGGACCCTGGTGCAGGTATGCGACGCGGCCGCGGCGGTCGATGAAGATCGTGGTCGGGAACACCGAGCCCATACCCAAAGCCCGCGCCTGCCGCCCCTTGGGGTCGCGGTAGCTGGGGTAGCTCTGCGGGAACTGCGCGACCAGTCGTTCCGCCCCGTCGCGGTTCGGGTCCTCGGCGTTCAGCCCGAGGTAGGCGACCTGTTTGCCGCTGCTGACGGCGACGCGGCCGAGCACGGGGAGCTCCGCGCGGCACGGTCCGCACCAGGACGCCCACTTGTTGATCACGACCGGGTAGCCGCGCAGCGCCCTGAGGCGCGCGGCGAGTGAGCCATCGAGCACCTGGCTGGCCTGCGCGTGGAGCGCCGCGAGGGCCGCCGGGGCACCGGTCAAGGCCTGCTGTTGGGCACTGATCGACGGCAGCGTGTCGTCACGCGTTTCCGGTCGGGCCTGCCGCAGACCGATGACGACCGCGACGATCACGACAAGTCCGAGCGCCGCTTTCAGGGCGGTTCTGCCGGCGAACATCGCCACAGGGTCGCACGCGGACACACGAATGCGCCGCGATCCGGTATTCTCAGGCCTGTAGGGGAGCTCTCCGTGGCCGCTGCGCCGCGGACTCCGCCTGATGTTGCAGTCCTTTCCTACGAGGACAGCGCAGGGCCGCCTTCCGCACGTCCTCCGCCGTCGCTCGTGAATCCATTCCTGAGCTAGCCATCCATGGCTGATCCTTCGACGTTGGCCACCAAGGCCTCACCGCTTCCTGACTCCGCGCGGATCGCCCTCGCGGAGGACTTCACGCAGGAACCATTCCTGTTCGAGGGCGAGGATCGCCAGGCGGCGCTTGCGCCCGGCGGTGCCCGCCGCCGCGCGCTCGACGCCGCGCTGCGGGAGATCGATGCCGGCGCCACGGTGCCGTCGGCAAAGTGGCGGCGCCGGTTCTCGTTGATGCTGGGTCTGGAGCGGGTGCTCTCCGAAGAGGAGCCACGGCTCGCCGACGGGACCTTGCTCAACCCGCACCAGGTTGACGCGCTCTCCGGCACGCTGGTCGCGCTGATCGCCAACCTGCAGGACAGCTCCGAGGACGACGACCACCACGTTGTTGCCGCCCCGGTCTTCGCCGTCGACGAGGAGGACGAGGACGACGACGAGGAGTTCGACGACGACGAGGACATCGAGGCCGACGCCGAGGCCGACGATGATGACGACGAGGACGACGACGACCTGCCGATCGACATCGAGATCGATGTCGAGCCGGAGCCCGAGCAGGACGAGGTCTCCGAGGACGAGTCGTACGACGACGCGTCGGATGAGGACGTCGACGAGGACCTCGACGTCGAGGCGCTCGACGACCCGAACGCTGACAAGCGTTTCTGGTTCGAGCACGCGACGGGAGCAGGCAAGACGGTCGCCGCGATGGGCTTCGTCGATGCCTCTCGCACCGGTGGCGTGCTGATCCTGACGCACCGCCGCAACCTCGTGGACCAGTTCCTCGGCGAGCTGCACGACCGCGGCTACGGCGAGCGTGAGTCGCCGCCGTTGCTGAGCGGCGACGCAGCGGAGAAGAAGCGTTCGGCGACCGCTGACGGTCCGGTCACGGTCGAGACCTATCAGTGGTTCGTGCGCAACGCCGGCAACATCTCCGACGCGTACACGATCGTCATCTGCGACGAGGCCCACACCGCGCTGGGCGAGAAGACGTCGGCCGCGATCCGCGCCTGGACCGGCCCGATCTTCATCGGCATGACGGCCACCGGTGCCCTGATCGCCCGGCACGTCACCGATCTCTTCCCGACCCAGACGTCGCGCTTCGATCTCGGCCAGGCGGCGCGCCGCGGCGTGATCGCGCCGCTCCGCTGCCTGCGCATCCCGCCCGGCATCGGCGTCCGCAACATCGCCAAGGTGCCGCTGCGCAAGGGTGACGTGGACGTCGAGTTCGACCAGGAGATGCTGGCCGAGCTGCTCGATCAGCTGCCCTTCAACATGGCGGTCGCCGACCTCTACAACACGCGCTTCCATGGTATTCCCGGTGTCGTCTACGCCGCTGGTGTCCGGCACGCGATGAACGTCGCCGAGGCCTTCCGCGAGCTGGGCATGAAGGCCGAGGGTGTCTCCGGTGAGACGCCGAAGCGTGAGCTGGCCGAGATTCTGGCCAGGTACGAGCGCGGTGAGATCGACGTGCTGGTCAACGCGCAACTGCTGGCCGAGGGCTGGAACTCGCCACGCGCGACCGTCTGCCTGCACCTGGCGCCGACCGCGTCGCGCCGCATCTATCAGCAGCGCGTCGGCCGTGTGACGCGGCGCCACCTGGGCAAGGAGTCCGGCATCGTCGTCGACTTCGTCCATCCGGCGACGCGGCACGACGACCCGGTGGTCACGCTGCATTCGCTGCTTGACCGTGACGTCTATCGCGGCGGCGCCATCGTTGTCGGACCGGTCAAACGGGGTCGCGGACGCCGCGTCCGCGTCGAGCGCCGCGTGATCCCGGTCTGTGCCGAGGAGGACCGGCGGATCGAGGTCTTCGAGCGTGAGCTCTGGCGGATCGCGGTGGAGCATCTGGACTACGCCGAGCAGATCCAGTGGGCGGCGCTGGCCGGCGCGCGCGTCGCGCCGAGCGGCTGGCGGCGTGCACGGGCGATGCTGCACTTCGACCGCGGCGGTGAGCTGAAGCGGGCATTCCTGTTGACGGCGGTCGAGCGCAACAAGAACTCGCAGCTGCGGCTGCGCGCGCTGCAGGACATCGTCGCGTCGAAGGACGCGGACGCGTTCGAGCGGTCCGTGGATGTCGTCCGGACGTGGGCGCGCGACGAGCGTCGCGAAGGCGTCAAGATCCTGCTGCAGGCGCTGGCCGAGCGCCGGATCGGCCTGCGCGATCAGGCCGCGCACTGGATCTGGGACCTGGCCGAGATGACGCGCGAGGTGCACGAGGAGTACGCCGCGCAGCGGATGCCCGAGGTCAAGCGGCTGCTCGGCCTGCTCGTCAACTCCTCCGGTGCCGCGCACGCCCGCAACGCGCGGAAGCTCGTTCAGGTCGCGCGCAAGCAGGATCGTCGCCTCTGCGCCGCGATGCTGGCGGCCGCGGTGGCGCATACGCCCGAGGCGATGGACGTGATCCGCGGTGCGCGCACCCGGATGGCGCGCAAGCCGAGCGCCCTGAGCCGCGAGCTGCTGCGCAACTTCCCGAAGAAGAAGTCCCGCTCACGTCGTCGCCGTCGCCGCAAGGGTGCGGGCGAGAACGGGAATGGGAACGGGAACGCCGCGGTGCTAGCCGACGGCGGTGAGGTGGACCTCACCCGCGAGGAGGGCGTCGATGACGCCTCCGCCGCGGTCCACGAGGAGTCGGCCACGGCTGTCGACGCCGCAGGCGACACCGACTGATTCTCCGTCTGAGCCCGAGGCGCGGAAGCGGATCTCGCGGCCCAACAGCGCGTCGCGGCTACGCCATGTCGCGAGGATCTCGTCGTCCTGCAGGCGGAGCGCCCGGTCGAGGCTGGTGATCAGGCGCGGCAGCAGGCTCGGTCCGGGCTCGCCGAGCACGGCCGCCCCTGGGGGCCCGACGGTGGCGTTGATGCCCACCCCGGCAACCAGCCAGTTCGCGGGCGGCCGCGCCTCGATCAGGATGCCGGCGACCTTCTGGCCGTCACCGAGCCAGATGTCGTTGGGCCACTTGATCCGCGCTGACTCCCCGCACACCTCGGCCACCGCGACCGCGATCGTCAGCGGCAGCAGCTCTGACGTGACGTCGCGGAGCACCAGGGAGAGCGGCAGCACCCCCGGCGGCGAGGTCCAGCTGCGCCCCTGCCTGCCACGCCCCGCGGTCTGTTGCCGCGCGGTCACGATCGTCCCGTGCGGGGCTCCCGCCTCCGCCAGGCCGCGTGCGTGGTCGTTGGTCGAGCCGACGGTGTGCAGGTGCACGTGAGGACGCCCGATCACGAGCTACGCGCCGCTGATCGTCAGCGTGTCGTCGTGCTGCAGTGCCAGGCGCTCCCGCGCCGACCCGCGGTTCACAGCGACCGACAGCGTGCGGTACGGGTCCTGATAGACGAGCAGGCTGCCGGCCGCGACATCCGAGAAGGTGGATGCGTAGACGGCCTCGACGTTGTTGATCCGGATCGGCTGCCCGAGCCGGAGCCCGATGCTGGTCAGCTCATCGTGTTCGACGTCCAGCGTGACGTTGCCGTAGTGGTCAAAGGCGACGGCATGAGCAAGCAGTTCGCCGGCGCCGCCCGGACGGGCCAGCGGCATCTCGAGCTGCACGAACTCCGCGCTGTCGAGCGGGTCGCCGGCGTCTGCGAGCGGGGCGGAACCGGCGAGTGCTGCAGCGACCGGCGCAAAGATGTCGCGTCCGTGGAACGTCTGCGAGACGGGCTCCAAGCGATGTGGTGAGCGCGCGAGATCGACGATCTCCGCCACGCCACCAAAGCGCTGGGCGGCGAGGGACAGCAGGCCGTTGTCGGGGCCGACGAGCAAGCGATCCTCCTCGATCGTCCGGAGCGCGATCGGACGGCGCGAGCCACCCACGCCCGGGTCCACCACGGCGAGGTGCACGCCAGGTTCGCAGTACGGCAGCGCGCGCCGCAACACGAGCGCGGCGCTGCGGACATCGTGGCGGGGAATGCCATGCCCGAGATCGATGACCCGCGCATCGGGCGCGATCCGCGCGATCACCGCATGGCAGACGCCGACGAACTCGTCTTCGACGCCGTAGTCGCTGAGGAACGTGATCGGCCGCACGGCTTTCGACGGTACTACGGCGGCTATTGCAGCGTGAGGCTGATCGGGGCAAGCGCCGCCCCGGACCAGCGGCTGACGTCATCGCCGACGAACACCGTGGCCCGTGTCGACAGGGCGCCGCCGACCGACGCCGCGATCTTGCGCCGTGTCGCCGCGCTGACGCGCACCGTGGCGGTGCCGCTCTCGCCCCGGGCCAGGAAGACCCGCCCGGGTGACGACAGGGGTCTGCCACCGGGCGTGGTGAGGAACAGCGTGGCCTTGCACCCCGCCGCGCCGACGGGCGGACAGGTGACCGGCACGGCGACGAGTCCGCTGGCCGGCACGGTCAGCACAGCCGCTTGCGGGATCGGCACGCGGCGGCGCGCGGGACCGGCCTTGGGCAGCGGCGGCTTGGTTTCTGCCAGCAGCGGAATCAGGACCTCGGGGTGGATCGGCAGGTCGCTTGTGTCGGTCTTCGGCTGCTTGGGGAAGGGCCCGGGGTCCGGCACGCGCGGCTCGTCGAACGCCTGCATCAGGGCGCGGCTGATCGTGTAGGAGCCCTCGAGCGACCCGAACCAACCGGCGAAGTCCTGGTCCGGCGCCGCGAGGTCGGAGTTCGGCAGGCCCATCCGCACGTAGACCGTGTCCAAGCTGGGGATGATCACGACCTGCTGGTCCGCCAGACCGTTCATCTCATAGGTGTCCAGCGGCAGGGCCGGCATGTCCGGCTCAGCGCTGAGGTAGCGGCCGGTGATCGTGCCGCCGACGTAGCCGTCTGCGTCGTTGCGCCAGAACAGCCAGCCGTAGCCGGGGTTGGTCTTGGTTCTGGCGTGCGCCGCTTCGACGTACCAGGGGTCGATCAGGCGGCGGCCGTTCCAGGAACCGTGACGGAGCATCAGCAAGCCCAGCCGTGCGAAGTCGGGTGCGGGCAGCTGCAGGCCGTAGAAGCCGGCCGTGGTGCCGGCGTTGTCCTTGGCCCAGGTCCAGCTCGAGCGTTTGATCCCGATCGGGCCGAACAGCTCGTCCTGGAGGAAGTCCTGGAACGGCCGCCCGACGGCCCGCTCGATCGCCTTGGTCAGCAGGGTGACGCTGGCCTGGTGGTACTCGAACCACGTGCCCGGCTCGTGATCGAACTTCAGCTCCAGCGCGTTGGTCATGATGTCCGGGTTGAAGACGTTGCCGTAGTCACCGAGCAGGTCCCAGTGCAGGCCGGCGGTCATCTCGAGCAGCTGGCGGATCGTGATGTCGCCGTGGGCGCGATCAGCCTCCGGGACGAGGGCGCCGAGGCGGTCGTCGGGGCTGAGCAGGCCCATCGTCATCGCACGCTGCGCGGCCATGCTGACCATGCTCTTCGACATCGAGAAGGCTTCGGCGCGGGAGTAGTAGTTCTGCTGCCCGTTCGGGCTGACGCCGGCGAGGCAGCCGTGGCGGATGACCACCATCGATTGCGACAGGCGGTCGTCGGCGAGCTTGAGCGCCGCGCTGAGCTTGTCGCCGTTGATGCCGAGCTCCCCCGGGGTCGCTCGCTGCCAGTCGCCGGTGGGGTCGGGGCAGATCTTCGACGACGCAGCCGCAGCAGGGGTCCACGCGATCAGGACGGCGGCGGAACAGAGCCCCGTCAATAGCTTCCCCCGAAACATGGTGCGACGTTACCAGGTCCGCGTTGCGGCCTCAGCCCCAGGTCACGATCGCAGCGGCGCTGACGAATCCCGCGCCGATCGCCGCCAGGAGCAGCTTCTGACCGGGCACGAGCCGGCCTTCGGCGTAGGCGGCATCGAGCGCGATCGGAATCGAGGCCGCCGACGTGTTGCCGGTGCGCTCGACCACGCTGACCGTCTTCTCCGCCGGCAGCTGCAGGCGGTCGGCCACGGCCCGAAGGATGCGGCCGTTCGCCTGGTGGTAGACGAACAGGTCGATGTCGTCGAGCCCGATGTCGTCCATCTCCAGCACCTCGCGGGTGATCTCGACGAGCGTCTTCACCGCCACCGTGTAGGTCTCCTGACCGACCATGCGCAGGACCCGACGGCCGTCCTCGAGGTTCCCGGGGTCGATCTTGACGAAGTCGGCGTACTGCCCTTCGGCATGCACGACGGCCGGGCCGATGCCGGTGTCCTCCACCGCGGAGCGGCGCAGGATCACCGCGCCGGCACCGTCGCCCATCAGCAGGCCGACACCGGGGTCGCTGCCGAGGATCCGCGACACGATCTCGGCGCCGACGACGAGCACGGTCTCGGCGCGGCCGGATTCGACCATCGCTGTGCCGAGCGCGATCGATCCGAGCCAGCCGGAGCACGCGGCGCCGACGTCGAGGGCGCCGGCGCCGGTCGCGCCGAGCGCGTGCTGGATGATTGGCGCCGAGCCGGGCACCTGGAACTCGGCGGTCGATGTTCCGCACAGGATCAGATCGATCTCGTCGGGGCTGATGCCGGCTCGTTCGATCGCGATCTGCGACGCCTTCGTGGCGATCCCGGACAGTGTCTCTTCCTCTGCCGCGAAGCGCCGTTCGACGACGTGCGTCCGCTTGGCGACCCATGCGGGATCGACGTCGTACCGGGCCGCCGCCTCTGCCACCGGCATGACGCGCTCGGGCAGATAGGCGCCCACGGACACCATCCGGCAGCCGTAGGGCGGCCCTGACGGGCTGGTGTGGGAATCAGCTGACATGGATCCTCATGCGTCGCAGGGTGCCAGAGTCTCGATCTCTGGTCCAACGGTTTTCGCCGCCTGCGCCGCAAGCACGTGGCCCGGTCCGACATCGATCATGAGTTCAGCACCGTGGTCTCGCAGGCCGATCACCGTCTCCCGCCAGCGTACGGGGATCGTGCATCCGACGGCGATTTCTGACCGCGTATCGACGAAGGGGGCTGCGTGGGTGCCCGACCACACGGGCGCACTCGGTTCGGCGAGCTCGATCCGTTCAAGCAGTTCGGCCAGTGGCGGGACGACGTCCGCAGCCCAGGGGGTGTGTCCCGGAAAGGTCATCGGCATCATCACCGCCCGCAGACCGCTGTCGCGAGCCGCGGCCCGCGCCGCGAGCACGGCCTCCCTGCTGCCCGCCACGACGACCTGCTGCGGCGAGTTGTCGTTGGCGACGAAGAGGTCGTCCCGCTCCTGGGCACGTGCAACGGCGAGTGCGTCGTTGCCGACGATCGCGCACATCGCGGCGGGCGGACCGCTCGTCTCGACGGCTCCGAACACCTCGCCGCGGACACACACGAGCTCCACAGCGTCGGCCACCGCCAGCGCGCCGGCGGCGACGAGCGCGCCGATCTCCCCGAGGGAGTGACCCGCAAAGGCGATGATCTCCATCGGCTCCGGCCAGAGCTCTCCTGCTGCGATCGCGCGCTCGATCGTGCGCCAGCAGCCCATCGACGCAGCGAAGACCGCCGGCTGCCGCCATCGCTGGCCGTCGTCGGCACGGTCGAACACGTCGGCGCCGGCACGCGTGACGATCAGGTCGTGGAGCTCCGGATCGGTGCGCTGCAGCCGAGTCGAGAGATCCGGGGCAAGGTTGCCCTGCCCGGGAAAGAGGATTGCGGCGCGGGTCAAGATCCTTCGGCACGCGCCGCGATCACGGCGAAGGCCTCCCCGACGGTCACGCACTCGGCAAAGTCCTTGACGTCCACGGCGACGTCGCATTCCTCACGCAACATCTCCGCAAGCTCGGCAACGTCGAGGGAGTCGATGTCCAACTCCTCGAGCGTGGTGTCGTCGGCGATCAGGTCCCGATCAGCGCCGAACGAGACGAGTGAATCGGTAACACGAGCACGAAGCTCTTCGGACAGCGGCACGGTGAGACTCCTCTGTGGGTTGTCGTTGGATGGTTACGCAAAGCTGAGGCCGCCGTCCACGGTCAGCACGGCCCCGGTGACGTACCCGGCCTCTTCTGATAGCAGGAATCGTACGCAGGCCGCGACCTCTTCGGGCGCGCCGAGTCGGCGCATCGGGACGAGGCCCGGATCGAAGCCGGTGTTGGCATCCTGCAGGCGTTCGGTGTCGATCAGCCCAGGTGCGACGACGTTGACCGTCACGCCGCGCCGGGCGACCTCGACGGCGACGCTGCGGGCAAGGCCCTCGAGCGCCGCCTTCGATGCGCCGTACGCCGACTGACCGGCGACAGCCTTCTGGGCAGCGACCGACCCGATCAGCACGATCCGCCCGCGCCGCGCGCGAACCATCGGCATCAGGACGCGGCGGATGCACCGCTGCGTGCCGACGACGTTGGTCGCGAGGACCGCAGCGAAGTCTTCGAGCGGCTGCGTGACCGCGAGCTCACTGGCGAGCGTCCCGGCGTTCGCCACGAGTGCGCCGATCGGACCGAGCTCCTGTTCGGCCCGACTGCAGGCCCGATCCACCGACTCCTCGTCGGTGACGTCGAGTTGGGTGACGATCGCGTTCGCTCCCGCCGCGAGGAGTTCGCCGTGCAGCGCGGCGGCCTCCTGCTCATGCGTCCGGTAGGTGACGCACACCGGCCAGCCGTCCGCCGCCAGTGCCCGGGCGACGGCCGCCCCGATGCCGGTCGCACCGGTAACGAGCGCCGAACCGCGGTCGTCCTTTGGCATCGCCGGCGAGTCTAGCGGCCTTGCGGTCAGCGCTCGGGCGTGTACCCTCCGCGCCTCATTCCATCTGCCGGATTTCCAAGTGACCACTGAAACGAACGCAACAGATGAGGGGATGACCAGCCTGCTTGGTGCCTTCCGGCGCCGGCTGCGGTGGATCGTCCTCGTCCCGCTCGTCGGCGTCCTCGCCGCGCTCGCTCTGGCGCTGCTCCTGCCCGACAAGTACACGGCTGAGTCCACGGTCCAGTTCGGTGTCGCGCCGATTGCGGCGGCGGCTGCCGGGCTCCCGATCGGCGGGCAGCAGCCAGACGAGCAGCAGGCCAACACGACGATCAAGCTCGCGAAGCTGGCAGTCGTGCGTGAGCGTGCCGCTGCGCGCCTCGGGCCCGGGTACTCCGCCACGTCGCTGAAGAAGAAGGTCGAGATCGATCTCGAGTCGCAGACCTCGCTGATCGTCATCGCAGCGACGGCACGGAACGCAGACCAGGCTGCGCGCATCGCCAATGCGACGGCGGACTCGTTCGTCGAACTGCGGCGCGAGGTCTACGATCAACAGCTCGCAACCGCGGTCACGCGGCTGGCTGCCGATTATCGCCGCGCTCGTGAGGCGGGCGAGACCGGCTCTCGGGTCCGCACGCTGTCGACCGGCCTGACCACGCTCCGGCTGTTGCGCGCGACGCAGACCGGAGACGTCGTGATCTCCGAGCGCGCCACGGCGCCGGACAAGCCCAGCGCACCGAAGCCGCTGCGGTACGCGATCATCGGCGGGTTCGTCGGCCTGCTTCTCGGACTGGCGCTGGCGATCGTGCTCGAACAGCTCGACCGCAGCCTCCGCGACGGGTCACAGGCGGCGGAGGCTGCCGGCGCGCCCCTGTTGGCGGAGATTCCCGTCACCAAGGAGCTCGCCGGTGTCATCAATGTCTCGCGGCTCTCGCCGCCCGTCCGTGACAGTTTCCAGCGGCTGTGGAACGTGCTCCAATCGTCCACGCACGGCGAGTCCTGCTTTTCGGTGATGGTCGCTGCACCCGGTATCGGGTCGGGCGCTTCGACGGTCGCCAGCGGGTTGGCCTTGAGCGCCTCGCAGTCGGGACGGAGGGTGCTGCTCGTCGAAGCCGACCTGCGCCGCCCCGTGCTGGCGGAGCGCCTCGGCATCCGCAAGGCAGGCGACGTGGCGAGCACCGCGTCGATCACGGGCTACGTGTCGAACGCCTCGGCCTCGAGCGATGTCCCGGCCGCGCGCATCCAGACGTTCGAGGACACGGGTGGCTTCCTTGATCTGCTCGAGGCGGGGGAGCCGGTCAGCAACCCCTCCGTCGTGCTCGGCGACCCGGCGATCGGCGAGCTCATCACGCAGGCGCAAGCGACCTATGACCTGGTCGTGCTCGACGTGCCCTCTCCGGTTGACGTTCCCGACGCCCTGCCGCTGATCGACCAGGCCGACGCGGTCGTGGTCGTCGCGCGCCTTGGGCACGACAGTGACGCTGGGCTGCGTGGGCTCCGAGCCGAACTGGCTCGAGCGGGCGCAGTCGTGAGCGGCGTTGCCGCCGTCGGTGGGCGCGGGCGCACCACGCCGTACGGCAAGGAGTAGCGCGCCGTGGCGGCGACCGACGTACGACTCGCGCCGGCCCCGCAGCATCGAGCGGCGGCGATGGCCGTGGGAATGGTCCTCGGGCTGACGGTGCTGTTGACCGCGGCAGCAACGGTGACGCCCCTGATCCGGCTCGTCGCCGGCGTCTCGGTCACCGCGCTGCTCGCGGCGATCGCGCTGCGCGACAGGCGCCAGGGACTGCTGGCGACGATGGTCTACCTGCTGTTCGTGGCCGAGTTCCGCAGGCTGCTGCTGCCGCTCGTCGGATGGTCGCCGGTGGACCCGCTCCTGCTTGCCGGTCCGATCGTGCTGGCGCTGCTGATCACGATCGTGTACGTGATTGGACGCCAATCGCCGATCCAGAAGGGGGATTGGCTCACGCAGATGATCGCGCTGCTGACGGTCCTCGGTCTGCTCAGCATCGTCAACCCCCTCGCGGGCGGCGTCGCGGCCGGTGTCGGCGGCCTGTTCTACTGGGGTCCGCCACTTGGCTGGTACTTCGTCGGCCGCGCCGTCATCGACGACCGGACGGTCGAGCGCTTGATCGTGCTGCTGATCTGGTGCGGGACCGTGATCGCCGGGTACGGCCTCTGGCAGGCGTTCGTCGGCCAGCCGCCCTGGGACAAGATCTGGTACCAGACCGCTGCTTCGCTGTCGCTGCGCGTCGAAAACTCGGTCAAACCGGTCGGCACGTTCTCATCGTCGTTCGAGTACTCGACGATGCTGGCCGCCGCCCTCTGCGCAGCGTTCGCCATGCGACTGCGTGGGCGGAAGGAAATGGTGCTGCCGATGCCGCTCCTGTTCTTCGCCCTGATGACGTCCGGGACACGGACGTCGATCCTGTTCGCGTTCGTCGGCATCGCCGTTGTCGTGGCGGTCTATCCGCGCAAGATCCGGACCGCGATCATGGTCGGCAGCGTGGGGCTGGTGATGGCCTTCGGCGGGATGCTGCTGCTGAGCAGCGCTCTGTCGTCGGTGCTCGGCGGCAACGATCTCGTGGCGCACAGCTCGAAGGGCCTCTCGAACCCCCTGGACTCGAACGACTCGACGTTCTTGCTGCACATGCAGATCGCCTGGGAGGGGATGAAGCTCTCGTTCAGTCATCCGACCGGGCTGGGGATCGGCGCGACGAACCAGGGTGGCGCGGCGCTGACCCAGAACTTCTCGGCCCTGCGCCCGGCGGAGATCGATATTCCGAATGCGTTCGTGGCGCTGGGAATCCCCGGTGGTCTGCTGTACACGGCGATCGTGGTCTTTGCGCTGTACGGCGTGATCCGCCTCTACTTCGACGGCAGAGACCTCGCGCTCCCAGCACTCGGCGTGCTGCTCGGCGGCTTCGGTCAGTGGCACACCGGCGGGCATTACGCGATGGCACCGATCACCTTCATCGTGCTGGCCTGGGTCGCGCGCGGCATGACCGAGCGCCGGCACTTGTAACGGCCCCCGCCAGGACAGGTTCGGGCCAGAGGCCCGAACCTGATTCGAGCCACACGGAGGGGTGCCGCCAGATGGCGGCACAGCGACGTGGGCTCAACCCAGCAGGCGGCGGGTCCGGGCAGCCGTCGAGCGCTCCTCGACAAGACGCTCGCGCCGCGCGCGGACCGGCGCATTCTCCGGCTCGGCCGCCGCCCGTTCGACCGCTGCGATCCACTCGTCGGCGCCGCTGGCGAGCTCGATCATCTCGGGATCAAGGTCCTTGAAGGCTTGCGTGTCGGGCACAGGAATCGACACCACCGGCACGCCCATCGCGAAGTAGTCGAGCAGCTTCGCGAACGCGTTGCCGGCAGCGAAATCATCCTCCTTGAACGGGATGATCGCGACGTCGGAAGCGGCGAGCGTGGCGAGCGTCTTGTCATAAGGGGTGAAGCCGAGATGGTGCGCGTTGGGACGCATCGAGACCTCTGGCGGACCGAGATGCGAGTCACGACCGATGAAGACGAAGCTCCACTCGGCAAACCGGCTCATCAGCGCTGCGAGGACGGGCCAATCGGCGCGGTCGGCGAGTTCGGTCGCGACGCAGGTGATGATCGGCCTGGGCAGCGACGCAAGCACATCCGGTGCGACCAGTCCCGCAGCGCGCAGCGCCTCGACCTTGCGCAGGTCGAAGGCGTTCGGTGCGAGCTCGATCGTGCGTCCCGGCCCCTCGCGCGAAGGGATCAACCCGCTCGAGATGACGTAGATGTGGTCGGCGCGGTCGAGCAGGCGCGCCTCGACGCGGCGCACCTCGTCTGCAGACAGCATCGAATCCGGATAGCTGGTGTGCTCATCGGTGCAGTCGTAGATCACGGTCCGGGCCTCGGGGAGGTGGTCCAGGACCTCGGCGGCAAACCACCAGTAGGCGATGACCGTGCAGTGGTCCGCGCCGCGCGCCTTGAGCCAACGCCGCGCGGCACGCGCCGCACGGCGCGCGTGAAAGCGGCGCAACGGCGCCCATGCGGCGAGCGGCAGCAACGTCCACAGGCCGCCGACGGACGCGAGCCAGAGGCGATCCGATACGTGCCGCAGCCGCATTGGCGTGCGCGCCAGGCCGCCGGTACGGAGCGGATCGTCCTTCCCGCCGCCGAAGCTGTGGCGCAGGATCGTCCGTAGGCGCCGTGCAATACCGCCACCGACGGCCTCGTCGTGGAGGTAGAGCGTGTCCCGATCACGCGCGAGCTCATCGGAGACCTGCACGGCCATGTGGATCACGCTCGGTGCCCACAACGGGCCACCGATCACAACAACGGGGTCGTCTGTGGTTCCGGACCGTGTCATCGGAGCGGTAACGCTACCGTTCCGCCGATGACAGCCAAGATTCTGATTGTCGGAGCGGGGCTCACCGGCTGCACGGTGGCCTGGCGGCTTGCCCAGGAGGACATCGACGTCGTCCTGCTGGAACGCGAGAACGTGATCGGCGGCCTCGTGCGGTCCGACCACATGAACGGCGTGCTGTACGAGCCACACGGGTCACACATCTTCCATACGGAGGATCAAGAGGTCTGGGAACTGGCGAACCAGATGACCCCATTCAACGATTACCGGCATCGGGTCGACATCAACGTCGAGGGTCGGATCCACAACTGGCCGATCCTGCTGAGCGACATCGAGCACCAGTCGCGCGGTGACGAGATCCTTGCCGAACTCAAAGCGCGCGAGGGCCTCGACTCCGAGTCGCGAGCAGCGGCGGCGAACTTCGAGGAGTGGTGCCTTGAGCTGATGGGCCCGATCCTCTACGAGCGGTACATCCGTCCCTATACCGAGAAGCAGTGGGGGCGGCCGGCGGCCGAGCTGTCTGCCTCATGGGCGCCGCGCCGCGTGTCGGTCCGCTGGGACAACGATCCGTATCTGTTCCCGGACCCCTACCAGGGCTGGCCCGCCGGGCCGAACGGGTACACCGACCTGCTGGACAACCTGATCGACCACCCCCGGATCACGGTCCGCACCGGCGTCGATGCCACACTCGAGACGATCGACGAGCACGTGCGGCGCGAGCAGGCCGACCTGATCATGCTCACCTGCCCGCTCGATCTGTTCGCGGCAGAGTGCTTCGGGCGGCTGGACTGGCGGGGGATCGATGTCCGCTCCGTCTACATCCCGCACCTCGACCTGGCTCAGGGCGCGATGGTCGTCAACTACCCGGGCAAGGAGTACCCGTTCATCCGGATCCACGAGACCAAGCACGCCTCGCGCCAGCAGTGTGAGGGAACCGTGCTGGGCTTCGAGTTCACCGGCGCCCCGAGTCGCTACTACCCGATCGAGCTGCCCGAGAACCGCTCGCTCAACGACCGCTACCGGGACCATGTCCGCAAGCAGATCGGTACAGACAAGGTGTACTTCGCGGGGCGCCTCGCGAACTACGTCTACATCGACATGGATGACTGCATGCGGCAGGCCCTGGATGCGTCTGCCGAGCTGATCTCAGCGATCGGGCGCTGACCTGCCGCTCACAGGTTGAGCTGCAGGCCGCCCTCCGCCTTCGCGGTGCGCGCGGGATGGATGCGGTGAAAGGCGGTCCGGTCTACGGTCAGCGGACCGGTCAGCCCTGCGAGCTGGAGCCGCTCGCGCACCCGGAAGCGCCCGCGCGAGTAGATCTTGCCGTCGTGCCACGCCGCGCTGTAGTCGGACTGCTGCGGCGGCTTCCAGCCGGGGAACGGGCCGGTGCGCCGCGCCTGCACGTAGAGGTACTGAGAGCCGCGGCCACGGAAGTTGCCGCGCTTGCCGATCTGCGCGGGGTCCGCGACATCCCACCAGCGGGTCCGGCCAGGACGTGTCAGGCGTTCGCCGAGCCACATCGCCTGCACCTCGTAGCCGTGCTCGGGCGACAGGCAGCGGTACAGCAGCTCGGGGCTGAACTGGTAGAAGCCGTGTCCGAGTTCGCCGCCGGCGGGCGTCATTGCGATGTACGTGCCGCCCTGGCGTACGAGCTGCATGGCGTTGGCGAGCGCGGTCGGGAAGGAGAAGACGTGCTCGATCGTCCCGCCGTCGATCACGGTGTCGAAGCGCTCGTGCATGTCAGCGGGCAGCGGCTGGTTGAGGTCGAGAACGAGGTCAGCGCCCTCGAACGCGCTCGCATCGACCGCTTGGACGTCGCTCGCCCCGAGCGCGCGCAACAGGTTCTCGGCGTAGCCGCCACCGCCACGACTGAGCTGCTCGGCCTGGCCTGCGGTGATCGCAGCCCCGTGCTTGGCGAACACCCTGCGCAGCCGATGTGGCCGCACGAACATGTCCTGCCTTCCGAGCTGGCAGACCGAGCCGAACTCCAGCCCGGCGGCCCTCCTGGCGATCAAGAACTCGAGCTCAAGCAGCGTGATACCCACGCGCGCAGGGTATCCAGGTCGGCGGCACGACCGATGCAGGCGAACTTGCTACCGTCGCCGCGTGCGCGTCGTGTTCATGACCCACGCGTCGCGCCTTTCCGGCGGGGAGATCGGGCTGATGCGCTTCATTGCGACGACGCGCGATCAGATCGACGCGTTCGTGATCCTGGCCGAGGACGGGCCCCTGGCTCCGGCGCTGCGAGAGGCCGGCGCCACGGTTGAGGTGCTGCCGATGGATGAGCAGGCACGCGGCCTTCGGCGCGAAGAGGTCGCCCGCCTCGGCGTCCACCAGGCACGAGCGGCAGTGGGCTCGGCCCGTTACGTCGCGAAGCTCCGCCGGCGGTTGCGCGCGCTACGGCCCGACATCGTGCACGCGATCTCGCTGAAGTCGGGGCCCTACGGGGGAGTCGCGGCACGGGCCGCAGGTATCCCGATGGTGTGGCACCTCCACGACCATCTCGTGCCGTCCTATCTCGCGCCGCGCCTGATCACGGCGGTGCAGGGCTTGATCGCCACGCTGCCGTCGGGCCTGCTCGTGCCGTCGGAGTCGGTGCTTGCGACGACCGGGCGCAGGCGGCGCGGACTTGCCGTCGACGTGATGCCGTTCCCCGTGCCCCTGCCCGAGCGCCGGGCACCGATCAGAGATCAGGTTCGGACGATCGGCATGCTCGGGCGGATCACGCCGTGGAAGGGTCAGGACGTCTTCCTGCGCGGCTTCGCGGAGGCGTGCCCCGACCCCGGCGTACAGGCGCGAATCATCGGCAACGCGATGTTCGGCGAGACCGACTTCGAGCAGCGCCTGCATGAGATTGCGGGCGAGCTCGGGATCGCAGACCGCGTCGAGTTTCGCGGCTTCCGCGAGGACGTGTACGCCGAACTCGACGAGCTGGATGTCGTCGTTCACGCGTCGACCAGCCCCGACCCGTTGCCGGGCGTGGTGATCGAGGCGATGGGTGCGGGCCTCCCGGTCGTGGCTGCGAACGCAGGCGGCAACCCCGAGCACGTCAGCGATGGCGTCAATGGCTTCCTCCACACGCCGGGCGACCCGGCGAGCCTGGCGCGCGCCATCCGTGCTGCAACAGCCGACCGGCAGCGGCGTGAGGAGATCGGCGCGGCGGCCAGGCAGTCGGCGCACCGCTACGCGCCGGAGACGATCAATCCAAGAATGATCGCGTTCTACCAGCGCGTGCTCGGTTCCTAGAGGGCACCACAGTCGATGCGCGCAGCCGATCGCAAGCCGAACATCACCGTCGTCGGGCACCCGAACGCGGTCACCCACAACCAGGTCATCTACGTGCGGCTCGCCGAGCTCGGCTGGAACGTGACGATCCTCGTGCCCGCTCGCTGGCGTGACGAGTACCGGCCTGACGGCTACACGCCGGAGGCGGTCGACGGATTCATCGGGCGCTTCATCAGGATCAGGGTGCTACGCCCCGGCGTGATCCAGCGACACGTCTACGCCACGCGCACCTGGCGCTGGATTGACGAGACCCGTCCCGACGTGCTGTTCCTCGAGAATGAGCCGTACGGTGTGCCGACGGCGCAGTGGCTCGTGGCCTGCGAGGCAAAGGGTGTGCCATGGGGGGTGCAGGGCGATGACAATCTCGACCGCCCACTACCGCTGCCGGCGAAGGTGATTCGCGCCTGCACGATGCCGCGTATCGACTTCTTTGCGGCCCGCTCTCCGGGCGCATCGAAGATCCTCAAGACCTGGGGCGCGAAGGGCCCGGTGGGCATCGTGCCGCACACGATTCCCGAGTGGAACCTGCCTGCGCGCCCTCGGCAGCCGGGCGCCCGATTCACGATCGGATTCGCGGGGCGGCTCGTCGAGCAGAAAGGCGTGCGTGACCTCATCGACGCGGTCAAGCAGCTCGACTACCCGACCCGGCTGCTGTTCGTCGGCGGCGGACCGCTCGCGGAGT
>Ga0209023_10000888_pt1 | contig 42406 bp, 40 predicted proteins | sample LakOneMetagenome_FD_187468 | JGI IMG/M metagenome (GOLD analysis project Ga0209023, IMG submission 187468) | Freshwater and sediment microbial communities from Lake Erie, Canada (SPAdes) (version 2) | ecosystem: Environmental > Aquatic > Freshwater > Lentic | place: Lake Erie, Canada...
CCTTCTACGGCTTCGCTGCTGTCTGCCTGGACCATCCCGAAGTGCAAAAGCTGGTCGCCGCCATCGATAACCGGCGGCTCGTGACCTACGGCGTCAATCCGCAGGCGATGGTGCGGGCCGACAATGTCGAGATGGGGCCGGACGGCTGTCGCTTCGACGTGGTCATCCAGAATGGCGAAACCCATGTGATCTCCGGCGTTCATCTGCCGATGGCCGGTTGGCACAATGTGTCGAACGCCCTGGCCGCGATCGCCGTGGCGCGCGAGCTGGATGTGTCGGACGACGCGATCCGCACCGGCCTGGCCGGGTTCGGCGGGGTCAAGCGCCGCTTCACCACCACGGGCGTCGTGGGCGGCGTTCGCATCATCGACGACTATGGCCACCACCCGGTCGAGATCGCCGCCGTGCTGAAGGCCGCCCGTCAAGTGACGGACGGACGGGTCATCGCCGTGGTTCAGCCGCACCGCTACACCCGCCTGCGCGACCTGATGGACGAGTTCTCGACCTGCTTCTCGGACGCCGACAGCGTGATCGTCGCCGACGTCTATCCCGCCGGCGAACAACCGATCGAAGGCGTGGACAAGCACGCCCTGGCCGACGGAGTGCGCCGCTACGGCCATCGTCACGTCCAGGCCCTGGAGAACGCCGCCGTCCTGCCACGCCTGATCAAGGACGAGGCCAAATCCGGCGACGTCGTCGTGCTGCTGGGCGCCGGCGATATCACCAGCTGGGCCTATGGCCTGCCGGCGCAGCTGGAGGCTCTGGCGTGAACGGTCTGCCCGAGGTGCGCGGCAAGCTGCTGCGGAACGAGCCGCTGGCGCCCTATACCTGGTTCCGGGTAGGCGGCGCGGCCGAGGCCCTGTTCATTCCAGCGGACGCCGCGGATCTGGTGGACTTCCTGAAGGCGCTGGACCCGGCCGTGCCGGTGACGGTTCTGGGCGTCGGATCAAACATCATCGTCCGTGACGGCGGGGTCGAGGGCGTGGTGATCCGTTTGGCGGGCCGCCCGTGGGCGCAGATCACGACAGACGGCGACACGGTCACGGCCGGCGCGGGCGCGCTGGACTCGATGGTCGCTAAGGCCAGCGCCAGGGCGGGGATCGCCGGGCTGGAGTTCTACGCCGGTATTCCGGGCACGATCGGCGGCGCCCTGACCATGAACGCCGGTTGCTATGGCTCCGAGACCAAGGACGTGCTGGTTTCGGCCTGGGGCCTGACGCGGGCGGGCGAGCGGGTCGACTACGCTCTGGCCGACTTCGGCTACACCTATCGCCATTCCCAGGCGCCGTCCGACATCATCTGGATCGAGGCGACCTATCGCGGCGCGCCCGACGAACCCGAGGCGGTGGCGGCCCGGATCTCCGAGATCACCAGCCGTCGCGAGACCACCCAGCCGATCCGCGAGAAGACGGGCGGCTCGACGTTCAAGAACCCCGAGGGCCATTCGTCGTGGAAGCTGGTGGATGAGGCCGGCTGGCGCGGCAAGCTGCACGCCGAGACGGGCGGTGGGGCCAAGTTCAGCGAACTGCATTCCAACTTCATGATCAATCCCGGCGAGGCGACAGCCGCAGACATCGAAGGCCTGGGCGAGGCGGTTCGCGCCGATGTCCTGGCCAAGACCGGCGTTCAGCTAGAATGGGAAATCAAGCGGATCGGCCGACGCTGATCGGCGGTTGCGCAAGGACATGCCGCACGTTAGGTGAGGATTTCTCGGGGGAGAAATCAGATGAAGCGTATCGCAGCCGTCGTCGGCCTTGTTGCCATGGTCGCAGAACCGGCCCACGCCCAACTCGTCACCCGCACGGCGGTCGGCCCTGCGGTTGCGGGCGGCCAGAACCGGATCGATCTGACGCGGTCCAGCGCGGGCTATACCTATTTCAACCGGGCGGGCGCCGATCTGGCGCAGCACGACGCCGCGTTGAACGAATGTCTGGTCGAGGCCTCGCGGATGACGCAGCCTGATGACAACAGCGCCGCCGCGGCTGGCGCGGCCGGTGGTCTGCTGGGCATGTTGGTGGTCGGCGTCATCCAGGGCGCGATGAACGGGATGCACGAGCGCAGAGGCGTCGCCGCCAATGTCGAAAACTGCATGGTCGTGAACGGTTGGCGTGTCGTTCGACTGGACGAGACCGACGGCAAGGCGCTGGACGCGCTGGAGCAGGTGGAACTCCACGCCGCCTTGGCGGACCACGTCGGCGCCGACCAGCCGAAGGGGGAGATCGTTCGCATCTATGACAACGACGCTCTGCGCGGCGACACGGTGCTGATCGGAAAATCGGGCGATCTGGATAAGGCGTCGTTGAGCCTTCAAGCCTTGCCGCCGCAAAGCGCCACGCCGCCGGCCGCCCGTAAAGGCCCGCAGGCCCCGCGCACCGCGCGTCCACCGCGCGCGCTAAAGCCGGAGGACGTCGCCGTGGCGTCCGGGGACGCTCTCGTCACCGTGCGTCTGACCGGCATGGCGGAGCAGGGCGGCCGCACTCTGTTCTTTACCCGCCAGGGACCTGCGCCCGATATTCAGCCCTGGGAGCAGGACGGTCGTCCGGCGCTGTTCGCCGTCGCCCTGCCAACGCGCGGCGCTGGTCGCGGCGATCGCACGCGGGCCGTGACCCAGACCTTCTCGGTGCCGCCCGGTCGCTGGCGTCTGAGCGCGGTCAATGTCGGCCAGTACATCACCCATTTCTGCCTGGGGAACTCCGGGTTCGAGGCCCGCGACGGCGAGGCCGTCTATGCGGGAGCGTTTGATCTGTCGGGCGAGCAGTTGCGACCGGACATGACGTTACGCGACGATCTGTTGGCGCCCACGTCGCCGGCCGCAACGGCAGGCCTGCTTCACCGCGCAGCGGAATGGTCGTATGGCGACAAGGAACAGTGTCAGGGCGCATATCTGTACGCGCTGGACCTGACTCCGCCATCCGAGACGGTCGCAGAGGCGGCTGCGCCTCAGGTCACGGGTGCGGATGACCCGGTCGTCGTGGTCGAAACGCCGGCGCCATCAACACTTCAGTGACGCCATTACGGTTTGGTTGACGGGCTGTTAACGACCTGCGCGGCATCCAGTTGGTTCTGGAGCCGCCGATGACCCGCCCCTTCTCTTCTCTTCACGTCGCCGTCCTGATGGGCGGCCTTTCCGCAGAGCGGGAGGTATCCCTCTCGTCGGGCGAGCAGTGCGCGCAGGCGCTGGAGCGGCAGGGCGTGCGCGTCAGCCGTGTGGATGCCGGGAGGGATCTGGCCAATGTGCTGTCCGGCCTAATCAAGCCGGACGTGGTGCTGAATTGCTTGCACGGAGCTTGGGGCGAGGACGGCTGTGTTCAGGGCGTGCTGGAGACCCTGCGGATTCCCTACACCCATTCCGGCGTGCTGGCCTCGGCCCTGGCGATGGACAAGGACAAGTCCAAGGCCGTGCTGCGCGCGGCGAGTATCAAGGTGCCGGGCGGTGGTCTTTATGATCGTCACGAAGTCGCCAGCCGCCACGTCATCGACCCTCCCTATGTGGTCAAGCCCAATGCTGAGGGCTCGTCCGTCGGCGTCTTCCTGGTGCGCGAGGGCGCCAACCGTCCGGTCTCCGAAGTGGGCGAGCCGGGCTGGGCTTACGGCGAGCAGGTTGTCGTCGAGCCCTATATCGCCGGCAAGGAGTTGTGCGTCACCGTGCTGGGCGAACCGGCCGGACCTCGCGCCCTGACCGTCACGGACATCACCCCGACCAAGGGCTTCTACGATTACGAGGCCAAATATGCGCCCGGCGGATCGGTGCACGTCCTGCCCGCGGTCTTGCCGCCGCACGTATTCGACAAGGCGCTTCGTCAGGCCGAGGCGGCGCACGTCGCCATGGGGTGCCGAGGCGTGTCGCGATCCGACTTCCGTTATGATGATGTTAAGGACGATCTGGTCTTGTTGGAGGTCAATACCCAGCCCGGCATGACCCCGACTTCGCTCGCGCCCGAGCAGGCCGCCCATACCGGGATGAGCTATGACGATCTGGTTCGGTGGATGGTGGAGGACGCCTCATGCCCGCGGTAGTTCGCGGCGGTCGGCGACAGGGTTCTAATCAGGCTCCACAGCGCGGTTCGGCTTCCAAAGGCGGGGGACGGTCGCGCAGCGGGGCCCAGAACGCGTCCGCCGTTCCCGGCAAGATGGCCGCCATCGGCCGTGTCGATATTTCGCCTCGCACCGCCGTGATCGCCCTGGGCGCCGGCGCGCTGCTGCTGGTCGGGGTTCTGGCCACGGGCGCCCGCGCCGAGCGGATCGGCGCCTCGGTTTCGCATGGACTGGACAATCTGACGGCCGGCATGGGCCTGACGCTGAAGCGGGTGCACATCACCGGCGCCTCGCCCGAGGCCGAGCCGGCGATCCAGCGCGCGCTCGGCCTGTATTCCGGTCAGCCGATCACCAGCTTGGATCTGGACGCCATTCGCACGCGGGTTCAGGGCGTGGGTTGGGTCAAGGAGGCGCGCGTGGTGCGCCTGTTGCCCGACACCCTGATCGTCGAGGTCAAGGAACACGACCGCCTCGCCGTCTGGCAGGAGGCCGGTCAGATCAAGGTCATCGATAACCGGGGCCAGGTCATCGACGGCGCCGACGCGCGCCGCTATCCGACCTTGCCGCTCGTCGTTGGCAAGGGCGCCGACGTGGCGGCGGGCGACATCCTGCCACTACTGGCCCAACGCCCGCGACTGATGGGGATGGTGGACGCCCTGGTGCGCGTGGACGAGCGACGCTGGGACCTGCGTCTTAAGGACGGCAGCCTGATCCAACTGCCCGCCACCGAACAGGAGGCGGCTTTGATCCGCCTCGATGCGCTGGATCAGCGCGAACGCCTGCTCGACCTGGGCTTCGCCCGTGTCGATCTCAGAACCCCGGACGAGGTCGCCGTGCGACCCGCCGGCGACGTCTAAGGACCCTAGAGACATGACCAAGCAACGCGGCGCGGCGAATGATCACGGTCGGGGCATTGATCCTCGCGCCGGTCGTGCGCCCGTGGTCGCTGCGCTGGACATCGGCCAGTCCAAGGTCTCGTGCTTCATCATGAGGCCGGACGGCGTGCGTCACGCAGACCGCACCATCCGCGTCGCGGGCGCCAGCCACGTCCAGTCCAAGGGCGTGAGGGGCGGGGCGATCATCAACATGGATGAGGCGGCCCAGGCCATCGGCCATGCCGTCGAACGCGCCGAGCGTGCGGCCCAGAGCCCGGTTTCTGGCGTCGTCGTCACCACAGCTATCGGCCAGATGGCAAGCCACCGGGTGCAGGCCCGCGTCTCGCTGGGCGCCAATCCGGTCGGCGACGCCGATCTGGCGCGCGCCATCGGTATGGCTCTGGCCCAGATCCGCCTGCCCAACCGTCGCCCGATCCACGTCCTGCCCATCGCCTGGTCGGTCGACGGCGCGCGCGGCGTGCATGATCCGCGTTCGATGCGGGGCGGCTCGCTGGGGCTAGATCTGTTGGTCGTCTCGATGGCCGAGAACGTCTTTACGACCCTCAGCCATTGCCTGGAGCTGGCGCACCTGGACCTGCAAGGCGTCGCCGCCGCGCCCGTCGTGTCGTCGCTGGCCGCGCTGGAAGAGGACGAGATGGACCTGGGCGCCGTCTGCATCGACATGGGCGGCGGCTCGACCAGCGCCGCCGTCTGGGGCGGCCGCTCCCTGCTGCATATTGAAAGCCTGAACGTCGGCGGCGACCACGTCACCTCCGATATCGCGCGCGGCCTGTCGACGTCCAAGGCCGGCGCCGAACGGCTCAAGACCCTTCACGGCTCGGCCATGGCCAGCGCCAATGAGGACCGCGAAATGCTGGAGGCCCCGCCACGCGGCGAGGACGCCTCGGCCGGCCCGGTCATCGTGCCGCGCGCCATGCTGAAGACGGTCATCGCTCCGCGCGTCGAAGAAACCCTCGAACTGCTCCGTGATCGATTGAAAAATGCGGGCGTCGGCCTGGAGCCAGGCGCGGGCCTTGTCCTGACCGGCGGGGCCAGCCAGCTGAACGGCGTGCGCGAGCTGGCGGTGCGTGTCTTCGACCGCCCCGTCCGCCTCGGAAAACCCCAACGGGCGCCACATTTGGCCGACGCCGCCTCCGGTCCCGCCTTCTGCGCCACTGCCGGCGTCCTCCTCCGCGCCGCCTACGGCCCGCGCGAAGCGGTGTCTGCAAGAAAGCTCATGGCGCGGCAGATTACAGCTGCCGATGCGCCACGCATCCACCGTGGGAATGTTGTGGGACGCGTGGCGGGTTGGCTCCGCGACAATCTTTGACATCGTTTAATCGCAGTCAAAGGCGCCGAGCGCCATCCACTCAGGCGTCATTACAGCGCCAGCAACTAACCAATCCCCGGTAGCTGAACTGTGTCATGATTGTAACATCACCGACGCGTGCTGGCCCGATTTGGGTCACATTGGTTGCCTGACAGCCATATTTCGCTAGACGGTTTACGAGAAGCCATGGGCTTTTGCGGCTCGGCTGTTCGCAAATCGATTCTAGTGGGGTGACTGATTATGAAACTGAAGCGTAATTATTTGTTCGGGACGACGGTTCTGGCGGGCATTCTCGCCATGTCGGCCCCCGCTTGGGCCCAGGCGCAGCAAACCGCCGCTGAAGCCGCAGACGCTACTCAGGTTGACGAAATCGTCGTCACTGGTTCGCGTATCCGTCGCGATCCGGTCACGGCTCCCACCCCCCTGATCCAGGTCAGCCGCGAAACCCTGCTGACGACCGGTCAAAACACGGTCATCGACTATCTGGCGACCATCCCTGCGCTGATGAACTCGCAGGTTCCGTCGGACACGACCGCAGGCGTTCTGAACGCGGGCGGCCTGTCGCTGCCGAACCTGCGCTCGTTGGGCTCGGGCCGTACGCTGACGCTGGTTGACGGCCGCCGCCACGTCGGATCCCCGCAAGGCACCTTGGCAGTCGACGTCGACACCATTCCGCGTCTGCTGATCGAGAGCGTTGAAATCGTCACGGGCGGCGCGGCGTCCGTCTATGGTTCGGACGCCGTTTCCGGTGTGCTGAACTTCAAGCTGCGCAAAGACTTCGAGGGCCTGGAAATCGATGCCCGCTGGGCGCAGCTCAACGACGGCGGCCAAGATTCGAAGCGCATTTCTGTGCTGGCCGGCAAGAACCTGTTTGACGACCGCCTGAACGTCTACGCCTTCGGTGAATACGAGCAACTGGATGAAGTTCTGGCGGCCGACATCGATTGGCTGCAGGGCGGGTGGGGACTGGTCGGTCGCGATGCTGACACGGCCGCCGCACCTTACGACGGCGTGACAGATAACCTTCTGTACAAGGATCGCCGCACGCTCCAGCTGCTTCGCTGGGGTCAGGTTACGCTCGCCAACAACTATCAGCCGAGCGCACTCAACAATCCGAACACGATTCCGACCGGACAGTGCACGACGACATCCATCACCTCGGCGTCCTGCTTCGGCGTCGCTCCGGGCAAGACCTACGTCTTTGATGGACTGACTGCGCGTACTGCTAACTTCGGCAACTGGGTTCAGCAAACGGGTACCAACCGTGGGGTCAACGTCGGTGGTGACGGTGAAAACCCCAATGTGATCTTCAACGTCGACTCGACGTTGCCGAAATCTGAAAACGCCCGCTTCCAGGTCGGCGGAAACTTCAAGATCACGCCGAACATCAACCTGTATGCCGAGGCCAAATACGTCGACGAAACAACGAACCTGGCGACGGGCTACTCGTTCGGCGACATCTACATTTCCGACACGCTGAACGCCGGGAACTCGATGCAGATCCTGAGCACGTCGGCCTATACTACGCGCACGGACAACGCCTTCCTGCCGGCCAATCTGGCCGCTGCGATCCGCGCAAACACGACGCCCGTCTATGGTCCGGCCACTGCAGGGGCTCCTGGCGCCCAGACGGGCACGACGGCGGCGCCGTTCGCGCGTTACAGCGCTTGGCTGCTGGACCGTCCGCAGACCAATGACAAGCAACTGCAACGTTACGTTGTCGGCTTGAACGGGTCGGCTGGCGATCTGGGCTTTGTCAAGAATATCGACTGGGATCTGGGCTACACCTACGGTCGTGTCGACAACAAGAACGTCGAGCGTGGCCTGGACATCGAGCGCTTCTCCTACGCGATGGATGCAGTGCGCGACGCGTCCGGCAACATCGTCTGCCGCGTACAGCAGCTGACCGCTAACGGCGGTACGGTCACGAGCCGTAACCCCAACGTGCCCGGAACGCTTAACTCGCAATCGGCTGTGGTTCAGAACTGTAAGCCACTGAACGTCTTTGGTCTGGGCAACCAGAGCGAAGAAGCTCTGCAGTATGTGCGCGCTCAGCTGACGATCGACCAAGTCAACGAACAGCATGACGCGCTGGGCACCGTGTCTGGCCAACTGTGGGACTTCTGGGGTGCCGGCCCCATCGGGGTCGCTTTGGGCGCCGAATACCGCAAGGAATACACCGAAGGCACGGGCCGCAGCCGTTCGCTCGGCACCACCTACGCCCAGCTCAACAGCGGCGCCGACTTCCTGCCGGCTTCCTACGAGACCAAGGAAGCCTTTGCTGAACTCTCCATTCCCCTGATGCGTGACAGCTTCCTGGGCGAGTATGCAGAACTCAGCGGGTCGTATCGCTACAGCGACTTCTCCACCTTCGGTGGCAACGATGTTTACGGCGTGAACCTGGTTTACCGCCCGATCCGCGATATCGCCTTTAAGACGTCGTTCAACACCTCGGTGCGCGCCCCGACGCTGTCCGAAACCAACTCGCCGCAGACGCAGACCTTCTTGGCGTTCAATGACCCGTGCGCTACGGTCAACATCCAGAACTTTGCTGATCGTACGAAGGCGGCGAACCGGATCGTGAACTGCGCCGCCTTGGCGCAACAGCTGGGTCTGACCTTCAACTTCCAGGATCCGACGGCGGCCAATGCCTACCGGCCGGAATACGGCTCCAGCGTCGCAGGTCGTAACGGCGGCAATCCCAACCTGCAGCCGGAAGAGTCGGAATCGTTCACCTTCTCGACGGTCCTGCAGCCCCGCTTCATTCCGAACTTCTCGCTGGTGCTGGACTACTACGAAATCACCATCGACAAGGTGATCGCAGCTGTGAGCGCTCAGGTTGCTGCGGAAAACTGCGTCAACGGGCCTTCGCTGAACACCAGCGCCTGCCAAACGCTGACCCGTACTGGCGTCAACGATCCGGCGACACCGCGCGATGACCGCTTCCTGCTGGTCGACTTCCTGCAGAGCTCGATCAACTACGCCAAGCGTAACGTTCGCGGTCTGGACTTCACGTCGAACTATCGCTTCGACACGCAAGACATGCTCGGCCGTAACTGGGGCGTGTTCCAACACTCGGTCAACGGCTCCTGGCTGATCGAGCAGAAGAACTTCAACAACATCGAAAACCCCGCCGACTTCACCGAACTGTCGAGCACGCTGTTCTATCCGCGTACCCGCCTGACCTCGACGCTGACTTGGCAAACGCCGTTCGAACCCCTGCGTGTGACCTGGGTCGCCGATTGGCAAACCGCTCAGGACATCGTTCAGCGTCGTGATTTCGTGCAGAACGCAGACTCGCGTCCTGCCGAATATCTGGACACCAAGAACTTCATGCGGAACGATTTCTCGGTCCGTTATCAGGTTCGTGATGATCTGACGCTCACCGGCACGGTGCAGAACGCCTTCGACTCCGAACAGGCGCGTTGGCTGGGCGCTACGCTCTACTCCAACTTCGATCCTTACGGACGTCGTTACTCGATCAGCCTGAACTACCGTCCCTGGTAAGACTGGGATGAATGCGGAAAGGGCGGCTCGAAAGAGCCGCCCTTTTTCGTTGTCGACAGGAAAACTCCAGCAACGCTTTCGGTTTGGGGTGTTCTTCGGTCCGACTCACATTATCGCCGTAACCTTCTCTTAACCTTCATGGGCGCAATCCTTAACGCGCTCATAACCAAAGCGATTCGGCGGGGCGGTCGGTTGGTTTGAAGGGGCGGGTCAGCAGGTCGGAAACAGAAAATGTCGCTCTCATTGGTCAAGCCGCAACACACTGAACTGAAGCCCCGCATCGTCGTGTTCGGCGTCGGCGGCGCTGGCGGCAACGCCGTGAACAATATGATCGACGCCGGTCTCGAAGGGGTTGAGTTCGTCGTGGCCAACACCGACGCGCAGCACCTCAGCTTCGCCAAGACCGATCGCCGCATCCAACTGGGCGAGACCATCACCCAGGGTCTGGGCGCCGGCGCCCACCCCGAAGTCGGCATGAACGCCGCCGAGGAATCCGCTGACGAAATCCATCAGCACCTGGAAGGTGCGCACATGGTCTTCATCACCTGCGGCATGGGCGGCGGCACCGGCACTGGCGCGGCGCCGGTCATCGCCAAATGCGCGCGTGACCGCGGCATCCTGACCGTCGGCGTCGTGACCAAGCCCTTCACCTTCGAAGGGCGTCACCGCATGCGTCTGGCCGACGCCGGCGTCGCTGAGCTGCAACGCTATGTCGACACCCTGATCGTCATCCCGAACCAGAACCTGTTCCGCGTCGCCAATGAGCGCACGACCTTCGCCGACGCCTTCGGCATGGCCGACCAGGTCCTGCACTCGGGCGTGCGCTCGATCACCGATCTGATGATCCTGCCCGGCCTGATCAACCTGGACTTCGCCGACGTGCGCGCCGTCATGTCCGAGATGGGCAAGGCGATGATGGGCACGGGCGAGGCCACGGGCGACGATCGCGCGCTGCTGGCGGCCCAGAACGCCATCGCCAACCCGCTGCTGGACGAGACCAGCCTGAAGGGCGCCAAGGCCGTGCTGGTGAACATCACCGGCGGTCTGGACATGACCCTGCTGGAAGTCGACGAAGCCGCCAATGCCATCAGCGCGGAAGTGGACGGCGACGCCAACATCATCTTCGGCGCGGCCTTCGACCCGGCCCTGGATGGCAAGATCCGCGTCTCGGTCGTGGCGACCGGAATGGACGAGGGCGAGGTGCGTCGCATCGAACCCATCGCCCCGCCGGCCGCCAGCGCGCCGCTGGCCAGCCATGATGCGCGCCGCTCGGCTGGCGGTCTGTATGGCACGCAAGCCTCGCGCGCCCCGGAACCGACCCGCGACACCTATCGCGAGCCGGTCCGTGCAGAAGCCCCGCGCGCGCCCGAGCCCCGTATCGAGCCGGCGCCGGTCGTGCCGACCTTTCAGGCCCCTGCCGCTCGCGAACCGGAACCGCGCCCCGAGCCGGTGATCCGCGTCGCCGAGCCGCAGCCGCGCGCTCTGGACCCCATCGTCGATCCCTGGGTCGAGGAATATGAGACCCGTGCCCCAGCCCCGCGCGTCGCGCCGCAAGGCGATCTCTATGAGCGCGCCGCGCCTGCGGCCCAGCAGCCTCAGGCCGACGATGGTTACGACGACCGTGACCACCGCCGCAGCGGCTGGAGCCTGTTTGGTCGCGGCAAGCGCACCCAGCCTCAGCACGACATGTCCTATGCGCCGCAAACGTCGCATCAAGCGCGCTCTTCGGCTCAACCGGTCCAACATCCAGAACCGGAGGCGGGACAGGCCGATGACGACCTGGAAATCCCATCCTTTCTCCGCCGTCTGGCCAACTAAACGTCCCAAATGACAATGAAACGCCCCGGAGCCCGCCTCCGGGGCGTTTCTCGTTCTCGGATGTGTCTCAGACCGAAACAATCCGAAACCGGACTTTGATTTCGCGCTTGCGGCATGACCGCTAGATGAAACCCAGGGCGCAATCCGCACGGCGTGCGGCGCGCAAAGGAAAGAGCGAGTTCAGGTTTGTCGGTCAGAAGCGACCATCACGAACGCACCATCGTCGCCCCGGCCATCATCGCCGGGGTCGGGGTGCACACCGGCCGCCGGGTGCGGCTGGCGGTTCGGCCTGCGCCATCTGGCACGGGCATCGTCTTCGTGCGCACCGACATCACCGACCGCGACAACCGCATTCCGGTGTCGGGCGAGGCCGTGGTTGACGCTCGCCTGAATACCATGATCGAGAACGGCGCGGGTGTTCGCTTGTCGACGATCGAGCATCTGATGGCCGCTTTCGCCGCCCTGGGCGTGTCGAACGCCGTGGTCGAGGTAGACGGACCGGAGCTGCCGATCCTGGACGGTTCGGCGCTGGAGTTCGTGAAGCTGCTGGACCGGGCCGGTTTCCGACCGCAGCCGACGCCGCAGCGCTATATCGAGATCCTGGAAACGGTCCATGTCGTCGAGGGTGACAAGCATGCGGCCCTGATGCCGTGCGACCGCTACGAGATGCGGTTCGAGATCGACTTCCCGTCGGCCGTGATCGGCAATCAAGTGATCGACTTCGTCGTGGACGAACCGACCTTCCGCAAGGAGATCATGGCCTGCCGCACCTTCGGTTTCGCCCATGAGGTCGAGGCGTTGCGCAAGGCGGGTCTGGCGCGGGGCGGCTCGCTGGAGAACGCCGTAGTCATCGACGGCGACGAGATTTTGAATCCCGGCGGCCTGCGCATGGAACGCGAGTTCGTCCGTCACAAGGCGCTGGACGCCATCGGCGACCTGTATGTCCTGGGCGCGCAGCTGCTGGGTCGCTACGAAGGCTACAAGGCCGGTCACGCCCTGAATAACAAGCTGGTCCGCGCCCTGTTGGCCGCCCCGCACGCCTGGCGTGAAGTGACCCGCGTGCCGGAGCTGGCGCGCGCGGGCTAAGCCCCGATCACCGCAATCAATCGACCGAAGTCCGGCTCGCCGTGCTGGAAGGCGCGGCGGTTCGAATAGAACCGCTCTGCGTCCGCGCAGGTGTCGTGGCCGGTCCAGACGGCCTGGCCGACCCCCGCCTGCTGCAACCGCCACAGGACAAAGCCGGGCAGGTCGAACTGGCGTTTGTCGTCGGACTCTCCGGGGTGGAAGAAGCGGTCGCTGCCAGGATCGTGGTGGGTGAAGCGATCTTCGAAATCGACGCCGACCTCATAGCTGGCGGGCGCGATGCAGGGGCCGACGACGGCGACCACCCGCCGAGGCTCGGCGCCTAGGGCCTGCATGGCGGAAACGGCGGAGTGGATGACGCCGCCCAGCGCGCCCTTCCAGCCGGCGTGGACGGCGGCGACGATGCGGGTCTCGGGATCGGCCATCAGGATCGGCGCACAGTCGGCGGTCAGGACCGAACACAGCAGACCAGGCTCGGCCGAGACGACGGCGTCGCCCTCCGGCCGGTCGCCATGCCAGGGACCTTCGGCCACACGCGCCACGGCGGAATGGATCTGGTAGCAGCCGTTCAGATGATTGGCGTCGGCATTGAAATGGGCCGCGACGCGCCGGCGGTTTTCGGCGACGGCGGCCGGTTCGTCCTTGGAGCCGACGCCAGCGTTCAACCCTTCATAGAGGCCGGTCGAGACGCCGCCCGCACGGGTGAAGAAGCCGTGGGCGATGCCGGCGGCGGTCAGAAGCGGGTGGGTGATGGGGGCCAGGTCGCTCATGCCCCCACCTATATCAGGCGTCCCAACCGGGCACGACCAGAGATCGGGGGGCGAAGATGGCGGCAGCCTTGAACAGGGTTCCCATCTGGTCGTCGCCGGTCAGCCGATCCAGCTGACGCGCAATGACGCCGGACGCGGCGGGACGGCCGGCTTTCAGCGCCTCGGCGCGGGCCTCAATGCCCAGCCGGCGCAGGAACTCGCCTTGGGGCAGGCTGCCGGTGACGTCGGCGCCCGTGCGAACGGCCGCTTCCAGCACCACGGGGAAGTCGGCCCATTGGGTCAGGTCGGCTTCGCCTGGTGTTGCGAGGGGATCGACCTTCTGGTGACGACGCAGGGCCTGGAGCGTGTCGCCGGCTTCGGGGCGGGCGCGGCCATAGTCGATCAGCAGGGCTGCGCCCGAGGCGGCCTTCATCAACAGGCCGAGGTCTCGGCCGAAGACCGCCTGCTGGTCCGAAATTTCCAGAATGCCGCCTGGCGCGATCTCGAAGTCCGGCTTCTGAAAACCGCCGGAAATGGCGGTCAGGCCGAACATCAGGTCGCCATCGTCTGTGACGCCGATGCGGCGCTCGGCCCAGCCGCCGTCGGTGCGGACGAACTGACGGGCGGGCATGCAGTCCAACACTTCGTTGGCAATCAGGATGACAGGGGCGTCGGTCTCGATCGCCGTCAGGCTGCGGACCCAGCGCGGCGACAGGTCGGCGCCGGCCAGGGCCTTGGCCTGGAGGTCGCGCAAGGGGGCGCTGGGTTCGATCAGGATCAGATCGCAGGCTTCGAGAAAGCCCGGGACCAGGCGGGCGGCGCGCAAGGCGTCGCTCATCAATGTGCCGTCGCCGGGGCCGACCTCGACCAGGCGGAACCGCTCGGGCGCGCCCAGCCGGTTCCAGGTTTCGACCGCCCACAGGCCGATCAATTCGCCGAACATCTGGCTGACCAGGGGGGCGGTAATGAAGTCGCCGCGCGCGCCCAAATCCGGACGCGACGCATAGTAGCCGCCCTTGGGATCGTGCAGGCAGCGGGTCACGTACTCGGCGACCGTCATCGGGCCGGTCAGGGCGATTTCGCGCGCCAGACGGGCCTTGAGGGTTTCGGCCTCGCTCATGCCTTAGCGGCAGCCGGCGGACGCTTCCACGCGCGCCAGATCAGCCAGGCGCCGACCAGGATCATCGGGATCGACAGCATCATTCCCATGGTCAGGCCGAACGGGAAATCTGGCATGCCGATATCCGGCTCGCGCACATTCTCCAGCGCCGCACGGCAGACGCCATAACCGACCAGGAACAGGCCGGTGATATAGCCGGGCTTCTTCAGCAGGCCGAACTTCCAAATGGCAAAGGAAAGGACGGAGAAGAGGACGATCCCCTCAAGACCCGCCTCATAGAGCTGGCTGGGGTGGCGGGGCGCATCGCCCGCGGGGCAGAAGCCGTACATCTGTTCGATGCGGGCGTTGCAGAAACGCACGGCCCAAGGAACGGTCGTCTCGCGGCCCCACAGCTCGCCATTGATGAAGTTGGCCAGGCGACCGAACATCAGGCCGATCGGCACGACGGGCGCGACCAGATCGCCGAGGCGCAGCATGTCGATCTTCTGCGACCGGGCATACAGGACGATGGCCAGGCAGACGCCTAGGAAGCCGCCGTGGAAGCTCATGCCGCCGGTCCACAGCTGGAACAGTTCGAACCGCTCGCCCAGCGTCTGGCCGGTGAACAGCTGGCCGTACATGGCCGGCTTGTAGAAGAGGGCGTAGCCCAAGCGGCCGCCCAGGATGATGCCCAGCACGATCCACAGCACCAGGTCGTCCAGTTGCGTCGTGGTGACAGGCGGCTTGCCGGGCGCCCATAGCCGCTGGGTCTTGGCCAGGCGCGCGGCGTACCACCAGCCCAGCACGATGCCGGCGACATAGGCCAGCGCGTACCAGCGGATCGGAAGCGGTCCGAGGTGGATCAGGACCGGATCGAATTCGGGAAAGGGCAATGGGCGTTCCTGTGCGGGACTGTCTTTGACAGCGGTTTAGCAAGCGTCGCCGCCGTCGTCGCCTGTGAAGACGCATCACGACGCCTTGATGGCGCCCGCGAAGCAGCAGAAAGAAAGGTTTCGTTCACCATAGTCGGTGAACCTTCGTTAACGACGTTGAGGTCGGAGCCGCCATGCAGACCCGCAATCCCATTCTGGACGAGTTCGCCAAGCTGACGACCGGCGCCATGGGCCTGGCCCAGGCCGCAGGCGAAGAGGCCAAGACCGCCTGGCGCGCCCAGGCCGACAGGGTCGCCGCCGAAATGGACCTGGTCCGTCGCGACGAGTTCGATGTTCTGAAGGACGAGATCGCCGCTCTGCGTGCCGAGATCGCAGAGCTGAAGGCCGCCCAAAAGCCGGCTGCAAAGCCCGCGAAGGGAACGTCCACAGATGGAACTCAACCCGGGGACGCAGCCGGTTGAGCCGAATCTGCGAACAGGCTTACCGTTCTGTTAACGCCCGCGATTCTAGCGGACGCAGCGTGAAAGACACTTGATGGACATCGCCCGGCCCGAGGAAGTGGACGTGCCCTTCGACCCGCTTGAGGTCGTCGAGCATGTGCTCACGGCCGAGAATCTTCCGTTCGACCGCACCGACGACGGCGACCTCGCCTTTGCTCTGGCCGGCGACTGGAAGGACTATGAGCTGTGGTTCGCCTGGCGTCCCGAGGGCGACTGTCTTCAGCTGTGCTGTGCGCTGGATCTGAAGGTGGCAAAAAGCCGCAAGACGGCGGCCTACGAACTGGTCGGTCTGATCAACCAGCGCACCTGGATGGGCCATTTCGAGGTCTGGGCGGAAGACGGGGAGATCGTCTTCCGTCATTCGCTGGCCTTGCCGATGGGTGAGCGTCCGACCCTGGCCCAGGCGGCGTCGATGATTGACGCGGCCATCGAGGCTTCGGACCGCTACTACCCCGCCTTCGACTTCATGGTGCGTGGGAACAAGAAGCCGCAGGAGGCGATCGACGCCTGCCTGTTCGAGACCGTCGGCACCGCCTGATGCCAAGCGCGGCATCTGTGCCGGGTCCCGTTGTCCTAGTCGGCTGCGGCCGGCTGGGCTCCGCCATTCTGGAAGGCTGGCTGCTGACCGAGACGGTGGCGGCGTCCGACCTGATCATTCTCACCCCCTCGGAAAAGCCGGCGGCCGAGACGGCACGGGCCAAGGGTGCGCGGATCAATCCGCCGCTGGAGGTCCTGACCGAGGCGGCGGTGATCGTGTTGGCGGTGAAACCGGCCATGTGGCGTGAAGTGATGGCTCCGCTGGCGCCGTTCCTGAATGACCGGGCCGTCATCCTTTCAGTCATGGCGGGCGTGACGGCGCCGACCCTGGCGGAAGGCCTGGGAGGCTGGCCCATCGTACGGGTGATGCCGACGACCGGTGTGTCGCGCGGGCGCGGCGTGGCCTCTGTCTGGTCGGCGGACCCACGCGCCCAAGACATCGGGCGGGCGTTGTTCGAGCCGATGGCCGAGACCGTCGTGCTGGCTGACGAGGCGCTGATGGATGCGGCGACGGCGGTGGCCGGGTCAGGCGCAGCCTATTTCTACGCCTTCACCGAAGCGCTGGCGCGGGCCGGGGAGGCGGCGGGTCTGGATGCGGCGACGGCGGACGTGCTGGCGCGCGCGACGTTGAGGTCCGCAGCCGACTCCATGGGCGACGATGCGCTGGACACCCTGATCGGGCGCATCGCCTCACCGGGCGGCTCGACCCGCGCCGGGCTTGACGCCATGGCGAAGGACGGCCGCCTGACGGCGATGCTGGACGAGACGGTCGCGGCGGCGGTCAGACGGAACCGCGAGATGGGCTAGAAGCGTCCGCGCTCGATCTGATCGCCGAAGCGCTCGAACGCGCGGTCGGCGTCGCGCCAGACGCTGTAGCCCCAGACGTCGTTGATGCTGGGCGTGAAGTAGGAATAGTCCACGGGCCGCGTCACGCCGTCCGCCATCACGATCTCACCCTTGATGGCCGCGCCGCCGATCGACACGCTGCGGATCGGGTCGAGGCCCGGCGTCTGACGGACCTGTTCGAAGGTCGGCCGGTTGGGCTTCAGGTCGACCAGGACTAGATTGGCGGTCGCGCCCGGATAACGCTGGGCCAAGGCCTTGCCGACCTCGGCCTGAAGGCCGGCGATCTGTTCGTTGACCTCGCGGTCGCCGAGCTTTTCGACCTCGCGCTGAAGCTGCGGCCCGACCGTGACGTTCACCGTCGGCGCTTGAGCCTGAGCCATGGCGGCGACGGCGAGGGTCGCGGCCAGCGGTGCAAAGAAGGCGAGTTTACGCATCGAAATCATCTCCAAGCCCTGTCACCCTCAAGATGACCCTTGCAGCGCCGTTCCGCCAGACCCTGCTGACGAAAGCTTTGAAGCCTTAAGCGGACTCGGCGACGGTGACCGCGCCGGGGATGCGGATCGTCGCTTTCAACCCGCCCAGTTCGCTGCGATCCAGGGTGACGTCGCCGCCGTGGCCGCGCGCCACATCGCGCGCGATGGCGAGGCCCAGACCGACGCCCTTGCGGTTCTGGTTGCGAGAGTCGTCCAGGCGCGAGAAGGGCCGGAAGGCTTCGTCATACATGGCCACGGGGATGCCGGGTCCGTCGTCCTCGACGATGATCTCCAGCCCGCCTGACGCCAGGGCGCGGGCCGACAGGCGCACATTCTCGCCATGCGAGGCGGCGTTGCCGGCCAGGTTCACCAGGGCGCGCTTGAAGGCGAGGGGGCGAACGGAGGCGGTCAGGCCATCAGCCACGACAACTTCGACCTCGGCGCCGGCGCGTTTCGCATCCTCGCCGGCCGCCTTCAACAGGTCGGAAATCGACACCGGCTTGGGTGGTTCGCCCGCCTCGCCACGGGCGAAGTCGAGGTATTCGTCGATCATATGCTCCATCTCGTCCAGGTCGCCACGCATGGCCGACTGGCGCTTGAAAGGTGGAGCCAGAGCCAGTTCGAGGCGCAGACGGGTCAGGGGCGTGCGCAGGTCGTGGCTGACCGAGGCAAGCAGGGCGGTGCGCTGATCGATGTGGCGCTGAATTCGGTCTCGCATGGCCATGAAGGCGACGGCAGCGGCGCGAACCTCGCGCGCGCCGTGCGGCTTGAACCGGGGCACGGTTTCGCCGCGCCCGAAGGCCTCGGCCGCGTCGGCCAGACGCTCGATGGCGCGGACCTGATTACGGATGAACAGGATGGCGACCCCCATCAGCAGGACGGTGGCCACCGCCAACCAAAGGACGAAGATATGAGCCTGGGTCGCCACCGCGCGCTCGCGCGGGGCGATGATGCGCAGCACCCCTTGCGGCTCCTGCACCTGAATGTCGACGTAGGCGGGATAGCGGGTGGTGTCGAACCAGTAGGGGCGGTCCAGACGCGCGTCCAAGGCCCTGTCCAGCACACGGTCCACCACGCCGATGGCGCCGCGGCGTTCTTCCGTCGGAAGGGTGCGCCCATCCTGAAGCACGATGGACAGGGACATGGATCGCTCGGCGCGATTGGCCAGCTTGTCCAGGTTCGCCGGGCTGGGGTCGTCCTCATAGCTCTCGACGGCCCAGGCGATGTCGCCGGCCAGCCCTTCGGACAGACGCGCGGTCACCGTCTGCCAGTGAGCGTCGAAGAAGACCCAGGTCACCGCCATCTGCATCACCAGCACCGGCAGGACGATGATCAGCAGCGACCGGCCCCATAGCGAGGTCGGCAGGCGCCGCTTCAGAAAGCGCGGCCACAGATAGGCGGGCAGAAGCCGCATCGGCTCAGTCGGGAGCCAGCATATAGCCGACGCCGCGCACCGTCTGGAGATAACGCGGGTTCTTGGGATCAACTTCCAGCTTGCGGCGCAGACGCGTCACCTGGACGTCCACGGCGCGGCCGGTGATGTCGGCGGTGTCCGGCGACAGGCTCATCCGCTCGACCGGGGCATGGGCATGAAGCGCCAGGGTCTTGAGCAACTGGGCCTCGGCTTCGGTCAGGCGCTGGGGCGCGCCGTCACGGCTCAACTCCAGCCGTTCCATGTCGAAGACGGCGGTGCCCAGCTTGATCTCCTTGGGACCGATGGGCTTGCCGCCGGTGCGACGCAGGATGGCGTCGATGCGGAGCACCAGTTCGCGCGGTTCGAAGGGCTTGGACATGTAGTCGTCGGCGCCGCGCGACAGGCCCTCGATGCGGTCCTCGGGATCGCCGCGCGCCGTCAGCAGCAGGACCGGCGTCTTGGACAATTCGGCCTTGTTGCGGACCCAGCTGGTCAGGTCCAGGCCGCTTTCGCCCGGCATCATGACGTCCAGCACGACCAGGTCGAACTCGATCAGCTCCATCATCCGCTTGGCGGCCGCCGCGTGCGCGGCGCCCGTCACGCGATAGCCTTCGCGCGCTAGGAATTCCTTCAGCAGTTCACGGATGCGATCGTCGTCGTCGACAATCAGCAGATGGCGGCCGACGCCGGGGCCGGCGATGGGGCCTGAGCGGCCATGCGAACGCGATTCCGTCATGCTCATGCGACGTTTCCCCCGCTTGCGGCGTTGACCTGAGCGATTCGTGCGGCTCTAAGACCGTCAGTTTCGCGGGAGACGTATTTCAATGGCCTTCGTTCCTTTCGACGATCGTGACGGCTTCATCTGGGTGAATGGCGATTTCGTCCCCTGGAGGGAAGCGAAAACGCACGTTCTGACCCATGCCCTTCACTATGGCTCGTCGGTCTTTGAGGGTGAGCGTATGTACGGCGGCGAAATCTTCAAGCTGACGCAACATTCCGAGCGCCTGAAGCGGTCCGCCAACCTGCTCGATTTCGAGATACCCTACAGCGTCGCTGAAATCGACGCCTTCTCTAAGGAAACCTGCGCCAAGAACGGTCTGACGGACTGCTATGTGCGTCCCGTCGCCTACCTGGGCCCGGAACAGACCAGCGTTTCGGCCCTGAACAACAAGGTGCACCTGGCCATCGCCGTGTGGGACTGGCCCAGCTATTTCGACCCCGAGGTCAAGGCGCGCGGCCTGCGTCTGGAATGGTCCAAGTGGCGTCGTCCCGATCCGGCGACAGCCCCGACGACGGCCAAGGCGGCGGGTCTGTACATGATCTGCACCATGTCCAAGAACGCCGCCGAGCGTCGCGGTTTCGCCGACGCCCTGATGCTGGACTGGCGCGGCTATGTCGCCGAGGCGACCGGCGCCAACGTCTTCTTCGTCAAGGACGGCGTCATCCACACGCCGAACGTCGAGCACATTCTGGACGGCATCACCCGTCAGACCGTGATCGAGATCGCTCGCGAAAAGGGCATCGAGGTCGTGGTGCGCGAGATCAAGCCGGAAGAACTGTCGGACTTCACCGAATGCTTCCTGACCGGCACGGCGGTCGAGGTGACCCCGGTCGCCGAGGTGGGCGAATACCGCTTCACCCCCGGCGCCCTGTCGCTGGATCTGATGGATCACTACGGCAAGCTGGTGCGCGGCCAACTGTAAGCCGAGGCGCGGCGACAGGAGGAGGGCGGTCCCTTAAGGGCCGCCCTTTTTCGTTTCGCTTGCCAGCCGCGTCACTTTGTCCTTGAAGCGAGTAAAGACCGGCAGGCGCGCCGGGTGCGGGGATCGTTTTTATGTTCAGCCTCCTGAACCTCCAGAGCCTTCTCGGTCTGGTCGTCATCGTCGCGGTCTGCTGGGCGATCTCGGAAAACCGCAAGGCCTTCCCTTGGCGGCTGACCATCGGCGCGATCCTGGTGCAGGCGGGGCTGGTGCTGGCCCTGTTCGCGATCCCCGGTTCGCAGGCGGTGCTGGCGGCGGTGACCGGCGCGGTGGATGGTCTGGCGGTCGCCACGACCGAGGGAACGAAGTTCGTCTTCGGCTATCTGGCCGGCGGGGACCAACCCTATGCGGTGTCCAACCAAGGCGCGCTCTTCACCTTCGCCTTCCAGGTTCTGCCGCTGATCCTGGTGATTTCCGCCCTGTCGGCCCTCCTGTGGCATTGGAAGATTCTGAAGTGGATCACCTTGGGCTTCGGCTTCCTGTTTCAGAAGACGATGGGGCTGGGCGGCGCCTCGGCCCTGGCGGTCGCGGCCAACATCTTCCTGGGCATGATCGAAAGCCCGATCGTGATCCGCGCCTATCTGGACAAGCTGACGCGGTCCGAGATCTTTTTGATGATGGTGGTGGGCCTGGCGACGGTCGCCGGCTCGACCATGGTGGCTTATGCGACGATCCTGTCGCCGGTGCTGCCCAATGCGGCGGGTCACGTGCTGGTGGCCTCGATCGTGTCGGCGCCGGCCGGCGTGCTGCTGGCGCGGATCATCATCCCCGAGAAAGAAGGGATGGGCGGCGCCGTCGCCGACTATGACTCGGCCCTGAAATACGACAGCGCCATCGACGCCATCGTCAAAGGGACGTCCGACGGCCTGATGGTCGTGCTGAACATTTCGGCCGTGCTGATCGTGTTCGTGGCGCTGGTCGCCCTGGTCAATGTCATGCTGGGCGGGTTCGTGGTGTTCGATGCGCCCCTGACCGTCGAGCGGATGCTGGGCTGGATTTTCGCGCCGGTCGCCTGGCTGATCGGGGTGGAGTGGAAGGACGCCGATGTCGCCGGCTGGCTGCTGGGCGTCAAACTGACCCTGACTGAGTTCGTCGCCTTCATCGACCTGGGCAAGGTGCCGGCCGCCGAGATGACCGAGCGCACGCGCATGCTGATGACCTACGCCCTGTGCGGCTTCGCCAATATCGGCTCGGTCGGCATCACCGTGACCGGCCTGTCGGTCCTGATGCCCGAACGCCGCGAGGAGGTGCTGGGCATGGTCTGGAAGGGCCTGTTCGCCGGCTTTTTGGCCACCTTGATGACTGCTTCCGTCGTCGGGGCGATGCCGGCGGCCGTCTTCGGCTTCTGACCAAATCCGATAGGTCGGCGGCTTGACAAGGCGATCCGACCAGGCGTCCATAAGTCATGTTAGCGCTAACTATCAGTGTCCCGTGATTGATCGTCGACGTCTGTTCGGAGCCACAGGCGCATTGGCGGCGGCGCCTATTCTCGGTGCAGGCGCCGTCGGCGAACCCGTCTCGACACCGCGTTCCGTCCCAACCTGGGGGGATGGCGTCGAAGGTCAGCGGAGCGCCGATCTGGGAGATGGCACCTTCTTGAATCCCATCGTCGCCGGGGACCATCCCGATCCCACGATCCTGAAGGACGGCGATACCTACTACATAACCTTTTCGTCCTTCCTGTCCTATCCGGGGCTGGTGATCTGGACGTCGAAGGATCTGGTGAACTGGTCGCCCATCGGGCCTGCGCTCCACAAGCCGCTGGGCGATGTCTGGGCCGTGGATCTAGTGAAACATCAGGGACGGTATTTCATCTACATTCCCGCGAATCCGACGGGCAAAGGCTGGTCGATCTTCACCATATGGGCCGACGATATTGCGGGGCCGTGGAGCGATCCGGTCGACATGAAGATCGAGGGCTGCATCGATCCGGGCCATGTCGTGGGCGAGGACGGGCGCCGCTATCTGTTCGTCAACGGAATCCGCAAGGTGCGGCTGACGGACGACGGTCTGGCCACGGACGGTGCGGTGGAGCCGGCCTACGATCCCTGGCGGTATCCCGACGACTGGATCACCGAGAACTTTGCGCCTGAGGGACCAAAGCTGCTGAGGCGAGGCGACTGGTTCTATCTGGTCACCGCCGTCGGCGGCACGGCCGGGCCGGTCACCGGCCATATGGTGATCGCGGCCCGCTCACGCTCGGTTCATGGGCCGTGGGAGAACTGTCCGCAAAATCCACTGGTGCGCACTCAGTCCGTCGACGAACCTTGGTGGTCCAGGGGACATGCGACCCTGGTCGAAGGCCCCGCCGGCGATTGGTGGATGGTCTATCACGGCTATGAAAACGGGTTCCGAACCTTGGGCCGGCAGACGCTGCTGGAGCCGGTGGAGTGGACCGCCGACGGATGGTTTCGGGCCATGGGGGGCGATCTGTCTCGCTCGCTAGCCAAGCCGCGTGCGCGCGAGGCTTCCCCAGCCGGTGCGGCGTTGTCGGACGATTTCAGCCACGACCGTATGGGCGTGCAATGGAGCTTCCACCAGCCCAAGGCGGACGCCGCAAATCGGCTCACCCGAGCCGACCGATCATTGCGTCTGGAAGGTCAGGGCCGTTCTCCGGCGGACTCTTCTCCACTGGCTTGCCTTGTTAGAGATCGCAGCTATCGGGTCGAAATCGATCTGGCGCTGTCGGGCGAGGCCGAGGCGGGGCTGCTGCTCTTCTATAACCACAAGGCCTTCGTCGGTCTGGGCTTCGACGGGCGTGTCATCAAATCCTACCAGTACGCCGAGGAACAGACGTGGGCGGCCATTCCCGCCGTCACTCGCGAGCTGAAGCTGAAGATCGACAACGACGAGAACGTCGTGACCTATCACTACTCGCTGGATCGCGGGGCGACCTGGGTGCGACATCCGACGCGGATGGAGGTGTCGGGCCTCAATCACAATGTCTTCGGCGGGTTCTTGAGCCTGCGCCCGGCCATCTATTGCGCGGGATCGGGCGCCGTCGTGCTGAAGGACTTCAGATACGCGGCCGGAAACCGGCGTCTCACCGCGGCGTGAACTTGCGGATGACGCCGGAGAAGGTCATCAGCAGGCGGTCGCCGGTGTTGATCTGGCCGCGCACGAAGATCAGGCTTTTGCCCGCCTTTGTCACCTGGCCCGTGGCCTCGATCAGTTCGCCGACATAGCCGCCGTCGATGAAGGTGGAGTCCAACTGGACCGTGACGCCCGAGGCGCCTTCCATCTCCTGATAGGCGATCTGGAACATGGCGATGTCGGCGAAGGTCATCAGGCAGCCGCCGTGCATCCGCCCGCCTGCGTTCATATGCTTCTGCTCGGCGCGGAAGGCGCAGCGCATGTGCCCGTCGGGATCCGGCTTGCCGTAGAAGGGGCCGACCACCGTGTCGAAGGTGTCGTGCAGATCGTAGGTCTGCCAGCCGGCGAACTCGCCCTCGGTGATGGTGATTTTCTTGGGCATGCAGACTCGGCCTTACTTATGGGCGTGCGTTGCAGCATATAGGCGCAATGAGCGACCCGATCGAAACCGCAATCCTGAACAAAATCGCCGCGCTTGAGCCCGGCAAGAGCATTGAGCCCGCGGAAGTGGCCAAAGAGCTACAGCCCGAGCAGTGGCAGCGCATGCTGCCCAAGGTCCGCGCGACCGCTTTGGGTCTGATGCGCCAGGGCAAGCTGACCATCACCAAGAAGGGCAAGGCGGTCGATCCGGACAATTTCCGCGGCGTCACGCGCCTGCGCCAGGCGACCGAGGAAGAAACGGCCCTGGCGCTGAGCCGCCGTCCGCCGGTCGTCGAGGGCGATGACGACTGATCTCCAGGATATCCTGAGCGACATCCGCGCCTGCCGCGCCTGCGCGGGCGTCCTGCCGCACACGCCGCGCCCGGTAGTGCGGGTCTTTCCCGAGACGCGGCTGCTTATCTGCGGCCAGGCGCCGGGACGACGCGTCCACGAGAGCGGCCTCCCGTTCACGGATCCCTCAGGCGATCGTCTTCGTGACTGGATGGGCGTGGACTATGAGACCTTCTACGCCGACCCGCGCATCGGGGTGGCGGCCCAGGCCTTCTGCTATCCGGGCACCGCGCCGAAAGGCGGCGACTATCCGCCGCCGACACGCTGTGCGGAACTGTGGCGACCGCAGTTGCTGGACGCCCTGCCGCAGATGGAACTGACCCTGCTGGTCGGCGGCTATGCCCAGGCGTGGGCGCTGGGCGATAAGGCCAAGCGGACCATGACCGAAACGGTCCGAGCGTGGCGGGAGTATGCGCCGGATCTGCTGGTGTTGCCGCATCCGTCTTGGCGCAATACGGCCTGGCTGAAGAAGAATCCGTGGTTTGAGGCGGAGGTGCTTCCCTATCTGCGGGAACGCGTTCGGCGCATTCTGACTTCTGCAAATCCGGCGGCCGTTCGCTCCAGCGAGAAGGACGTGCCGGTGGTATCGTGAGCGCTGCTTGGGACACATGGCCTTGATCGCCTCCAGACTTATGCCGCTGACCGCCGCGCTCATTCTGTCGGCCTGCGCCGCACCCCACATTCAGCCGCCGTTGACGCCGCCGCCGGGCTTTGTCGGCGCCCATGTCGAGGATCGGGCGCTGGTCATGTCGGACGGCGCGCGCCTGCCGTATCTGCACTGGGGGCCAAAGGATGGGGCGCCTTGGGCGGTGATCGTGGCCTTGCATGGGATGAACGATCACGACGCCAGCTTCCGTCTGGCCGGCCCCTGGTGGGCCGAGCAGGGGATCGAGACCTGGTCCTACGACCAGCGTGGCTTCGGCGGGGCGCTGGGGCGGGGCGAATGGGCAGGGCGGCAGCGGATGACGGATGATCTGCGCGAGATCACCGCGATGGCGCGGGCCCGCTATCCCAATGCCGTCATCGCTGTGGTGGGCGAGAGTATGGGAGGGTCGGTGACGGCGGCGGCGTTCGGCTCCGACAATCCGCCGGATGCGGACCGGATCGTGCTGCTGGCGCCCGGCGTCTGGGGCTGGTCGACGCAAGGACCATTGAACAGCACGGCGCTGAACATCGCAGCGCGGGCGTTGGGCGACGTGGCGCTGGAACCGCCAGAGTTCATCACCCGCGACATCCACGCCTCGTCGAATACGCTGGAGTTGATCCGCAACGGGCGCGATCCGATGAGCATCCTCGCGACCCGGTTCGACACGGTCTATGGGCTGGTCGATCTGATGGAGGCCTCGTCGCGCAGCCTGGGCCGCATCCGGGGCGACGCCATCCTGATGTACGGCGCCCACGACGAGGTGGTGAAGAAGGGGCCGATGAAGTTGGCGCTGGAGCGGGCCGAGCGGGAGGGCGGGACGCTGCGGACCGCATGGTATCCGAACGGCTGGCATCTGCTGAACCGCGATCTGGACGCCGAGATCGTCTATCGCGATGTGGTCTCGTGGCTGAGAGATCCGACAGCCCCCCTGCCGTCCGGTGCGCCGGCGGTTTTGCCGCAGCTTCAGGCGGGCGGGGCGCGCCCTTAAGCGGGTCTTAACGCGACGTTTACCATCCAGGCGGCATTTTCTGCCTAGCGGGGCGTTCGTGTCTCCCGCGAGTAGGGGGCGGGGACGCGTGGGCGGCTTCACAGCGGCGTTGCAGAAGTTCGGGATCGGCCGTCTGGCTGCGGTCCTCGGCGTCGCCGCAGGCGTGGCCGCCGTGCTGGTCGCCGTCATGCTGCGCATGGGCCAGGCGCCGGACGCGCTTCTCTATTCCAACCTGGATCTGCGCGAGGCCAGCGAGATCAGCGCCGCCCTGGATCAGGCCGGCATCAAATATTCGTCCAAGGGCGACGGCTCGACCATCATGGTCAACCGCGACGAGGTCGGCACCGCCCGTATGCTGGTCGCGGGTAAGGGCTTGGTCACGTCCGGATCGGTCGGCTACGAGCTGTTCGACACCCAGTCGGTGCTGGGCCAGACCGAGTTCCAGCAGCAGCTGAACGAGCAGCGCGCCCTGCAGGGCGAACTGTCGCGCACCATCATGTCCATGCGCGGCATCACCGCCGCCCGCGTTCACATTACCATGCCGCGCCGCGAGATGTTCACCTCGGCCGCCGGCGAACCGACCGCCGCCGTGCTGGTGGGCCTGGGAGGGCGTGACCTGACCAGCGATCAGGTGCGGGCGATCCGCAATCTGGTGGCCTCATCCGTGCCGAACCTGAAGCCCGACCGCGTCACAGTGGCGGACCAGACCAACCGCACTCTGGCGGCCGGCAGCGACGACGGAACCTTCACCTCAGCCTCTGCCGCCGAGGCCAAGGGCAATACCGAGAGCCAGCTTCAAGCGCGCATCAAGGATATCGTCGAAGGCGTCGTCGGCGCGGGCGCTGCTCGCGTTCAGGTCACGGCCGACATCGACCAGAGCCGCGCCACGACACAGGAAGAAAAGTTCGATCCCGATGGTCAGGTCGTCCGCTCGACCACGACCAACGGCTCGCAATCCGCAGACAACAGCGCCCAGCCCGACGGCGGCGTGACTGCGACGAACAACATCCCTGGCGGGGCGGCGCCCGGTGCCACGCCGGCCGGTTCGACCAACTCGGAAAACGCCGAGACGACCAACTACGAAATCTCCAAGACCACCACGACCACGACCAAGGAGCCGGGCGAGGTCAAGAAGCTGGCCGTCGCCGTCGCGGTCGACGGCAAGTGGACGCCGGCCAAGGACGGCAAGGGCGAGCCGACCTATGCGCCGCGCACGGCCGAGGAGATCGCCCAGATCAAGTCGCTGGTCGCCGCCGCCGCCGGCATCGACGAGACACGCGGCGACAAGATCGAAGTGATCAACGTCCGCTTCAACCACGACACGGGCATTGAGGGCGGTCTGGACGGAAAGTCGTCGCTGCTGGACTTCTCCAAGAACGACATCATGCGTTTCGTCGAGCTGGGCATTCTGACGGTCGTCGCCTTGCTGCTGATCTTCTTCGTGCTGCGTCCTCTGCTGAAGACGGCCGCCGGTGGCGGGGCCAATCTGCCGGCGCTGGCGGGCGCCAACGGCGTGCCGGTCACGACCGTGGCGACCACGGTGATCGGCCCGGACGGCCAGCCTCAGCTGGTTCAGCTGCCGGCGCCCAGCGAGATGGAACAGAAGATCGACATCGCCCGCATCGAGGGTCAGGTGAAGGCGTCGTCGGTCAAGAAGGTCGCCGACTTCGTTCAGTCGCATCCCGATGACGCGGCCGGCATCCTGCGGACCTGGGTGGCCGAAGGCTGATGGCGAAGCTGGTCAACAAGAAAGCCTCGATCGACGATCCCAACAAGCTGTCGGGGCCGGAGAAGGCCGCCGTCATCCTGCTGGCGCTGGGCGAAGAGCACACCGCCCTGTGGGAGCGGCTGGACGACGACGAGGTCAAGGAAATCTCCCAGGCCATGGCGACCCTGGGCAACGTCAGCGCCGAGGCCGTCGAGGCCCTGATGATCGAGTTCGTCTCGGGCCTGTCCGGCTCCGGGGCCGTGATGGGCAGCTATGAGCAGACGCAAAAGCTGCTGGCCGCCTTCCTGCCCAAGGATCGCGTCGATGGCCTGATGGAGGAGATCCGGGGGCCGGCCGGTCGCACCATGTGGGACAAGCTGGGCAATGTGAACGAGGCCGTTCTCGCCAACTATCTGAAGAACGAATACCCCCAGACTGTCGCCGTGATCCTGTCCAAGGTGCGATCGGACCACGCCGCGCGCGTCCTGACCAGCCTGCCGGAAGACTTCGCCCTGGAATGCGTCCAGCGGATGCTGCGCATGGAGCCCGTTCAGCGCGAGATCCTGGACAAGATCGAGGCGACGCTGCGCACCGAGTTCATGTCGAACCTGGCGCGCACCTCCAAGCGCGACAGCCACGAAATGATGGCCGACATCTTCAACAGCTTCGACCGCCAGACCGAGGCCCGCTTCATCGGCGCCCTGGAAGAGCGCAATCGTGAGTCGGCCGAACGCATCCGCGCCCTGATGTTCGTCTTCGAGGATCTGTCCAAGCTGGATCCGGGCGGGGTGCAGACCTTGCTGCGCGCCGTGGACAAGGATTCGCTGGGCCTGGCGATGAAGGGCGCGTCCGAAGGTCTGCGCGAGATGTTCTTCTCCAACATGTCCGAGCGCGCGTCCAAGATCATGCGCGAGGACATGGAGTCGATGGGGCCGGTGCGTCTGAAGGACGTGGACGCCGCCCAGATGGCCATGGTCCAGGTCGCCAAGGATCTGGCCGCCAAGGGCGACATCATGCTGGCCGGTCAGGGCGCCGACGACGAGTTGATCTACTGACATGACCCAGTCCCCTGAAATCCGGCGCCTCTTCGCCTTTGACACAGAGTTTGACGCGGACGGCACGGTCGTGCGCCCGGGCGCCTGGACGCCAGCCAAACGCTCCTATCTGCCGGCCGAGGTCGATGCTCTGGTCGCCCAAGGGCGTCTGGAGGCGCGCGAACAGGCGCTCAGCGAGGTCGAAAACATCCGCGCCATGGCCCTGAGCAATATCGCCCAGGCTGTGGCCTCGGCCATGCCGACCCTGAAGGCTGTGGCCCAGGCGCACCGGGAACAGGCCGCTGACCTAGCCCTGGCTGCTGCGCGCACCATCGCCGGGGCCGCTCTGGAGCGGTTTCCGCATGCGCCGCTGAAAGCCGCGTTGGAACTGTTGGCGCAGGAAATCGACGCCTCGCCACGTCTGGTCGTTCGCGCCTCGGGCCTGGATGACGAGGCGCGCGGCCTAATCGAGCGCGCCTGTGCCGACAGCGGCTTTACCGGCGTGGTCGCCTTCCGCGATGAACCGGGCATGGCCCAGGCCGCGTTCCAGTTGGAATGGGCCGACGGGCGCGCTGATCACGATCCGCAAGGCTCGGCCGACCGCGTCGCTGAGGCCCTGACCGCCGCCTTGGCCGCCGAGGCCGGACACGCCGAAACCCTTCCCGTCGACAGGAGCATGTTCTGATGGCATCCGACGACCTGGCGCTGGAGGAATTCTCCGGCCTTTCGGGCCTGCCGCCCCTGGACGACAGCGGCGAAAAGAGCGCCGCCGACCTGGCCACGGTCTTCGACGTGCCGGTCAACATCTCGGCGGTTCTGGGCAAGTCGCACATGTCGGTGGCCCAGCTGCTGAAGCTGAACAAGGGCTCGGTGCTGGAGCTGGACCGCAAGGTCGGCGAGGCGATCGACATCTTCGTCAACAACCGCCTGATCGCGCGCGGGGAGGTCGTCGTCGTCGACGACCGGCTGGGCGTGACCATGACGGAAATCATCAAGACCGAGGATTCGGGCGCCTGATTGGCGACCGGCTTTAGAGATTAGAGGAGAAGAACGATGCGTCTTCTGGTGGTAGGCAGACTGAGCGGCCAGCTCGCTTCGGCGGTCAAGATGGCCATGGCGCACGGCGCCAAGGTCAATCACGTCGAGCGCGCCGACCAGGCGACCGAGCAACTGCGCCGGGGGCAGGGCGCCGACCTGCTGATGGTCGACTATCAGCTGGACATCGCCGCCCTGATCGCCGCCAACGAGGCCGAGCGGATCACCATTCCGGTCGTAGCCTTCGGCGTCGATGCCGATGCGCGAGAGGCGGCCGCAGCCATCAAGGCCGGCGCCAAGGAATTCATTCCGCTTCCGCCCGACGCCGAACTGATCGCCGCCGTCCTGTCGGCCGTCGCCGACGACGAAAAGCCGATGATCTCGGCCGACCCATCAATGAAGGCGGTGCTGCAACTGGCCGACCAGGTCGCGCGCTCGGAAGCATCAATCCTGATCACCGGCGAAAGCGGCGTCGGCAAGGAGGTGATGGCGCGGTATCTGCACGAGCATTCGCGTCGGTCCGAGCGCCCGTTCATCAGCGTCAACTGCGCCGCCATTCCCGACAACCTGCTGGAGTCCGAACTGTTCGGCCACGAGAAGGGTGCCTTCACCGGCGCGGTCGCGCGCCGCATCGGCAAGTTCGAAGAGGCCGACGGCGGCACGCTTCTGCTGGACGAAATCTCCGAGATGGACGCCCGGCTTCAGGCCAAGCTGCTGCGCGCCATCCAGGAGCGCGTCATCGACCGTGTCGGCGGCTCCAAGCCGGTCTCGGTCAACATCCGCATCATCGCCACCTCGAACCGCGATCTGGCCAAGGCCGTGGCGGAAGGCACCTTCCGCGAGGACCTGCTGTATCGCCTGAACGTGGTGAACCTGCGCCTGCCGTCCTTGCGCGAGCGGCCCGGCGACATCGTGGTTCTGGCCGACCACTTCATCAAGAAATACGCCGCCGCCAACGGCGTGCCGGTGCGTCCGATCTCGGCCGCCGCGCGTCAGGCCATTTCGGCCCATCGCTGGCCGGGCAACGTCCGCGAGTTGGAAAACGCCATGCACCGCGCAGTGCTGCTGGCGACCGGCCCCGAGATCGACGTCGACGCCATCCGTTTGCCGGACGGTCAGCCGCTGGGCGGCATGGGCGCGGGCATGATGGCGGGACAGGCCTATGAGGCGCCGCAAGCCGGGGTGGCCGCCCGCGCCGCCCAAGCGGCCGACGCAGTGACCCGCAGCTTCGTGGGCCAGACTGTGGCGGCGATGGAAAAGACGCTGATCCTGGACACCCTGACCCACTGCCTGGGCAACCGCACCCACGCGGCCAACATCCTGGGCATCTCGATCCGCACCCTGCGCAACAAGCTGAACGAATACGCCGATGAGGGCACGGCCATTCCGGCGCCGATGAGCGGCGTCTCCGCCTCGGGTTACGCGGCCTGAACCCATGCGCGCACCCGTGGAGCGCCGATGCGTCCTGACGGGGCTGGCCGCCTTGAGCGCGGTCGGCTGTTCGCCGCGCGCGGAATCACGTCCTGCCGCGCCCGTCGCCTTGGCGGAGGAAGTCATTGACCTGTCCGGCCTGGAAACGCGCAATGGCGGCCGTCTCGGCTTCGTCGTTCAGGACGCGGCGACAGGGCGTAAGCTGGTTTGGCGCGGCGACGAACGCTTCGTCTATTGCTCGACCTTCAAGATTTATCTGGCCGCCGCGACCCTGTTGCGGGCGCAGGCCGGGCAGGAGCGACTTGATCGCCGCATCCCCATCACTGCGGCGGACATGATCAACCACGCTCCGGTGACCGAGCCCGCCGTTGGCGCCAGCCTGACGGTCGAGCAGTTGATGAAGGGCGCGGTTGAGGTCAGCGACAACCCCGCCGCCAATCTGTTGCTGAAGGCCATGGGCGGCCCGTCGGCGATGCAGACCTTCTATCGCGGCATCGGCGACGGCAGCACCCGCTCAGATCGGTTCGAGCCGGAGATGAATCGTCTGGACGGCGACAAGGATACGATCCTTCCCAACCAGTCGATCGCCAATCTCCAACGTCTTTTTCTCGATCCGGCCTCGTCCCTGACGGCGGCGTCGCGCGCCCTATTGCTGCAGTGGATGACCGATACGCCCACGGGTCAGAATCGTCTTAGGGCTGGGGCGCCTGCGAATTGGCGGGTGGCGCACAAGACGGGGACGGGGGGCTATGGGCCGACCAATGACATCGGCCTGCTGTATCCGCCGAACGGCCAACCTGTGATCGTCGCCGCCTATTACCACGCCACCCGGGCGACATCGGACGACGCCAATGCGGTCGTCGTCGCTGAGGCGACGCGTCGCGCGCTGAAGGCGTTGGGCCGTGACTGATACGCCGGTGATGATGAAGGACGGCATGGCGCGCCCGACGGGCCGCGACGTCTTGGGTTGGGTCAACCGCGGCGAAGTGCTGATGGCGGTCGGCGTGATCGGCGTGATCATGCTGCTGATCCTGCCGGTGCCCAAGTTCTTGCTGGATCTGCTGCTGGCCTTCTCGCTGGTGTCCAGCGTGCTGATCCTGATGACCGCCGTGATGATGAAGCGGCCGCTGGATTTCGCCATCTTCCCGACCGTGCTGCTGGTCTCGACCCTGTTCCGGCTGGGCCTGAACTTGGCCTCCACGCGTCTGATCCTGACCCACGGCCAGGAAGGTCACGATGCGGCGGGTCAGGTCATCAACGCCTTCGGGCAACTGATGATGGGCGGCAACTTCATCATTGGGGTGATCATCTTTGCGATCATTCTGGTGGTGAACTTCGTCGTCATCACCAAGGGCTCGACCCGGATCGCCGAAGTGTCCGCCCGCTTCACCCTCGACTCCATGCCGGGCAAGCAGATGGCCATCGACGCCGATCTGTCGTCGGGCCTGATCACCGAGGATCAGGCCAAGCTGCGCCGCAAGGAGCTGGAGCAGGAATCGACCTTCTTCGGCGCCATGGACGGCGCCTCCAAGTTCGTGCGCGGCGACGCCGTCGCCGGGCTGATCATCACCTTCATCAACGCCATCGGCGGCATACTGATCGGCACGCTGCAACACGGCATGCCGGCGATGGAGGCGGCCAACACCTATGTCCAACTGACCATCGGCGATGGTCTGGTGACGCAGGTGCCGGCCATCATCATCTCGATCGCCGCCGGCTTCCTAGTGTCCAAGGCCGGCGTCGAAGGCACGGCGGACAAGGCCATGGTCACCCAGCTGGCGACCAATCCCGTGTCGCTGGGCGTGGTCTCGGGCGCCGCCGGTCTGATCGGTCTGATCCCCGGTATGCCGCTGATCCCGTTCGCGGCTCTGGCCATCGGCTCGGGCTTCATGGCTTGGAGGCTGGGCCGCAATCGCTTGAAGCCTCAGCCGACAGAGGCGGAGATCGCCGCGGCGGCAGCGGCCGCAAAACCCAAGGAAGACGTCGAAGAGCCGATCGCCAACGTCCTCACCATCGACGAGGTGAAGATCGAACTCGGCTACTCGCTTCTCAGCCTGATCAACGATCTTGAAGGACGCCGCCTGACCGATCAAATCCGCGCGTTGCGGCGGTCGCTGGCCCAGGAATACGGTTTCGTCATTCCCCAGGTGCGCATCCTCGACAACATGCGCCTGCCGACCCAGGGCTACGCCATCCGCATCAAGGAGATGGAGACGGGCGCGGGCGAGGTGCGGCTGGGCCACCTGATGGCGATGGACCCGGCAGGCCGTCAGGTCGAGCTTCCGGGCGAGCATATGCGCGAACCCGCTTTTGGCCTGCCAGCGACCTGGATCGAGGAAGGTCTGCGCGAGGAGGCGACGTTCCGGGGCTATACGCTTGTCGATCCGTCGACGGTCCTGACGACCCATCTGACCGAGATCCTGAAAGATAATATGGCCGATCTGCTGTCCTATGCGGAGGTGCAGAAGCTGCTGAAGGAACTGGGCGCCGAAGAGAAGAAGCTGGTCGAGGAACTGGTGCCCAGCGTGGTCACCGTCACGACGCTGCAGCGGGTGTTGCAGTCTCTGCTGCGCGAGAAAGTGTCGATCCGCGACCTGCCGGCCATTCTGGAAGGTTTGGCCGAGGCCGCGCCGCACAGCTCCAGCGTCACGACCCTGGTCGAACACGTTCGTGCGCGTCTGGGCCGTCAACTGTGCTGGCAGAACAAGGACGGCGAGGGCGCCCTGCCCATCGTCACCCTTTCGCCGGAATGGGAAAACGCCTTCGCCGAAAGCCTGATCGGTCAGGGCGAAGACAAGCAGCTGGCGATGGCGCCGTCGCGCCTTCAGGACTTCATCCGCGCCGTGCGTGACACTTTCGAGCGGATCGCCATGACGGGCGAAAACCCGGTGCTGCTCACCGGCCCGATGACGCGGCCCTATGTGCGATCGATCATCGAACGCTTCCGCGGCCAGACCGTCGTGATGAGCCAGAACGAGATCCATCCCAAGGCCCGTCTACGGACCTTGGGCCAAGTCTGATCCCGCCGACTTGGCAGTTTGACGTTTGACGCGGCGACGCACCCCGCTAAAGCTCCGCCGTCATGAGTCCGAACCCCCGATCCCAATGGTCGCGCCTGCGCGACTTCATGCGTACGCCGTCGTTGGCCCGGTCCATGTCGGCGATGCTGGTCCTGGTGTTCGGGCTGCTGATTCTGGTCAATGCGACGACGTTCGTGATGATCCAGCGCACGGCGTCAGTGAACCGGACCATCGAACACGCCCAGCAGATGCGCCGGGCGGCGCGTACGACCTTGATCGCCATGCTGAACGCCGAGACGGCCCAACGCGGTTTCCTGTTGACCGGGCGCAGCGACTTCCTCGAACCCTATCGCAAGGCGCAGGCGGACATGGCGCCGGCCTTGGCCTTCCTGGACGAGGGGGCGGCGCTCGACCCGACCCTGAAGGCTACCGTCGATCCCATTCATCGCCTCGCCGATCGCAAATGGGCGGAGATGGAGCGCACCGTGTCGCTGGCTCAGCAGGGACGGATCGGTCAGTCGATCCAGTCCGTGCGCTCGGGCGAGGGCAAGCGCTACATGGACGAACTGCGCGCGGCCGTGGACACGTTCGATGCCTTGAAATCCAAGCGGATCGAGGACCGACGGATCGCGTCGGAACGGTCTGGCGTTTTGACGGTGGTCATGAACGCCATCGCGGGGCTTCTGGTCATCGTTCTGGCCCTGCTGTCGGCCTGGCTGGTGCGGCGATACGTGGCCGAGATCCAGTCCGCCCGTGCGACGCTCGACGCCGCCAACGCCAGCCTGGAGGACAAGGTTCGCGAGCGCACCGGCGACCTGATGCGCGCGAACGAGGAAATCCAGCGCTTCGCCTATATCGTCAGCCACGACCTGCGCGCGCCGCTGGTCAACGTGATGGGCTACACCTCCGAACTGGAGCAGGCGGGCAAGATCGTCGACAAGGCGATCTACGAGGCGGAAAAGACGCGCGTCGTCGATCCCGAGATCGTCACCGCCGTGCGCGAGGAAATGCCCGAGGCGATCGGCTTTATCCGCGCCTCGACCGAGAAGATGGACCGGCTGATCAACGCCATCCTGAAGCTGTCGCGCGAAGGTCGCCGCAACCTGCTTCCAGAACCGCTGGACATGACGACGATGGCCCAGAATATCGCTAATAGCGTCCATCACCAGACTGAAGCTTCGGGCGCCCGCATCGAGGTTCAGTCCTTGCCCGAGATCGAAAGCGACCGCATTTCGATGGAGCAGATCGTCGGCAACCTGATCGACAACGCCGTCAAATATCTGGATCACGACCGGCCAGGCGAAATCGTCGTGTCGGGCGAAGACGTGCCGGGCGGCTGGGTCGTCTACCGAGTCGCCGACAACGGCCGGGGCATCGCCCCGCGTGACCATGAGCGGATCTTCGAGCTGTTCCGCCGCTCCGGAAAACAGGACCGTTCCGGCGAAGGTCTGGGGCTGGCGTTCGTCAGAAACAGCGTGCGCCGCCTGGGCGGGACCATCGACGTCGAGTCCGAACTGGGCAAAGGCTCGACTTTCCTGCTGAAATTCCCCAAACGACTGATCCTGTCTGAACCCGGAGGCGCGCTGTGACGCAACCCGTCAAAATCATCATGGTCGAAGACGACCACGGCCACGCCAAGCTGATCGAAAAGAACATCCGCCGGGCCAACATCAACAACGAGATCAAGCATTTCGATGAGGGTGGTGCGGCGCTCGACTATCTGTTCAGCGACGAAATCCTCGCCAATGGCCCGCTGCTGATCCTGCTCGACCTCAACCTGCCCGATATGTCGGGCACGGACATTCTGGAAAAGGTGAAGGCCAACGACCGTCTGAAGCGGGCTCCGGTCGTGGTGCTGACGACCACGGACGACAAGGTCGAAATCCAGCGTTGTTACGACTTGGGTTGCAACGTCTACATCACCAAGCCGGTGGATTATGAATCCTTCGCCGGCGCCATCCGTCAGTTGGGTCTGTTCCTGTCGGTGATCCAGGCGCCGGAGATCTGACGATCGACGCGCCAAAGCCTATTCGCCTGCTCTACATCGACGATGATCGAGGTTTGTCCCGACTGGTCGAGAAGGAGCTGGGGCGTCACGGCTACGCCGTCACCTGCGCGCCTGATGGCGATGCGGGGCTGGATCTGTTGCAGCAGGATGAGTTCGACGTCTGCGCGCTGGACCACTATATGCCGACGCGAGACGGGCTGGACGTCCTACCGGACATTCTGGCCCTGACGGCGCCGCCGCCCGTCGTCTATGTGACGGGTGCGCAGGATGGGCGGATCGCCGTCGCGGCCTTGCGCGCGGGCGCGGCGGACTATGTGATCAAGGACGTCTCGGAGGACTTCACCTCCCTGTTGCGCTCGGCGCTCGAGGACGCCCTGTCGCGCCGTCGGCTGGAGCGCGAGAACGAACTGGCGCAGGAAGAAATCCGCCGAGCGCGCGATCGGGCCGAGGCGATGTTGCGTGAGGTGAACCACCGCGTCGGCAACTCGCTGCAGCTGGTGTCCAGCTTCATGTCGTTGCAGATGCGCCACGTCACCGATCAGGGGGCGAAGGACGCGTTGCGTGAATCGCAGGCGCGCATCGAGGCCGTCGCCCATGTTCACCGCCGCCTCTACACGTCCGGCGACATGAGCCACGTGGCGATGGACGAATATCTGGTCGGGCTGATGGACGAACTGTCCAAGTCCATCGGGCCAGACGAAGGATCGCCCAAACTGAGGCTGGACGCTGAGCCGTTGTCGGTCACGACCGATCAAGCCGTCTCCATCGGCGTCATCGTCACCGAACTGGTCACCAACGCGGTCAAATACGCCTATGCGCCAGGGCAGGGCGGCGAGATTCGTATCCATCTGCGCCGCGAGAGCGACCATCGTGTGATGCTGACGGTCGAGGACGACGGCCCCGGCATGGGCGATGGAACGCCAAAGGGCACGGGGCTCGGAGGCAAGATCATTTCCGCCATGGCGTCTGGCCTGCGGTCGGCAGTCGAGTTCGACGGCGCCCACAAGGGCGTGCGCGCCAGGTTGTCGTTCGACCTCTAGGGTCGGTTTTCATCATGTTGCAGTTCGGCGTTCGCAAACCCGCTTCGGATTATCGTCACCGCGCCACCGCGTTCGGCATCGTCGAGCGCGATGGCCTGATCGCCTGTGTGCGCGTCGAACGCGAGGCCGGCCCTTATTTCGATCTTCCCGGCGGCGGCTTGGATTTGGAAGAGACCGAGGTTCAGGCGCTGATTCGCGAATTCGTCGAGGAAACCGGCTTGACGGTCGCGCCGCTGAACCGCATCGCCGAGGCCAGCCAGTATTTCGTGCGTTCGACGCGCGAGCCGGTGAACAATGTCGGCGGCTTCTGGACGGCGACTGTGGCGGCCGAAAATCCCGATGCAAAATGTGAGGACGATCACACGCTGGTGTGGCTGGATCCGACCTTCGCCATCTCGCGCTTGCGTCACGATTCTCACGCCTGGGCTGTCGCCGTCTGGCTGCGTCGTCCAAGCTGAGCCTTACGGAACAGGCCATTAGCGAAGTCGTTTAATTTTTCGAACCGCAACGTTACGTCGCGGCGATGAAAATTAGGAGATTTCCATGGCTGACCATGACCGTATCGAAGGCGCCGCCAAGAACATCGGTGGCAAGATTAAAGAAGGCGTCGGCAAGGTGACCGGCGACACCAAGATGCAGGCCGAAGGCAAGGCCGATCAGGTCGAAGGCAAGGTCCAGAATACTGTCGGCGGCGTCAAGGACAGCCTGCACGACAAGGCCTAAGCTTCCCTAGAATGCGCGAAGATGCGAAGCGCCGTCCGCGAAAGCGGGCGGCGCTTTTCTTTTCGATCAATCCTTGTCGCCCCACAGGGTCAGCGACAGTCCCTTCTTGTCGGCTCCATCGATCGGGCGGCACTCAGAGCTGAACCCGCCCTCGACCGGACGCGGACGACAATCCATTTCGCGCAGGTTGGAGGGCGCGGCCGCCGTGCGAGACTGCGGGCCGCACTGAACCGCATAGTCCGAGCCCGCGGCGCTGGCCCGGATCATCTGGCAGTCGCCGGCCATTCCGCTGGGACGCAGAGCCTCGGGCAGGTTTGACCCCATGGCGATGGCGAGTTGCTGGCGCACCTCGGTCTGGCATTCGGCCATGGACTTCTGGCCGCGCACCAGCGGACTGCACCGTGCGCGCTCGAAGCCAAAGGGATCAGCCAGGCCCCAGGCAGGCACATTGTGCTCGAGGGGCCGCGCCGGCGTTTCAACGATCGCCTCCGGCGCGGGCGCATCCCACACGACGGTCGGCGCAGCTTGTTGGAGGATCAGCAAGGCGAAGGCGGCGGCGATCATGGTCGGACCCTTCGTGAAGTTGCAGGCGGTCGCCCGAACATCTCCCCTACCTTGTCAGGGCGCGCATCGCCTTGTCGAGGCCTTCGAGCGTCAGGGGGAACATCCGCTGCTCTATGACCTCGCGCAACAGGCCGACGGAGGCAGTGTAATCCCAGTACCGCTCCTGAACGGGATTGAGCCAGACCGACTTCTCCCACTGCTGGCGCGCCCGCTTCATCCATACGGCGCCGGCCTCCTCGTTCCAGTGCTCGACGGAGCCGCCAGGCATGGTGATCTCATAGGGGCTCATCGTCGCATCGCCGACGAAGATGGCGCGCCAGTCGCCGGGGTATTTGTGAAGCAGATCCCACGTCGGGATACGCTCCGTGTGCCGCCGGCGATTGTCCTTCCAGACGCCTTCGTAGAGGCAGTTGTGGAAGTAGAAGAACTCCAGGTTCTTGAACTCAGCCTTGGCCACCGAGAACAGCTCCTCAACCAGCTTGATGTGACCGTCCATCGAGCCGCCGATGTCGAGGAACAGCAGCACCTTGATCGTATTGCGCCGCTCGGGCCGCATCTGGATGTCCAGCCAGCCCTGGCGCGCCGTGCCGTCGATGGTGCCGTCGATATCCAGTTCGTCGGGCGCCCCCTGTCGGGCGAAACGGCGCAGACGACGCAGCGCCACCTTGATGTTGCGGGTGCCCAGTTCGACCGTGTCGTCCAGGTTCTTGAACTCGCGCTTTTCCCAGACCTTGACCGCCCGACCCTGCTTGCCCGGACCGCCGATGCGAACGCCTTCGGGGTTATAGCCGCCGTGTCCGAAGGGGCTGGTCCCGCCCGTGCCGATCCATTTCGAGCCGCCCGAGTGTCGCTCCTTCTGCTCTTCCAGACGCTGCTTCAGCGTCTCCATCAGCTTGTCGAAGCCGCCCAGCGCCTCGATTTGGGCCTTCTCCTCGTCGGTCAGATATTTTTCGTTCAGCAGCCGCAGCCAGTCCTCAGGAATGTCGGTGGTCAGATCCTCGCCCGACCCGACCGACTCGACGCCCTTGAACACCGTTCCGAACACCTGATCGAACCGATCATAGTGCTTCTCGTCCTTGACCAGCACCGCGCGCGACAGGTGATAAAAGGCCTCGACCTCGCGCCCCGCCACGTCGCGATCCATGGCCTCCATCAGATGGAGCCATTCCTTCATCGACACCGGAACCTTGGCGTCGCGCAGCGCGGTGAAGAAGGGCAGGAGCATGAGAGGGATGTGAACCCGGATCAGCCGCGCCGCAAGATGAACTCGCGGTCGCGCCAGGCGCCGACGGGATAGTCGTATTCGCCCGCCTTCTCGAAACCATAGGCGGCGTAGAGGCGCTGGGCCTTGTCGTTGCCGCTCCAGACGCCGATCCACAGCGGTCCGTCCGTGTGGCTTTGCATCCAGACCAGAGACAGCTTCAGCAGTCGGGTTCCCAGCCCCAGACCTTGCGCCGCCTTGGATACATAGAGCCGGCGCAACTCCATGTGCGACTGTCGAGCCTCGGGGTGGGGCAGGCCGTTGGGGCCGGCGTTGGCGAAGGCCAGCAGCTCGCCGTCGCGGTCAGCCACCCACCAGGCGCAGTCGGGCTCCGCCAACTTCTTCAGCGTCGGCTCCAGATCGAAGCTGGCGTCCAGAAACGCGTTCAGATCGGCCGGCGGATAGGGGATGCCGAACCCCTCGACGAAGGTGTCGATGAAGGTCTGGCGCCCCAGCGCGCCCAGGGCGACGGCGTCTTCGGGGCGGGCAGGGCGGATCACGATCTCGGTCATGCATCGGCTCTAGCGCGCGCCTTGGTGCGCGTCACGGGCGACAAGTCCGAAAGCCCGGCGTATCGTCGCTTCAATGTCCCTGCCGATCTTCACCCATCCCTCTATGCTGTCCCACGCGCCGGGCGCGGGCCATCCCGAAAGTCCCGAGCGGCTGAAGGCGGTGCTGGATGCTCTGGACGACGCAGGCCTGGCCCGCGACCGGCGCGCCGCGACCCAGGCCGAGGTTGTGGATCTGGAGCGGGTGCATCCCGCCGCTTATGTCGCACGCCTGCTGGACGCCTCGCCGGTCGCAGGCATGGTCCAACTGGATGCCGATACCGTTCTTTCGGCCGGCAGCGTACCGGCGGCGCGGCTGGCGGCGGGGGCGGCGATCGATGCGGTGCGAGCCGCGGCGCGGGGCGAGATGGATCGCGCCTTCGCCGCCGTGCGCCCGCCGGGCCACCACGCCGAGCCGGACCGCGCGATGGGGTTCTGCCTGTTCTCCTCCGTCGCCGTCGCCGCGCGTGTGGCTCAGGCCGAGGGGATGGCGCGGGTGGCGGTGGTCGATTTCGACGTCCACCACGGCAATGGCACCCAGGCCGCGTTCGAAGACGACGACAGCCTCTTCTTGGCCTCCATCCACCAGATGCCGCTCTATCCCGGCACCGGCGCGGCGTCAGAGACGGGCGTCGGCAATATCGTCAACGTCCCCGTCGCGCCCCATGCGGCGCGCGAGAACTGGCGCGCGACCTTCGCCGGCAGATTGATGCCGGCGCTGGAATCGTTCCGGCCGGACCTGATCCTGATCTCGGCCGGTTTCGACGCTCACCGGCGCGATCCGCTGGCGCATCAGTCGCTGGAGGCCGAGGATTTCGCCTGGGCGACGCGTGCGATTCTGGAGGTCGCGCGTCGGACCTGTTCGGGCAAGGTTGTGTCGGCGCTTGAGGGCGGTTACGACCTTGAAGGACTAGGCCGCTCTGCGGTCGCCCACGTCGCTGCGCTCGGGGAGGACTGAGGACGCTTAACGCCTTGAAACCAAAGGCCCGTCCGTTTGTCATGTCAGCCCCCGCCCTGTCCCTCGATTCGACCGAACCGTCCGTGTCCCCGCCTGACGCCGCGCCATCCGTCGGCGCGCTTGTCGCTGTCCGTCCCGGCGCCATCATCCTGACGCGTCACGGCGAGCCGGCCCTTTCGCGCAAGTGTCTGATCTCTGCGCGCCAGTACGGCGACTGGTGGGCGAAATATGAGATCGGCGGCCTGCTGGCCGGCCAGACCCCGCCGCCCGAACTCGTTGCGGCGGCGCAGGGCGCTGGGGCCATCTACGCCTCGACCCGTCAGCGCGCCCAGGAAACCGCCGCCGCGGTCGCGGCGGGGCGCGAGGTCATGGCTGATGTCATGTTCATCGAGGCGCCCCTGCCGCCGCCGCCGATTCCGGAATGGATCAAGCTGTCGCCCAAATGGTGGGGCGTGGTGTCGCGCTTCTGGTGGCACGCTTTCGATCATCACGGCGGCCAGGAAACCCGCGCCCAGGCCGAGGCGCGGGCCGATCAGGCGGCGCAGAAGCTGATCGCGCGGGCCGAGAGCGGCCAGGACGTGCTGGTCTTCGCCCACGGCTATTTCAACCATATGGTCGGTCGTGCGCTGAAGGGCGACGGCTGGAAACTGGTCCACAAC
>Ga0209023_10000889_pt1 | contig 42380 bp, 45 predicted proteins | sample LakOneMetagenome_FD_187468 | JGI IMG/M metagenome (GOLD analysis project Ga0209023, IMG submission 187468) | Freshwater and sediment microbial communities from Lake Erie, Canada (SPAdes) (version 2) | ecosystem: Environmental > Aquatic > Freshwater > Lentic | place: Lake Erie, Canada...
TAGAGGCCTACATCGCGAGCGGTGAACCGTTAGCAGTGGCCGGCGGCTTTACCCTCGACGGGTTGGGTGGCTGGTTCGTCGACTCCATCGAAGGCAACCCATCGAACGTCATCGGGCTGAGCCTGCCGACATTGCGCAAACTGCTGGCACAAGTCGGCGCATCGGTATCACGCGTCTGGCCTACGCACAGCTGATCGGAGGTATCCCGGTCATACCGCTATGGTCTTGCCCATGTCGGGCACTCAGCCTCGCGCGGCGCGACGCGACGGAACCATCGTCTTTGTCGCGACCCTACTGATCAACGCCGCCGTCGCGGCGGCGATCGGAAGTCGGGGTTGGGACGACGGCGCTATCACAATGGCTTTCGCTGACACGTTCGCGCATACCGGCAGGATCTCGATCACTCCGGCAAGCGAGGTCGTCGAAGGATTTTCGAGCCCGTTCTGGCTCTTGCTGCTTGCCGGCGTCTATCGGCTAGTCCCTCTTGGATTCGGTGGCATGATCCTCGCCGCCCAACTCTTGACCGGCCTGAGCGCCGCTCTCGGTGCAACACTGCTATGGGATCTGTTGCGGCGCTCGCTTCCACGCATGGCTGTAATACTCAGCGTTGCGGTCTTCACCTACGCGCCGTTTCTCATCGAGACGGCGAACGGAATGGAAATGACCGCCCTGTCGGTGGTCGTGTTGGCGATCCTGCGCCTCATTACACGAACGAGATCATCGGCGTCGGCGTTGTTTGCGTTGGCTGCACTAGTACCGTGGATAAGACTCGAGGCGGCCGGGTATCTCCTCGTCGCATTCGCCGCGATGATCGTGCTGGCCCGCGACTCCCGCCGAGCCCGTCCCCTAATCCTAGGAACCCTGACGTCCCTGCTCGCGTTGACAGCAGCCCGGTTCGCAGTGTTCGGGGCAGTGATTCCGAACACCATCCTGGCCAAACGTTGGGCGGTATACGGAGCGGACTCGCTGGCGCAGCACATCGGGATTCCGTTGATCGACCTCGGTTATGCATTGGCGCCGGGCGCCCTCGTTGCACTGTTCTCCATCGGGATGCGCAGTCCTGCAATCGATCTCGCGTCCATTCGGCATGGCACAGTCCATCGGTCGGTCGCCTACGTCGCCGGCTACGTGGTAGCGGTCGGATTGTTCAACGAGATCGCCGGTTACAACTGGGGCTACCACGGCCGAATGCAGCAATCAATCATCGCACCGGCGGTCGTCGTAGCCGTCTGGATCGCCCCGGCGGCTTCCCGACGATCGCTGGATTCGCTGCGTCGGATAGCGTCCGTGGTACTCGCCATGGCATGTCTGACCGTGTTCGGCATCTTCTTCGCCGGCGAGGAAGAGATGACGAGAACCTTGCCGATCGGCCGGGCCGACGACACGACACCTATGTCAATCGCCGCGACCGCCCGGGCAGTGGACGACATCCGCGCGCGCCTCAACCTTCCGGTGATGTCCGTCCTGATCCCTGATATCGGAGGCACCGCACTCTGCTGCCGTCAACTACAGATTCTTGACCTAGGCATGCTGGCAGATCGGAAGCTCGCCCGCGACGGTTACGAGGCCGCCGGACGATACGTCGAAGAGAAGCGGCCCGACGCTATTGTGGATCCGTCCTGGGGCGCAGGCTCGAAGATCTACGAGACCTCCTACTTCGCGGACAATTACGAGCCGATCGCATCCGGGGAGCGGTGGATCTACCTCAGGCGGGACCGCCTTGTCCTACTCGAGAACCAGTGCTCCTGGATCTCGGTGGAACAGGCAAGATCGCTCTGGTACAACCCTGACGGCTTTACCGAGACCTTTCTTCGAGAGCGCGGTGCCATCCCCGTCTGCAGACTAGGCCCCTAATTAGCGAAATAGCAGCTCCGTTTCTGTTGAGGGTACGGCTTCCATCGCACCCATATACATTGCCGGGCTATGGGTTTCCGACACATGATCGCCCGAACTCTCGGCCCGGCAGACGTAGATGAAGTCGTACTTGTCAGCTGTCAGCAGCCACGTCATCGCCACCGTGAGGTGAGCCCTTCGTAGTGGTCCAGTCGTTGTGGGACCCTGTTGCCCGGATCAGATCATCCGCAAGCTCAGCGAGGTCCCCCTCAACCACAAGACCGTTCCGCTCGGACACAGCGTGCACGACATCGCAAAGTTCCTCGAGCATGTCCATGGCCATTGACAGAGCAGCAGGGTTACGAGGTACTCGTCTCCGAATGGGAACCAATTGTCGAATATGGCCGCCGCCATACCTGGAAGCGGTTCGTCCGCTATCCGGCAACCATCGCCGCAGATGGTTGGGGCAACCTGATCGCCGTCCAACCTCAGCTTCTGGAGGAAACCGAACGTGCCGAACGCTGGACCATCCGACGGCTGCGCATCCGCCGTTGGGTAGACCGGCTACGCGGCAAAGCCTGAATCCTCGCGGGGTGAGCGACCAGATCGCTGTGAGGACGGAGCGTCGCCGCCCCGATGCCCAGACTCACCGCTTCGTCGCTCCCCGCTGACCGTCGGCGTCAATGCTCCTTCGCCGGCAACCGGCACCCGGTATTGCCCGTCAACAGCGCGGCCTTCTGCGACGCTAGCCGCAGGACCATCCCACTGTCACTGGAGAACTGGACGTCGTGATCGTTCGGCGCGTCCTTGAACACGGTGGCACCGGACAGACCGAGCTGACGCGCCGCGCCCGCGACCGCGTCGTAGGCCTGCTGCCAATGTTGGTCCGGGATCGGCACATCGGAGACGTAGCTGTTGAGCAGGATCTCCTGGCCCTGCGACTGCTCGAACGGAGCCATGCAGCCGCCGCGGCTCTCCTCCCGCCGCCACGACCACGTCACCTCCACCGCGACCACCGAAATCTGTTGTCCCACTTTCTCGATGGTGGTCACCAGTTTGGCCCGGGTGTCTTCCAGGGTCGGCAGCGACTTCAGTTGTTCCACCGCCTTGGCGGCGTCGGCCGGTTCGGTCGGCTGATACGGATTCTTCGTCATCTGACATCCTGTCGTAGCCAAAATGATTGCAGCACAACCAAGAACGCCGACAAGCCGGCGCGTGGACGGTTGGCGTTGCGGCGTCATAGCGGTTCACTCATTTCTGCGGGATCGGCGCGGTGCCGGCGATCACGGCGGCGATGTTGTATCCGGTGGTGTAGAGCTGGTTATGGGCGCTGTCCCACCGCGGATAGTCGCTGTGGCCGCTGGCCGCGTACAGCGTCCGCCCGTCCGGCGCGGCGACGGTGCCGGTCGCCAGGTGCGTGAAGTTCGGGTTGGTGGCCGGGTTCGGGCCGAAATCCCCGGCCCCGGTGAGATCACCGGCCAACAGACCACCGCTGAGCAATGGGCCCAGCCCCGGGACCAACGGCGCCAAGCCCTTGGCGATCGGCGGCCCGTCATAGACCCATTGAATCGGATCATCCGGTGTCTCCATCGTGAAGACGTGGCCGGGCTGCAGATGAAGATCACTCGGCACCCGGGCCTCGATACCCGGGGATCCGTAGAACAGCGCGTTGTCCACCCCGTGATCCCCCGGCACCTGCAGGGCCAGCCCAGTGGTCAGCGATCCGTACGAGTGCCCGATCGCGGTCAGATCCAACGGATGTGAACCATGGACCGCGGTGATGCCGTCGTAGAACCGCGCGAGGTCCACGGCGCCGGCCTTGGCCACGTCGTCGTGGCTGACTTCCCAGCCACCGGCCAGCGAGCCGCCGATGTCGTCGGCGCCGGGAACCTGCGGCGGGTCGTAACCGATCCACGCGATGGACGCCACCGTCTCGTTGCCGCGCCCCGCGGCGTCGAGCTGCCGCAGCGCCTCCTGCCGGGCGTGCATGGCCTCGTCGGCCATTCCCGTGATCGCCCCGTGCACCGTGGTGTTCAGCCCGGGCGCGGTGACCGACACGTGGTCGGCGGTGTCGGGATCGCCGACGGCAACCGCGGCGCGGGCCTGACGGCCCGTCTGGGTGTCCAGCAGCAGCAGTTTGCGGTCCGGGTTGTTGGCCACGGCCTTGTTGACCGCCTGCAGGTCGGCCAGGTACTTCGAACCGTTGAGCGCCGCCGTGTACTGCCGCTGCCACGCCGCGTACTCCTGGGCGTCGGCGACGTTGCGGGGCAGGTTCTGGCCGTTGGCCCAATCGGGGTGTTGGGCCCGCAGGGCCGCCGCCTGGTCGGCCGCCGCCTGCGCCCGGGGCAGCTGATCGGCCAGATTCAGCCGGTTGTAGAAGTCCGCGCCGGGATGGTCGTCGTCGCCGGCGGGCATCCCCGGATGATTGCCGACGTTGTGATCCTTGTTGTACAGGTAGTCCTTCTGCTCCCGGGACAGGCTGTTCCAGAACTTGGTGAACTCCTTGGGGTCATCGGGCAGCGGCTGATCCAGCATCGGTGTGTTCAGGCCCGCATCCGGGATCGGCGCCGAACCGTCGGCCATGTGAATCGCGTTGGCCAGCGCCACATCCACCGCGTTGGCGTGCGCGACGATCTTGTCCAGCCGGGGCTGCAACTGTTCCTCCTTGAGCAGCGCCTCCATCGGGTTGCGGACCGACCGGCCCGGTAGCACCCGCCCGGTCACCGAATCAATCTCCATCCCAAGAGATTCCGCGTCCGCCTTCAGCGAGGCCAGTTCCGACTTGATCTGCTCGATCTCATCGGCGGCATTGCGGGCCGCATTGGCCACCGCCTGCGCCTCCCGGCCATGGGCGTCCAGATCGCGGCGGGTCTTGCCGATCGCCTCCCGGGCCGCCTCAGCGGCGACCCCGCCCCACGTCTCGAACGCCGGCAGGGTGGCCAGCCCGTTGGCGGCGTCGGCGGCCGCCTGGGCACGACTGGTCGCCGCATGGAACACCTCGCGGACCGAGCCCGCGTCCCAGCGTTCGATATCGGCGACGGTCAGTGTCACGTCCCGCTCAACCCCTCCTCCGCACGCCACCACATGTGTACCAGCAGCGCCGCCGAAAACACGCCATGTCAGCGCCCCGCATGCCCGGCGCGGTCAGCAACACCCTCTGCGCGCACGAGCAGCGCCGCCGACGGCATCACCTTGCCCGACAGGTACGTGGACAACCTCGATGGCGAGGTGCCCAGGCGGGACGCGAATTCCGCTGCGGTCAGACCTGATTCATCGACCAGCGTCGAGAACCGGCAGCGAACCACTTCGCGGGCCGACCGCTCGGCATCCGCACGGGCATGGGCCACAGCGCGGCGCAGCGTCGCCGCCACACCACGGTCCTCGGCGAGGTCGAGCGCCTGCAGGAGTTGTGCGGTCAACGGGCCCCAGGGCTCCCCCCGCACCGCCTCGGAGATCCTGCGCCACTCGGGTAGCGATCCCCGGTCGACCGCAGCCAGCAGACCTTCGACACCCCATTCCTCGACCGGATCGGCGGGGGTGACGCCGAGATTTCGAAACCGTAAGTTGCTCAAGGGTTTTCCATCATTGCGTCAGCGACGCGCATGCACTGTTGCGCGACAGCGTCCCAGGACGACCAACGGGGTGCCAGATTCTTGCAGCGCCCCAATCGTTTCGTTGTCTGCGAGTCCTTGGGCCGCGGGTCACCGAGTTGACGAAGCAACTGCGACGCCACCGCACTGTGGTCACCGGCATCAGCGTCGTAGTAGGCGTCGAGGTGATTCAACACCGAGGCGGACCATTCGACCCCGAAATGGTCCGACAACGCCGCGACGTCGATGTAGTCGCGGACCTGGTTGCGTTTGACGATCAAATAGGCCTTGATCCTCAGGGCCTCCTCGGCGGTGGGCACCCTGATCGAACCCCCGCCGGGCGACGGCACGGTCTGCAACTCGAGCGGGCGGCGGCGCATCAGCTGACGCACACCCGCCTCGATGTCACCCAGCGAACCCAGGATGATCTTTCCGGGCGCGACGCGATTCAATACCCAATCGGGGTCGGATTCCAGCGCCTCCAACACGATGTCCAATCGCTGCCCGAGATCCTCGACAACGTGATCGTGGTCGGACGAGTCGCTGCCCATGAGAACGGCATCGGGCACCAGGGCCTGGAGCCGTGCCGCAGAGCGCAGGACGCCCTCGAACGACATCCGGACCACCTTCCGACAGTTATCGGATCCGATAATACCCCTGGAAGCCTGTTCCACCTGGTCGCTCGTCGTCGCTACGAGGTGGACACGTCGGCAACCCGGCCGCGCGCCGGGACGCGCGTGACGGATCTGACCACGCTGCCGTGGGAGCGTCACCGGCACGAGCGCGCCACATTCGCCCGCCGCCTCTCCCGTCGCCCCCGGTAGGCTGGCCGGGTGCCGCTTCCCGCAGATCCCAGCCCCGCCCTGAAGGACTACGCCCACCCCGAGCGCCTCGTCACCGCCGACTGGCTGTCGGCGCACCTGGGCACGCCCGGCCTGGCCATCGTCGAGTCCGACGAGGACGTCCTGCTCTACGACATCGGGCACATCCCCGGTGCGGTCAAGATCGACTGGCACACCGATCTCAACGACCCGCACGTGCGCGACTACATCACCGGCGAACAGTTCGCAGAACTGATGAACCGCAAGGGAATTCGCCGCGACGACACCGTCGTCATCTACGGCGACAAGAGCAACTGGTGGGCCGCCTACGCCCTGTGGGTGTTCACCCTGTTCGGCCATCAAGACGTCCGGCTGCTCAACGGCGGTCGCGATCTGTGGATCAACGATCACCGCGACACCACCCTGGACGTGCCGTCGAAGGCCACGTCGGACTACCCCGCCGTCGACCGCAATGACGCCCCCATCCGCGCCTACCGCGAGGACGTCCTGGGCGCCCTGGGCGCCAGCACGCTGATCGACGTCCGTTCGCCGCAGGAATACACCGGCGAACGCACCCACATGCCCGACTACCCCGAAGAGGGCGCGCTGCGCGGCGGGCACATCCCCACCGCCGTCTCGGTGCCGTGGGCCCGCGCCGCCGACGAGAGCAGCCGATTCCGCAGCCGCAAGGAACTCGACGAGATCTACGAATTCGCCACCGACGGCACCCCCGTCATCGCCTACTGCCGCATCGGCGAGCGGTCCAGCCACACCTGGTTCGTCCTGACCCATCTGCTCGGCGTGCCCGGCGTGCGCAACTACGACGGTTCGTGGACCGAGTGGGGCAACACCGTGCGGGTGCCCATCGTGGCCGGGGACGAACCGGGCTCCGTGCAGTGACACCCCTTCCCGCCGAGCGCTCAGCCACGTACGCCCACGGCACTGTTTTGTGTACCTGGCTGCGCGCTCGCGAGGAGGCCGCGGCGCGATGAGCGTGCCCGCCCCGCTGGCCGAGGTGGTCTCCGACTTCGCCGACGTCGACGGACAGGACAAGCTGGCGCTGCTACTGGAGTTCTCCCAGGACCTCCCCGACCTGCCGTCGTGGCTCGAGGAAGCCGCCATGGAACCGGTGCCCGAATGCCAGTCGCCGCTGTTCCTCCACGTCGACGCCGACGACCCCGAGCACGTCCGGCTGTTCTTCAGCGCGCCGGCCGAGGCCCCCACCACCCGCGGCTTCGCGTCCATCCTCGCGACCGGACTCGACGGCCAGTCCCGCGCCGACATCCTGGCCGTTCCCGACGACTTCTACGCCGAGCTGGGTCTGGCCAAGCTGATCAGCCCGCTGCGGTTGCGCGGCATGTCGGCCATGCTGACCCGGATCAAGCGCCGCCTGCGCGAGAGCTGAGGCCCCGCGGTCACTCGAATCCCTTTGGGACGCTGAGGATCACCACTTCGCCCCGGTCGCTCAGCGTGACGTAGACCTGCCTGCCGTCGGGGCTCACCGCGACCGCCGACGGGGACGCGCCGCCCAGATCGATCACACTGATGACCTGATTGGTGGCCAGCGAGATGACGTCGACCTTGTGGTTGCCCATGTTGGCCACGTAGGCGTAGGTACCCAGCGGACTGACGGCCACGTCGACCGGCGCCCCGCCCACCGGGATCGTCCACCGGCTGTTGCCCTGCACATCGATCACCGTCACCGCACTGTCAGTCGGGTCGGCCACCAGGAGCCGGTGCGCGGCAGGTGAATACGCTACCCCGACCGGGTTCGTGCCGGCCGCGACATTCCCCCGCAAGGCCCTGCCCACCACGTCGAACGCCGAGACGGTGTTGTCGCCGTAGTTGGTGACGAACAGGGTGTCGCCCAAGGGGTTGGAGGAGCTGGGGCTGACCACCAGACCGCTGGGCCCCGATCCGGTCGAGATCGGCACGCCGGAGACCAGATTGGCGCTGGTGTTGATCACCGTGACCGAGTTCGCGTTGTTGTTGGCGACGAACAACTCGGTGCCGTCGGCGCTGAGCGCGAGGGCTGCGGGCGTCGTCCCGACCGGGATCGTCGCGACCACCGAGTTGGACACCGGATCGATCGCCGAGACGGTGTTGCTCTGCGCGTTGGCGACATAGACGTCCCCGCCGGGACGCACCACCACCGCGGTCGGGTGGTTGCCCACCTGGACCGCCGAGGCGACGACGGCCTTGGTCGACGTGTCGATCACCGTCACCGAATGCTCGTACTCGTTGGCGACGTAGGCTCGGCTGCCGTCAGCGCCGACGGCGACGTCGCTGGGCCCGGTTCCGGCCTTGACCCGCGTCTCTGCCCAGTACGGCGGCCTGACCTCCACATCGATCGTGACCGCCGCGCTCAGCGTGTAGCCGTCACCGGCCGCGATGGCGAACGAGTCGGTCCGGTCGGCACTGCTGGCACCGGCCTGGATCTGCGCCGCGACGGTCGGCGTGTAGGTGAAAGTTCCGTTTCCTCCGTATGTCACGCTGCCCTTGCCCGGGGTGCTCACGGTGTAGGTGATCACGTCGCCGTCGGCATCGGCGTACGAGGTCTTCACGGTGGAACTGCCGTCGGTGTTGAGCGTGACCTTGGGGGCCACCGATTCCGTCGGCGCCCAGTTGTGGAAAGCAATTGGCGCAGTGACGGTTTCGTCGGTCACGCCGCCGTGGTCGTCGGTGGCCCGGACCGTGAAGCTGTCACTTCCGACGCCGCCTACACCCAGCGAATGCGCGTAAGCCGCGTTGGGCGTGTAGACGAGCGACGCGGTGGTGCCTACGGTCACTGCGCCGTGCGTCGGCAACGCGTTGAGTCGCTGGGTGACTGGGTCCCCGTCGGCGTCGCCGGTGGCCACGTTGTAGCCGATTGCACCCACCGGGTCGGGACCGTCGGCTTGCGTCACGGTCAGCGTCGGCGCGTAGTTGGTGGCGGCGATGGTCAGCGGGACCTTCACCACGGTGACGTGCGGACGCGGTGCGAACACGCCCAGCCACCCGCGGTAGTCGGCCACCTTGATGGTGACGCTGTCGGTTCCACCGCCGGCGTGCGCCCAGCTGTGGTCGGGGGTGTAGATGAAGTCGCCGTTCTTGTCGACGGTGGTGACCCCGTTCTTGCCGCCGCTAATGACCTGGTAGCTCAACTGGTGTTTGGACAGGTCGTACGCGTTGAGGTGGCCGACGATCGCACCCGTCTCCATATCCTCGGGATCCAGCTCGAGCGCCGTCCTGGGCTTGATGCTCATGAAGCCGAATTCGTTGTGCAGTGCGACCAGCACCTGACCGATGAACGTGAGAACCGGATGTGGATCCTTGGGGACTGCGATCTTCGCAGGAGCCGGCGACTGCAGCGACACGGTTGCCTCCGAGGGCTCTACCGCCACCGGGGCCTGTCGGGCCGTCGGTGAAACATCCTCGTCGACAGCATTTTTCGAGATTATCGAATGCTTCTGGTCCTGCTCGCCCTCGTCGCCCTTGCGGTGCCTGCTTTTCTTGTCGTTGTCGTCCTGGTCCCGCTGATCTGCCTGGTCGCCCTGTTCGCCCTTCGCGTTCTTGTCGTTGTCGCCCTTCTCCGGGCCATCGGCATTCTCGCGGTTGGTGGCCTTCGGTTTCTTGTTGTCGCGCTCTTCCTTGTCGACATCCTCAACCGGGTTGCCGGGCTGATCCTCGGAGCTGTCCTGATGCGTCTTCGGCGAGGTCGACGGCTCAGCCGTGTCGGTCTGATGGGTCGCCGGTCCCGGTCCGTCGGCGCCGGTTTCTGCCGAGGCCACCGCCGCTCCCGCGGAGATCGCGGCACCCAGACCCGCGGCGGCCACACCGGCTTGCAACCACCGCACAGACCGCAGAACCTGAGGCCGTTGACGACGGTGACTGGGATGTCGACGAACGTGCTTGCTGGACATGGTTTTCCTCCCCTACGCATGGCTGTTCGCCGAGCGTAGGGATGGCAGACCGGGTGCGGCGTACGTAGTCGGCTACTTGAATCTCGACGACGCCCGTCCCAAACAGCTGACGGTAACGTCGAGACCCTGCGGTCCGAATTGACAGGGAATTCACGGCGCCGGCCGGCGGCGAGGTCCGGCAGTCACCCAAGGCCGTGCCGAGGAAGCCGGGGTATGCGTTCAACGGCGCCCGCGTCGGGCCCGGCATCGGCAACTGGTGAGCGGTAGCCAGCACACCACCCCTCATTGCCGATTGCGCAGTGCGACCAAGTGTGGCAACGCCATGAAGTCCTTGTCGCGCCCGGCCGCTTCCTTGGAAGCGATCACGTCGTCGAGCGTCGCGACCTGGACATCGACCCCCGCGATGATCTGAACAGTTGCTGTGGCCGACAAGCGGTCGTAGCCATCTGGAAATCCGGCGGGTCGGACAACCAGGTCGAGGTCACCGAATCTCGTCGTCAAGTTGAGCACCGTCAATGTCGACAATGACTCAGGGCTGCTCCGGAGGGGCAGCGCCTCGACATCGGGGCTCACGCGGACCCGAGCGTCCAGTTCATCCAGTGCTGCAACCAATTTCGCGAGATTCTCGCGGTCACGTCGCGGGGTGATGTCAATGTCGGTGGTCGGCAGAGTCGACCCGTGCACCAATGCGGCGTAACCGCCGATCAACACATAGGTCACGCCATGACGATCCAGCACCGCCAAGATCTCGCGTGGCTCGAACTCCAAGGTCACGACGTGAAGACATCGAGCTGTTCGGCCTTGACCGCTGCCCGTTGGTGTTCGGACCGCCGCTGATCGCGTGCCCACAACACGTCGTCGTGATCGTCGTAGGGCTCCAGCCGCGTCGTGAGCGCCAAACCGACGCTCGCGAGGATCTTGGCCAACGTCGGGTGAGTGGGCTGCCGCTGACCCGATTCGATCTTGGCGATCGTGCTTGCGGGCACACCCGCTGTGCGAGCAAGTTCCCGCTGCGACAACCCCTTCTTCGCCCGCGCCAATCGCAGCACGTTGCCCGCCCAGGATTCGACAGCATTTCGGGTGGACGGACTCATCACGGTCACGCTCTCAACGCTACCTCAAAAGGTAGCAATGTGGCCGCCCGATTCCGGCGATCCGTCTCACCCAGTCGTTCGTTGTCGCGCAGAGGTGGGCAACCAGACGCCAACACGCCCGCGGATGCAGGAGTGACTGCTGTGACGAGCGGTGAGCGCCGGCGCACGCCTCGAAGCGGGTTACCGGCGAGTAAGGGATCCCCGCCACAGCGTGCCGATTCGCGCCACATAAACTGCCCGGGATAGTTTGTTTAAGACCGATTCTTAGAGACCCAGCCTCAGGAGGCGCAGTGGCCAGTCACGCCAACGAGAAGATCTCGAAGGTGCTCGTCGCCAACCGCGGTGAGATCGCGGTCCGGGTGATCCGCGCGGCCAAGGATGCGGGCCTCGAGAGCGTGGCCGTCTACGCCGAACCCGACGCCGATGCACCCCACGTGCGGCTCGCCGACGAGGCCTTCGCGCTGGGCGGCCAGACGTCCGCCGAGTCCTATCTCGACTTCACCAAGCTGCTCGACGCCGCGGAAAGGTCCGGCGCCAACGCCGTGCACCCCGGCTACGGCTTCCTGTCGGAGAACGCCGACTTCGCCCAGGCCGTCCTCGACGCCGGGCTGATCTGGATCGGCCCGTCCCCGCAGTCCATCCGCGATCTCGGCGACAAGGTCACCGCGCGGCATATCGCGGCCAAGGCCAACGCCCCGCTGGTGCCCGGCACCCCCGACCCGGTCAAGGACGCCGACGAGGTCGTGGCGTTCGCCAAGGAGTTCGGCGTCCCCGTGGCCATCAAGGCCGCGTTCGGCGGCGGCGGGCGCGGCATGAAGGTCGCCCGCACCATCGAGGAGATCCCCGAACTGTTCGAGTCGGCCACCCGCGAGGCCGTCGCCGCCTTCGGTCGCGGCGAATGCTTCGTCGAGCGCTACCTGGACAAGCCGCGCCACGTCGAGGCCCAGGTGATCGCCGACAAGCACGGCAACGTCGTCGTCGCCGGCACCCGCGACTGCTCGCTGCAGCGCCGTTTCCAGAAGCTCGTCGAGGAGGCGCCCGCGCCGTTCCTTAGCGACGCGCAGCGCAAGGAGATCCACGAGTCCGCCAAGCGCATCTGCAAGGAAGCCGGCTACTACGGCGCCGGCACCGTGGAATACCTGGTCGGCCAGGACGGGCTGATCAGCTTCCTCGAGGTCAACACCCGCCTGCAGGTGGAACACCCCGTCACCGAAGAGACATCCGGCCTGGACCTGGTGCGCCAGCAGTTCCGCATCGCCGAGGGCGAAAAGCTCGACATCACCGAGGATCCCGCGCCCCGGGGCCACAGCATCGAATTCCGGATCAACGGCGAGGACGCCGGCCGCGGCTTCCTGCCCGCCCCCGGCCCCGTCACCAAGTTCGAGCCGCCCACCGGCGCCGGTGTGCGCCTGGACTCCGGCGTCGAGACCGGTTCGGTCATCGGCGGCCAGTTCGACTCGATGCTGGCCAAGCTGATCGTCACCGGCGCCAACCGCGACGAGGCCCTCGACCGCTCGCGTCGTGCCCTGGCGGAGTTCAACGTCGAGGGCCTGGCCACCGTCATCCCGTTCCACCGCGCGGTCGTCAGCGACCCGGCTTTCATCGGCAACGCCGACGGCTTCACGGTCCACACCCGCTGGATCGAGACCGAGTGGGACAACACCGTCGAGCCCTTCACCGGCGGCGGCGCCGTCGACGAGGAAGAGGCCACCCCGCGGCAGACCGTCGTCGTCGAGGTCGGCGGCCGTCGCCTCGAGGTCTCGCTGCCCGGCGACATGGCCATCGGCGGCGGCGCCGGACCCGAGCACGGGGCCATCCGCAAGAAGCCCAAGGCCCGCAAGCGTGGCCACGGTGGCGGCACGGCGGCCTCCGGCGACGCCGTCACCGCACCCATGCAGGGCACCGTCGTCAAGGTGGCCGTCGAAGAGGGACAACAGGTTTCGGCCGGCGACCTCATCGTCGTGCTGGAAGCCATGAAGATGGAGAACCCGGTGACCGCCCACAAGGACGGCACCGTCACGGGCCTGGCCGTCGAGCCGGGCGCCGCCATCACCCAGGGCACCGTCATCGCGGAGCTCAAGGACTAGCTTCCCTTTGCCTTTGCTGCCATCGCGTCAGCGTTGGCTGCGACGTTGTGCGAGTAGACATCACAGCAAGCGCTGAGTCGATGCGATGGCTCAGCGCTGCGCGGCGCGCGCATCCTTGATCGGGAGCAGTAGGTGCAACGGGTCCGTCGGCGACGGCTCACAACCGAAGTTTTCGTAGAACTTCCGGGCATCCTCGTGGATTGCATGCACCAACATTGCCCGCACTCCGATGAGATCCGCGGCGGCGATTCAGCGGCTGACGGCATCACGCAACAGATGTGCGCGCAGGCCACTGCCTTGTTCGACACGGCGTCGAACACAGTTGGCTCGGCGAACACGGCGGCAAGCCGGGGCTTGACGGATACCGGGCGGTCCAGCATCGCCAAAAACTCCTCCCAGGCCGAATCGTCGAGCACGAACAGTCGCCGGTCGGCGAGTACGTCGCGCGCACGAGCCAATGTCGCGGTGACAGTGAAGTTCGTCAAGTCAGTGCCCTCGGCCTCGGCGGCGCGGCGGATCAGCGCGTCCTGATCAGGGGTCAGGCGTACCGCGAAGCGCTGGGTCTTGTTGGCCATGTCATTCAACGTATGCCCATTAGGCACACACGACAATCAGAACTCGATGCTGCCCAGCATCGCCCAGGGGCCGGTGACCAGGCTGTCGGACTTCAGCCGCGCGCCGAAATACCGCGCGTTCGCGTCGACGGCCACCGACTGTTCGCCGTGCCGGCGTGCCACCACCGCGCGCGCCAGATCAGCGAACGACAGCTTCTCCGGGCCGCCGATGTTCACCACGTGGTTGCGGGGTGCCTCCACCGCAACCACGTGGTGAAGGCCGCCACCTCGTCGCCGGCGATCGGCTGGATCAGCGCATCGGGCACCCGCACATCCTCCCCGTCGGTCAGCGAGTCCACGATCGTGCCGGCGAATTCATGGAACTGGGTGGCGCGCACGATCGTGTACGGCGACCCGGATCCGGTGATCACCTTCTCCTGGGCGGCCTTGGCACTCAGGTACGGACTGTCCGGCAGCCTGTCGGTGCCCACGATCGACAGCTCGACGAAGTGCTTCACCCCAGCAGCTTTCGCGGCGGTCACCATGCTGGTGGTGCCCTTGACGAAGAACTCCCGCAACCACCTCCTCGACCTCGCGGGTCAACATGTCGACGACCTTGGTCCCGATGAATCCGCCGGCTCCGACCACCACAACCTTCATGCATCGAGCATGGCACGCTGTGGCCGTGGAACCCATCGAGATCAACGCCGGATCCTGGTATCTGCGCGCACTCCGCGCCGACGAACGCATCGACGACCGGCCCGCGCTGACCGACCTCGGCATCACCTCGGACGGCCACGTCTCGAACGCGCTCGACGGCTGGACGAGCGGCGCGCTCTACACGTGGGCTGTGTGCGAACCCACAACGGGAGAACTGCTCGGAGTGGTGACTCTGGCGCCGTCGACCGGAATGATCGAATCGCAGGCCCGCCAGGGTCACGACGACGCCGTGCAGACCGCCGCCGGCGCCGTCCGCAGGTTCGCCGACTCGCTATAGGAGCGCCAATGACGTCCTCCGCGCCCGTCACCGTCACTGTCACCGGCGCCGCCGGCCAGATCGGCTACGCGGCTCTGTTCCGGATCGCCGCCGGCGCCATGCTCGGGCACGACACCCCGGTGGCGCTGCGACTGCTCGAACTGCCCTCGGCGGTGCGGGCGGCCGAAGGTGTGGTGATGGAACTCGACGACGGCGCCTTCCCGCTGTTGGCGTCCACCGAGATCCACGACGATCCGGTGAAGGCCTTCGACGGGGTGAACGTCGCGCTGCTGATCGGCGCGCGGCCCCGCAGCAAGGGCATGGAACGCGCAGATCTGTTGTCCGCCAACGCCGAAATCTTCTCAGTATCCGGTCAGGCGCTGAACGCCGTTGCGGCAGAAGATATCCGGGTTCTGGTGGTCGGCAATCCCGCGAACACCAACGCCCTGGTGACCTCCGCGCACGCCCCCGACATCCCCGCCGACCGGTTCACCGCGCTGACCCGGCTGGACCACAACCGGGCCGTCGCCGCCCTGGCCCGGCACGCGCGGGTGCCCGTCACCGAGATATCGCGAATGACGATCTGGGGCAATCACTCCCCCACCCAGTACCCCGACATCTTCCACGCCGTGGTGGCGGGCCGCTCGGGCGCCGACTACGCCGCTGATACTCATTGGCTCACAGACGATTTCATCCCGACGGTGGCCCGGCGCGGCACCGCGATCATCGAGGCCCGCGGGTCGTCTTCGGCAGCGTCGGCGGCCAACGGGGCCATCGACCACATCGACGACTGGGTGCACGGCACGTCGTGGACATCCGTCGCGCTGCCCTCCCCCGGCGTCTACGGCGTCGACGAGGGCCTGGTCTGCTCGTTCCCGTGCCGCTCGGTGGGCGGTCGCTGGGAGATCCTCGAGGGTCTGGATGTCAACGAGTTCTCCCGCTCCCGCATCGACGCCTCGGTGGCCGAATTGCGTTCCGAGCGGGACGCTGTCGCGGCCCTGGGGCTCTTGTAGCCCACCTTTCTGCCGCGAGCGCTCAGCTGCGTACGTTCTGAGGCCCTGAAACCGTACGCAGCTGAGCACTCACGCGGCAACGGACTGCCCGAGCAGCCCCCGGATCTGTCGGACCATCGCCTCGGGCCTATTGCGCACGTCGTCGGAGACGATGCCCATCGGCTGCCACCCCAGCTCGATGAGGGCGGCCCGCTTCTGACGATCACGCCGAAGATCGCGCGACGAACTGTGGTATTCGAAGCCGTCGAACTCGACCGCCACCCGCTGATCGGGCCACGCAAAGTCGAGCCGCCACCGCCGGCCGTCCCGGTCGATGATCTCGTACTGCAGGATCGGTTCGGGTAGCCCACCGTCGAGCATCGCCAGCCGCGCCTCGCTCTCCATCGGGGACTCCGCCTGCGATCGCGCCAACGGAATCATTTCTCGCACAACGACAATCCCGCGCCTACCGGCCTGTTGCTTCGCGGCGACCGCCAGTTCATCGATGTCGCAGTGCCCGCTACGAAGCGCCGCATCCAGCGTTGCCAGCGCGCGCGGCCGGCCAAGACCACGCGCCACCTCGATGGCCGTCCAGGCCGGCGCGGTCACCGGCCGGTCGGCGTGGGTGATCAGCGGCGCTCCGTCCCGTCGGTGAACCATGACGCCGACGCCGTGCCGCAGCAGGTGCCCATCAGGATTGATCACGTGCACGGCCGTCACGCCCTCGGTGTCGAATCCGTACCGGCCGGCCGCGGTGCCGAGGCACACCGCGACAGGTTCACCGCAGCGCAGGTCCATCCCGCGCAGCCGGGCCGACGCAGTCGGCTTCCCGAGACAGTAGATGTTGGCCCACAATTTGGTCACCGCCCCGGTACGCAGAAGTCGCTGCAAGGACCGCCGGCCGATCAGATCGACGATCTGCGCGAACGTCGTCACACCGCCATGAGCGTCGAATGCTGCAAGAAGCTCAGGAGTCATGCCAGCATGGTGCATTCTGACGCGCTTGAGCGGTATTCACCCCGCTGAACAACCGCCGAGCGCTCAGCCACGTACGTTCTGAGAACCCGAAACCGTACGTGAGTGAACGCTCGGCGGGGGGACACGGGGATTTGCTGGGCACTTGGTGATTGAAGTTCAGCAACTTTGTGCCTATCGTCATGCCCGGCCGGATAACAAGGGGGGACAAAGTGCGTGACGTTATTGAAGTGGATGTTCCGCGATCTGCGCGCCATGAGCGAAGCAACCCACTCCATCTAGGCAAAGTACTGGCAGCCGGTACCATCGTCGCCAGCTCGACCCTCGCTGGTGTGCAGGCTACCTCCCCTGCCCGCGTTCCCGTCGAAGCCGCGCCCGTCTCCCTGGCCAGCACGGTTTACACACTCCGGGGAGGGATCCCGTGGCCGATCGACACGACGCTGAGCGGCGCCGTCTGCGACGAGGCCAGCGGCAACACCTGTAGCGACATCACGTACCCCTACCTCTGGGGCGACATGAGCGTCCACTGGGGCGCCCAAGCACTCACGGACACACTGCAGCACGTCACCACGCCGACGACCATCTTCGGGTACTCCCTGGGCGCGGCCGCGGCCACGGAATGGCTGGCCGAAAATGCCCACAACCGCGATGCCCCCACGCCCAGTGACCTGCACTTCATCCTGACCGGAAATGCGAAACGCAAGTACGGCGGGTCGTGGTGGCTCTACCCCAGCACCCCGACAACCCCGAGCACCCAGTACACCGTGCTGGACATCGCCCGCGAGTACGACGGCGCGGCCGACACCCCCAACGACATGTGGAACATCCTGGCCTGGGCGAATCAGTTAGCCGGCTTCTGGCTCGTCCACACCAATTACAACTCCGTCGATCTGGTGAACGACGAAAAGTTGGTGTGGCAGGAAGGCAACACCACCTACGTGCTGGTCCGCACGCCGGATCTACCGCTGCTGATGCCGATACTCGAGCCACTGCGTTGGATCGGCCTGGGCTTCGTCGCCGACATCATCAACGCGCCGTTCAAAGCAATCGTCGATTGGGCCTACGCCCGCAACTACCCCAACATCATCACCGATCCGGTCAAGGCTCAGAAGGCCGTTGACGACGCATTGCACGGCGTTTCCGCGGCCACGTCGACAACGGCCAAGTCCTTGGACGATCTGACTGCGGCCGCTGCGGTGACGGCGGCATCCTTGGTCTCCGACCAGGCCACCAAAGGGGCGCCCGAGCTCGCCGACACCAAGGACCAGGCCCCGACGGAGACCGTCGAGCTACCCGTCCACGCGGCGAAAGTCCTTGCCGTCGAAGATGGCACCCCAGACGCCTCGGTCGAGACCCCGCAATCGACCGACCCCTCGACCGAGGCCCCCAAGCCCGAAACCGAGCCCACCGCCGACACCGCGTCCGACGAGGCGGATCTCGACCAGGCCGCCTCGACCGAGGCATCCGATCAGGGGGACGACGGATACGTGGGTCGCCACCGCGTCCCGAAGACCGGGGATGCCACCGAGACCGCGGATGGCGCGGATGGCGCGGATGGCGCCGGGACCGCCGATGCCGCTCCGAAGGCGTCGACCGGCGATACAGGCGCCCAGCACGCGAAGTCGTCCGCCTCGTCCGACTCCACGTCAGACTGACGGCGGCGCGGTATCGATATCGACACCGGACGCCAGATCTTGACACTCGACCGCCACAACGTCGTCGCGACCGGCGAGGAAGCCGCGCGCGCCCTGATCGCCGTGCAGGGTCTCGATCAGCTGGGGCCAATACCGACGGGCGATCACCACCGGATGCCCCGGCCGGCCGTGGTAAACCGCGCGCGCCAGACCCGATTCGCCGACGGCGGCCAGCACCCGCGCCACGACATCGGCCATCACATCGGGACTGTCAACGACGTGCACCACGACCGGATCGCCACCGCCATCGGCAATTGCCCGCAGGCCGGCCCGCAGTGATGCCGCCATCCCGTCGGCCCAGCCCTCGGCGATCACGCGGCGCGCGGGCGCCGGAACATCCACCACGGCGGCACCGAGCACCACGACCACGTCCGTACAGCCGCCGGCACTCAGGGCGTCTACGGCCCGCGAAAGCCAATCTGCGGCAAGGACTTTGGGCATCCCAAAGCGGGTTCCCGAGCCTGCCGCCAGCACGATGCCCACTGGCCCCACCGTCCGAGTCATCAGGACGTGATCATATCGACGACGTCGCGCCGCGGACCGTTTGGTGCGTTTCTTCAAGCCGAGGCGTATGGACGACAGCACGGTTGAGCGCACAGCCCCCCGGATACCGTTACGGTCTTTTCACTCCCGAGCACCATGACGGACCCGCACGTACGAACACCGCTTCGACAGACGGAGTCCAGTCATGTCCGCAACCCTGCCGGCGCCCAGCGTGACGCACCACCACGGCATCTACCTGTCCGCGCTCCACGACGCCGGCGGCACGGTCATCGCCGTCAACGGTGAACTCGACGCGGCCAGCATCCCCGACTTCACCAGCTACGCCAAAGAGCATTCCAACGCCGGCAATCGACTGACGGTCGATCTGTCGAAGCTGAAATTCTTTGCTGTAGAAGGCTACTCGGCGATCCAGGACCTCCGGTCGTATTGCAACCACTCAGGAACAACGTGGCTGCTGGTGGCCGGCCCGGCCGTACATCGCGTCCTCAACGTCGCCGATCCCAACCGCCGGCCGTTGGCCGTCAGATCACTCCAGCTGGTCCCGCAGCCGGCCGAGCGCACGCGCCAGTAGCCGCGACACGTGCATCTGTGACACGCCGACCCGTTCGGCAATCTGGGTCTGCGTCATATTCTCGAAGAACCTCAGCACCAGCACCGTGCGCTCGCGCTCCGAGAGCGACTCCAGCAGCGGCCGCAGCGATTCCCGGTTCTCGATCTGATCCAGCGCCAGATCCACGTCGCCCAGCGTGTCGGCGATCGCTGGTGCATCGTCGTCGCCGCCACCGCCACTGTCGATCGACAACGTGTCGTAGGAGCTGCCGGCCACCAGAGCCTCGACCACCTCGTCGCGGTCCATGTCGAATTCCTGGGCCAGCTCGGTGGCCGTCGGCGCGCGGCCCAGCCGCTGCGAGAGCTCCGCGGTGGCGGTGCCCAGTCGCAGATGCAGTTCCTCGAGCCGGCGCGGCACCTTCACCGACCAGCTGTTGTCCCGGAAATGCCGCCGGACCTCGCCCATGATGGTGGCACCGCGAACGACACGAAATCCGAACCGGCATTGACGTCGAACCGGATGACGGCGTTGACCAGCCCGACGCGGGCCACCTGCACCAGGTCGTCGCGGGGCTCACCGCGGCCGTCGAAGCACCGGGCGACGTGATCGGCCAGCGGCAGGCAGCGTTCGACGATGCGATCACGCTGACGCTGGAACGGGGCGGTGTCCTCCGTCAGCTCCGCCAGTTCCCGGAACATGTCCGGGACATCGGCGTACTCGGAGGTCGACCTGCCGGGTCGTCCGCGCGACGCGGAGGCACTCACCGCGCCGAGATCGCTCGCCTACTCGTCAAGGAGATACCCACCACGGGCCCTGCCCCGCCGAGTTCGATACCGTCGTTGAACACCTGGACGTCGTCGGTCAGCGACGTCAGGACATGCCAGCTGAAGCTGCCGTGCGCCAGCACTTCTTCGGCGTCCAACTCAGAAGCGGCGTACACGTCGACCACCAGCTCAACGGGTCGTGGGTCGACCACCACGACGAGCACCTGGTCCGGGGTGGTGACCTTGATCAGCCGCGTACACGCCTCGTCGACGGCCAGCCGCAGATCGGCGACCGCGTCCAGGTCGAGGTCCGCGAAGGTGGCCAGGGCACCGATGACGGTACGGACGACGGCGAGATTCTCCAGCTGGGCCGCGACCCGAACCTCGACGGAACGTGGACCGCGCGCACTCACGGCGTTCGACATGTGTTGCCCTCCCGGCGTAATCGACTCGAGAGTACCCCAGCGAATCTATGGTTCAGGTGTGCGGATTGGTTCATGTTGTGCGCCCTCATACCCACCGAAGGACAGGCGCCAAACGTGAGTCATGCCGGGGATCTTCGGGCCATGACCGAACCCCTGGACAGCACGTCCGATGGCGAAGACCTGTCGTTGGAGAGCGCCGCCGCCGACTGGCATGCGCAGCAACAGGACGTGCCCGGCGATCTGGACGAGCGACGCTGAATCCTGTTGTAGCCCAGAATTATCCGCCACCCAGGCCGGCGATCGGCGGGAAACCAATCGTCAGGGTGAACAGCGTCAGGGTCAGCAGGAACCAACCGGCACCCTGCCAGACCCACCACACGCCGTCCTCGCGCCAGATCCGATAGGTCCGGATGAACGCGCCGACCGTGCCGATGCCGAGGGTGACCGGAGCGGCCAGTCCGAGCAGCGTCCGCTCAGCACGACCGCACGCCACCGTGTCCGGGTCGATTCCGGCACCGCAGCCATGAACCGACAGTGCCGCCACTATCAGCAGGGCCGTCCCGATCACGGCGAACCACGCCGCCCACTGGGTAGCGGACGGACCCTGCGGGCGTCCGAACGGGTTACCGCGCGTCGGCGTGGAGTACCGACTCATGCCGTTATTGTCCCCCGTCGCGCCGGAAATCAAACACCGCGCGGGGCACCCTTGACCGCGGCGACGGTGTCCGGGTCACCCGCGAAGTCGGCGTGCACCTCGTTGCGGCCGAAGGCGAACATCAGCAGCTCGGGCACCTCGCCGGTGATCGTCACCGCCGGGCCGCGTCCCGCGGTGGCCAGCGTCCTGCCGTCCGGGGTGCGCAACGACACCCGGCCGGGCATCTTGGCCATCCCCATCCGGACGAACATCGGCAGCGGCCGGCGCAGCGCGGCGACGGCGACAACGTCGAGTTCTCTCGGCTGCCAGCCCGGCACGGCGCGGCGGACGTCCTCGTGGTGGACGAACATCTCATGCATATTGGCCACCGGGTCGAGCAGCTTCAGTGGTGAATACAGCGGTGGGCCGGCCGCGAGTTTGGCCAGCAGCTCGTCCCAGTTCGTCTCGGCGGCCACCCGGCTCTGCACGTTGGCGGTGTAGTCGGCCAGCGCCGGGACCAGGATGCCGGGGGCGGCGTCGAGCCGGTGCTCACGAACCACCATGTGCGCGACCAGGTCCTTCGTGGTCCAGCCCTCGCAGAGGGTCGGTGCGTCGGGGCCGGCGTCGCGCAGCGTGGCGATCAGCGCGGCACGTTCGTTTCGGGCTGCGGACATGGGTCTCACGATACGTGGGCCTGGCCCCCTCCCCCATCGAGTCAGTTCTGGCTGCGCGGCCCACTCGCACGATGTCGAACCGATCGCGGGGGGCCGGCGGCGCTGCGCAGCAGGGCACGCAACTGCGGCAGCTGCGCACCGGTGACCAGGTGGCAGCCATGCAGCGCTGCCAGAGCCCGGGCCGCCGGCGTGAAGTCGTTGTTGGTGACGACCATGGTCTGTACGCAGTTCTGCATCGGCGCGCCGGCCACCACCTCTTGCACCGCGGCCGGCCCGACCGGCCGGGCCGACCGTTTACATTGCACGGCAAGGCGATTCGGCCGCGCGCCGACAATCAGGTCCACCCCCCAATCACCCGACAGCGGCGTCATGATCACCGGCAGGCCGCAGCCGCGGGCAACGTTGGCAACGTAGTCCTCGAACTGCGTGCCCGACATCACCTCGGCTCGTCCGGCTGCGTCTTCGCGACGTGACGGCGTCCGCACCCCCGTCCAGACGCCCTTGACGAACATCGGCAGCATCGGAGTCGCCACTAGTGCCGCCACCGCCCAGGGCCAGCCGACACCCGTCGCCCATACCGCAACGGCGGCAACAACACCCGCGAACAGGTATGCCCGTCTCACGGGACTGATGTTAGGGGTGTCCCCCGACAGTTCAGCGCAACGCGTCGCGCACCGCGCCGATGGCGATGTCCAGTTCGGCGCGACCGACCGTCAGGGCGGGCCGGAAACGCACACTGGCGTCGCCGCTGGCCAGCACGATGACCCCGCGCGTCCACAGCCGCGCGACCAATTGGTCGCGGGCAGCCGCCGACGGCAGCGTGACCGCACACATCAGCCCGCGGCCCCGGACGTCGAGCACCGTGTCCGGGAACTCGCCCGCCAGACCCTGCAACAGGTCCCGCAGATACCGGCCCTGCGCGGCGGCATTGTCGAAAAGATGTTCTGCGGCAATGGTTTCCAGTATTCTTCGGGAGCGCACCATGTCCACCAGGTTTCCGCCCCAGGTGGAATTGATTCGCGAGCTCACCGCGAACACGTTGTCGGGAACCTCGTCGACCCGGCGGCCCGCCATCAACCCGCACACCTGGGCCTTCTTGCCGAACGCCACGATGTCGGGCTGCACGCCCAGCTGCTGATAGGCCCACGGCGTCCCGGTCAGCCCGCACCCGGTCTGCACCTCGTCGAAGATCAGCAACGCGTCGAACTCGTCGCACAGAGCGCGCATCTTTGCGAAGAACTCCGGGCGGAAGTGCCGATCGCCACCCTCGCCCTGAATGGGCTCGGCGATGAAGCAGGCGATGTCGTGCGGGTTCGCCTCGAACGCTGCGCGCGCCTGACGCAGCGAATCCTCCTCCCGTGCAATGAGATCGGGCCCAATATAGGGAGCGTCGATGCGCGGCCAATCGAACTTCGGGAACCGGGCCACCTTGTTCGGGTCGGTGTTGGTCAGTGAAAGCGTGTAGCCGCTTCGGCCGTGGAAGGCCCCTGTCAGATGCAGCACCTTGCTGCCGGGCGCCTCGATGCCACGGGCCTCGTTGACCCTGCTCTTCCAGTCGAAGGCGACCTTCAGCGCGTTCTCGACGGCCAGCGCCCCGCCGTCGATGAAGAACAGGTGTGGCAGCGCGGGATCGCCGAGCACGCGGGCGAAAGTGTCGACGAATCGGGCCATCTCGACGGTGTAGACGTCGGAGTTGCTCGGCTTGTTGACCGCGGCCCGAGCCAGTTCGGCCCGAAACTGCGGGTCATCTGCCAGGGCGGGGTGGTTCATGCCCAGCGCCGAGGACGCGAAGAACGTGAACATGTCCAGATAGCGCCGGCCGCTCCGGGCGTCCACCAGGTACGAGCCGCGGGAGCGCTCGAGGTCGAGCACCAGATCCATGCCGTCGGCCAGGATGCTGCGGCCGAGCACCTCATGGACGGATTCCGGTGTCACCTCGGACACGAACGAGGGCGCGTCAGTCTTCAGACTCTCCGTCATAACGGGCACTGTATCGTAATTTTTCCTCCATAACGTCTCTTGCGACGTCAATTTTCCATAGCGATGCCGCCAGGTCGCCAACCCCCGCGCCGAATCAGCGCCCACTGCAACACCTTCTCGAACAAAACGTCGCAGCCAACGCTGCCTCGACGCAAAAAGCCCACGGAACCCGCTGAATCACTGTCAATGGGCCAGCAAGACAGGAAAAATTACGGTATGAATCGTCGATCGGTGTAGAAAGTCTGTAGGATGATCGTGCTGCGCGTCTTGACATTGGCGACGGAGCGGATCTGCTGAAGGAGTCCTTCCAGCGCCCGCGCCGACGCCACGTGGACCTGCAGTACGTAACTGTCCTCGCCGGCCACTGAATTGCACGACTCGATCTCCGGGATGTGCTCCAGCCGCGCGGGGACATCGTCAGGTTCGGACGGATCGAGAGGGGTGATGGCGACGAACGCCGAGAGCTGCTGGCCCAGCGTGTCCGGCGCGACCCGCGCCGCGTACCCCGAGATCACCCCGCGCGCCTCGAGGCGCCGCACCCGCGACTGCACCGCCGATACCGACAATCCGGCCGTCGACGCCAGATGCGCCAGCGTGGCCCGTCCGTCAGCAACCAGTTCGCGCAGCAGAGCGCGGTCGATGTCGTCGAGTTCCACGGCGGCCATCACCGGAGACTACCGGTGAGCGCAACACCGCAGTGGCAGTTGCGGGCGAGCTTCGCCGCAGGGCTGTCCGCCATGTACGGCGCCGAGGTGCCCGCCTACACCACCCTGGTCGACGTCAGCGCCCAGGTGAACGCCGACTACGTCGAGGCCCACCCGGACGCCGAACGCCTGGGCTCGCTGGACCGGGTCACCGCCGAACGCCATGGCGCGATCCGCGTCGGCAGCCCGGCCGAACTGGCTGATGTCGCCACGCTTTTCGCCGCATTCGGCATGCACCCAGTGGGCTTCTACGACCTGCGGGACGCGGCCTCGCCCGTCCCGGTGGTATCGACGGCGTTCCGCCCGATCGACGACGACGAACTGGCCCGCAACCCGTTCCGGGTCTTCACCTCGATGCTGGCCACCCGGGACCGCCGATTCTTCCACCCCGATCTGCGCGACCGCGTGGAAACCTTTGTGGCACAGCGGCAACTAGTCGACCCGAACCTGATCGACACCGCCCGGTGCGTGGCCGCCGACGGCGAATGCCCGGCCGCGGCTGCCGGTGACTTCGTGCAGCGGGCCGTCGAGACCTTCAGCCTGTCCCGCGACCCGATCGACCGGGCCTGGTACGACGAACTGTCGACGGTCTCCGCCGTGGCCGCCGACATCGCCGGCGTGGGCAGCACCCACATCAACCATCTGACCCCCCGCGTGCTGGACATCGACGACCTGTACGCCCGGATGAGCGCGCGCGGGATCGCGATGATCGACGCCATCCAGGGACCACCGCGACGAACACCGGCGGTCCTGTTGCGCCAGACATCATTTCGCGCTCTGTCTGAACCACGCCGGTTCGCCGAGCCCGATGGCAGCGTGCACGATGGCAGCCTGCGGGTCCGGTTCGGCGAGGTCGAGGCCCGTGGCGTCGCGTTGACCCCCAAAGGCCGCGAACGCTACGACGCCGCCATGGCCCAACCGGACCGGGACGCGACGTGGGGTGACCACTTCCCGGACACCGACGCCGAGATGGCCAGCCAGGGTCTGGCCTACTATCGGCACGGCGACCCCAGCAAACCCGTTGTCTACGAAGACTTCCTGCCCGCATCGGCGGCCGGGATATTCCGCTCGAACCTGGGCTCCGACGCCCGCAAGGCCGACGGTGACGCCGGTGACTACTCCTGGCAGTGGATGGCCGGCGCGATCAACACCGAACTGCTCGACCCTTACGCACTCTACGAAAAGGCGGCATCATGACAACGATGGAACAGACCCTGCCCACCGCGACCCAGTTGCGCGACGCTGTCAGGGTCGCGCTCTCGACACTCGGCGCAACAGTAGAACTGGGCGCACCCGGTCAGCACGGCGTGCAGGCCAGCACCCCGATCACCGGTGACATTCTCTTCACCCTGCCCGAGTGCACCGATCCCAACGCCGCCATTGCCGAAGCGGCCCAAGCCTTTACGTCATGGCGCACCACCCCGGCACCGGTCCGCGGAGCGCTGGTCACCCGGCTCGGCCAGCTGCTGACCGAGCACAAGGAGGCGCTGGGCACGCTGGTCACCATCGAGGCCGGCAAGATCACCTCCGAGGCCCTCGGCGAGGTGCAGGAGATGATCGATATCTGTGAGTTCGCCGTCGGGCTGTCGCGCCAGCTCTACGGCAAGACCATCGCCTCCGAACGTCCGGGCCATCGGCTGATGGAGACCTGGCACCCGCTCGGCGTCGTCGGCGTCATCACCGCATTCAACTTCCCCGTCGCGGTGTGGGCGTGGAACACCGCCGTCGCCCTGGTCTGCGGCGACACCGTGGTCTGGAAGCCGTCGGACCTGACCCCGCTGACCGCCGTCGCCTGCCAGGCCCTGCTCGAACGGGCCGCCGCCGACGTCGGCGCACCCCAGGCCGTCGGCCGGCTGATCCTGGGCGGACGGGACGTCGGTGAGGCCCTTGTCGATGACCCGCGGGTGGCGCTGGTCTCGGCCACCGGATCGGTCCGGATGGGCCGGGAGGTCGGCCCGCGCGTCGCACGACGGTTCGGCCGGGTCCTGCTGGAACTGGGCGGCAACAACGCGGCCGTCGTCACCCCGTCGGCCGACCTGGACCTGGCAGTGCGCGGCATCGTGTTCTCCGCGGCGGGCACCGCCGGCCAGCGCTGCACGACGCTGCGCCGACTGATCGTGCACCGCAGTGTGGCCGACGCCCTGGTCGAGCGCATCGTGACGGCCTACCGCAGCCTGCCGGTCGGCAGCCCGACGGCCGACCGGACGCTGGTCGGCCCGCTGATCCACGAGCGCGGATACCGCGACATGGTGGGCGCCCTCGAGCAGGCCCGCGCCGACGGCGGCGAGGTGTTCGGCGGCGAGCGCCACGACCTCGGCGAGGGTTCCTACTATGTCGAGCCGGCCGTCGTGCGGATGCCGTCACAGACGCCCATCGTGCACACCGAGACCTTCGCACCGATCCTCTACGTGCTGACCTACGACACCATCGACGAGGCAATCGCGCTGAACAATGCTGTTCCGCAGGGTCTTTCGTCGTCCATCTTCACCGCCGACATCCGCGAGGCCGAACGATTCCTCGGCCCCGACGGCTCGGACTGCGGGATCGCCAACGTCAACATCGGCACCTCGGGCGCAGAGATCGGCGGGGCGTTCGGCGGCGAGAAGGAAACCGGTGGCGGCCGCGAATCCGGTTCGGATTCCTGGCGGGCCTACATGCGCCGTGCCACCAACACGGTCAACTATTCGTCGGAACTGCCGCTGGCGCAGGGCGTCCAGTTCGGCTGACCGGCGATCTGCTCAGCGCCCACTGCTGAGCAGATGCGAAAATGGGGGGATGCCGGAAAAGAAGCGACCCCGCCGCCGGCTCGCACCCGAGGATCGCCGGGACGAACTGCTCAAGCTCGGCTCGGAGATCTTCGGCCGGCGCCCCTACGACGAGGTCCGCATCGAGGAAGTCGCCGAACGTGCCGGTGTGTCAAGGGCTTTGATGTACCACTACTTCCCCGACAAGCGGGCGTTCTTCACCGAGGTGGTCCGCACCGGGGCCGCGCAGCTGTACCAGGCCACCGACACCCCGACGGAGCCCGGGCAGAGTTTCTTCGGCCGGGTGCGCGCCGGCGTGCTGGCCTACCTGCGGTACCACGAGCAGCATCCGCACGAATCACTGGCCGCGCACGTCGGCCTGGGACGCTCGGATCCGATGCTGCGCTGGGCCGACGAGGCCGACAACGCCCGCCAGATGCAGCGGATCCTCGACGCGATCCACGACGTCGTTCCGGTCCTGCCGGAACTGGTGGAGCGTGATCTGAAGACGGTGATCTACGGCTGGCTGGCTTTCACCCTGGAACTGTGCCGGCAACGGATCATCGACCCGTCACTGGATGCCGGTCACCTGGCGGACGCCTGCGCGCACGCCCTGCTCGACGCACTCGGCCGGGTGTCCGGGATCCCGAACCTGCTCGCGAGTGCCGTCGCCGCCGAGAACCGTTAGTCGGCGACGCCGCAGCGGTTGTTGAAGTCGATGACCGGCTGCCGGATGGCGGCGAGTTCGTCCTTCACCTGCTGGTTGGCGTCCATGTACTCACGGATCTTCTCCTGCCGCTCCGACTTCGGCATCGCCTTGAGGCTGGTCAAGAAGTCGTTGACGACAGGATGGGTGAACAGGTACGCCGACGTGGCCGTCGACACCCCGCCCGTGATACCGGCCAGGTCGGCGGCCGTGCAGTTGGGCTCATCGGCCATCGCGGTAGCGGCGCTTCCCAACATGACGGCCCCGGTGGCAACGGCCACACACGCCGATCGGATGATTCGCGACATACCTAAACTCCTCCACTGGCTCGGACAAAACGGGATCAGTTGTTGGGCGTCGGGCGCGGCGGCCGCGGACGCGGCGGACTCGGCACGTTGTCCGGACCGTTGCCGGTGACAAGATCGGATTCGAATGTGCCTTCACACGTCAGGCCGACGATACACGGATACGACGTCGAGGTCGGGGGCCCCGACTGTCCCGGCGCCGGCGGGTCGGTGCACAGCATCGTCCCGTTACGCGCCTCACAATCGGCACCGGCCGGGGCGGCGACGTAGACACCGACCACCGAAACCGCCACCGACACCATCGGCACCATGAGGAGTCCGGCCAACCGCATAGGTCATCTCCTACCCGAAATATGCACTACCCCGTCTCGTGACACACCTCGACGCGGGGCCAAATCCAAAGGCTCCGAACATCCTTATCTCGATGTGGTGACAGGAATACTATGCACGTTGCCACGGTGGCGCAACGAATAGCACGAAGCGTAGAAGCGCACACACGCAGTCGGCATCCCCCATACCGGGGGAAACCGTTGGGAAAATCGCTGTTACGGCGTCATCTCCGGACCCCCACCACACCGGGCGCGGAAGTCCTCCAACGGCTGCCGAATGGCCTGAACCTCGGCCCGTTGATCCGGATGTGCGTCACCGTACACCCGAAGCTGTTCGCGCCGTTGCTCTTTGGGTAAGTCCTTCAAACCGGTGATGAATGCGTTGACGTCCGGGTGGGTGAACAGATACCCCGACATCGCCGCCGACACCCCGGACATGACGCCCGCCAGATCCGCCGACGTACAGTTCGGCGGCGGATCCGCGGCAGCCGTCACCGTCGGACCCACAATGGCCACGCCAATGACCGCGGCCGCGCCCAGTCCACGAAAAAGAACCGACATTCTGAACTCCATTCACCAACCGCCGAACGTGATGCCGAAACCGTTGTCGTCGCAATACCAGTCATAACCGCACGGATAGGGCACCATCGGGCCCGACATGGTGCCGGGGCCCTGGCCGGTATTCCCACCCCGGGCGGAGCCCTGTCCACACAACGTCGTCCCCGCCGAACTGACGCAGTCCGCGGTGGCCGGTGCCGACAGTGCCAACCCCCCGAGCACGAGCCCCGCGCCCAGAACCGGTATCGACAGAAGTTGTCTGCGCATGAGCCATCCACCTCCTATCTCGGATGTTCCCCATCGTCTCACTGTTTGTCGGAGGGAGTTGGCACGATGGGGAGATGGCCGCCCCGACCGATCCGCTGGCCCGCTTCAGTGCGCTGACGCGGGAGTGGTTCGCGGGCACGTTCGTCGAACCCACCGCGGCCCAGGCGCAGGCCTGGCAGGCCATCGCGGACGGGGAACACACGCTGGTCATCGCCCCGACCGGTTCGGGCAAGACGCTGGCCGCCTTCCTGTGGGCCATTGACCGACTGGCCGGGGCCCCGGCGGCGCAGAAGGGCACCCGCGTGCTCTACATCTCGCCGCTCAAGGCGCTGGCCGTCGACGTCGAACGCAACCTGCGGACACCGCTGACGGGCATCACCCGCATCGCCGAGCGCACCGGCGTCCCGGCCCCGGACATCAGCGTCGGCGTGCGCTCGGGCGACACCCCACCCAACCGCCGCCGTGAGCTGATCACCAAACCGCCCGACATCCTCATCACCACACCCGAGTCGCTGTTCCTGATGCTGACCTCGGCCGCCCGCGAGACGCTGGCCTCGGTGCAGACCGTCATCGTCGACGAGGTACACGCCGTGGCCGGCACCAAACGCGGCGCGCACCTGGCGCTCTCGCTGGAACGCCTGGACGCACTGCTGAGCCGCCCGGCCCAGCGCATCGGGCTGTCGGCCACCGTGCGCCCACCCGAGGAGGTCGCGCGGTTCCTGGCCGGCGGGGCGCCCGCCACCATCGTTGCGCCCCCGGCCGCCAAGACGTTCGACCTGGCCGTGCAGGTTCCCGTGCCCGACATGGCCAATCTCGAGAACAACTCGATCTGGCCGGACGTCGAGCAGCGCATCGTCGACCTGATCGAGAACCACCGCAGCTCCATCGTGTTCGCCAACAGCCGCCGGCTGGCCGAGCGACTCACGGCCCGGCTCAACGAGATTCACGCCGAACGCAGCGGCATCGAATTGGGCGGCAAGAACCCCGGCGTGGCCGGCGGCGCCCCGGCCCACGTCATGGCCAGCGGCCAGACCTACGGCGCGACAACCGAACTGGCCCGGGCACACCACGGCTCGGTGTCAAAAGAGACCCGCGCCGAGGTTGAGGAGGAGCTGAAGTCGGGCAGGCTCAGGGCGGTCGTGGCCACCTCCAGCCTGGAGCTGGGCATCGACATGGGTTCGGTCGACCTGGTGATCCAGGTGGAAGCGCCGCCGTCGGTGGCCAGCGGGCTGCAGCGCATCGGCCGGGCCGGGCACCAGGTCGGTGAGATCTCCCGCGGCGTGCTGTTCCCCAAGCATCGCACCGACCTGATCAGCTGCGCGGTCAGCGTGCAACGCATGCTCGACGGGCAGATCGAGACGATGAAGGTACCGGCCAATCCGCTCGACGTCCTCGCGCAGCACACCGTGGCGGCGTGCGCGCTGGAACCGGTCAGCGCCGACGAATGGTTCGACACCGTGCGCCGGGCCGCGCCGTTCGCGACGCTGCCCCGCAGCGCGTTCGAGGCAACACTGGACCTGCTGTCCGGCAAGTACCCGTCCACCGACTTCGCCGAACTACGGCCGCGACTGGTCTACGACCGCGACACCGGCACGCTCACCGCCCGGCCCGGTGCGCAGCGGCTGGCGGTCACCTCCGGTGGCGCCATCCCCGACCGCGGCCTGTTCACCGTCTACCTGGCCGCCGGCGACGGAAAGACCTCGCGGGTCGGCGAACTCGACGAGGAGATGGTCTACGAGTCCCGGCCCGGTGACGTCATCTCACTGGGCGCCACCAGCTGGCGGATCACCGAGATCACCCACGACCGCGTGCTGGTGGTCCCGGCGCCGGGCGAACCGGCCCGGCTGCCGTTCTGGCGCGGCGACGGCGTGGGACGTCCCGCCGAACTCGGCGCGGCCGTCGGTGCCTTCACCGGAGCGGTGGCGCGACTGGACCGGGATGCCTTCGATGAGCGTTGCCGCGCAATCGGTTTCGACGAATTCGCCACCGAGAACCTGTGGCGACTGCTCGACGACCAGCGCGCCGCCACCGGCACGGTGCCCTCGGACACCACGCTGCTGGTCGAACGGTTCCGCGACGAACTCGGCGACTGGCGGGTCATCCTGCACTCCCCCTACGGCCTGCGGGTACACGGCGCACTGGCGCTGATGGTCGGCAAGCGGCTGTTCGACCGGTACGGCATCGACGAGAAGCCGACCGCATCCGACGACGGCATCATCGTTCGACTGCCCGACGACTCGGACAACACTGAGAATGCTCCCGGCGCAGACCTTTTCGTTTTCGACGCCGACGAGGTGGCCGCGCTGGTGACCGCCGAGGTCGGCGGGTCGGCGCTGTTCGCGTCCCGGTTCCGCGAATGCGCGGCCCGCGCGCTGCTGCTGCCGCGCCGGCATCCCGGCAAGCGTTCGCCGCTGTGGCATCAGCGTCAGCGGGCCGCCCAGTTGCTCGACGTGGCACGGCGCCACCCCGACTTCCCGATCGTGCTCGAGGCGGTCCGGGAATGCCTGCAGGACGTCTACGACGTTCCCGCGCTGACCGACCTGATGGCGCGGATCGCGGCCCGGCGGGTCCGGGTACAGGAGGTCCAGACCGAGATGCCGTCGCCGTTCGCGGCGTCGCTGCTGTTCGGTTACGTCGGCGCATTCATGTACGAGGGCGACAGCCCGCTGGCCGAAAGACGCGCTGCCGCACTGTCCCTGGATACCGCGCTGCTCGCCGAGCTGATGGGTCGCGTCGAGTTGCGCGAGCTGCTCGACGCGGACGTGGTGGCCGGCACGGAACGGCAGCTGCAACACCTCACCGCCGAACGGGCCGCCCGCGATGCCGAGGCGGTTGCCGATCTGCTGCGCCTGCTGGGCCCGCTCACCGAGGAGGAGATCGCTCCCCGCAGCACCGCCGCCGACGTGGGCGCCTGGCTCGAAGGTCTGCGTGCCGCGCGCCGGGTGCTGACGGTGTCGTTCGCGGGCCGGCCGTGGTGGGTGGCCGTCGAGGACATCGGCCGGCTGCGGGACGGGGTGGGCGTCGCGGTCCCGGTCGGCGTGCCGGCGGCGTTCACCGAGCCCGTCGTCGACCCGCTCGGCGAGTTGGTCAGCCGCTATGCCCGCACCCATGGCCCGTTCACCACCGCCGCGGTGGCCACCCGGTTCGGGCTGGGCCTGCGGGTGGCCGCCGACGTCCTGGGCCGGCTGGCCGCCGATCGGAAACTGACCCCCGGCGAATTCGTCGACGCCGCAGTCGATTCGCCCGGATCCGAGCAGTGGTGCGACAGCGAGGTGCTGCGCATCCTGCGGCGCCGCTCGCTGGCCGCGCTGCGCGCACAGGTCGAGCCCGTCGACACCGCGGCCTACGGCCGCTTCGTGCCGGCCTGGCAGCAGGTCGGCGCCGCGTCGACCACCGGGGTCGACGGACTGGCCGCTGTCATCGAACAACTCGCCGGCGTGCCGTTGCCGGCCAGTGCGGTCGAACCCCTGGTGTTCGGCCAGCGGGTGGCCGACTACTCCCCGGCGATGCTCGACGAACTGCTGGCCTCCGGGGAGGTCATCTGGTCGGGGCGCGGGTCGATCTCCGTCGGGGCGTCGGGCACCACCGACGGCTGGGTGGCGTTCCACCCGGCCGACACGGCGCCGCTGACGCTCGGCGCGCCACTCGATCTGGACCTGACCGACGTGCACCGGGAGATCCTGGCGGCCCTCGGCACCGGCGGCGCGTACTTCTTCCGTCAGCTCCAGATACCCGGGATCACCGAACCTGCGCTCAAAGATGCACTGTGGCAACTGATCTGGTCCGGCCATGCGACCGGTGACACCTTCGCCCCGGTGCGCGCGCTGCTGACCGGGCCGCGACGCTCGGGAACCCCGGCGCATCGGCAACGACGCGCACCCCGGCTGAGCCGCTACAGCGTGGCCCGGCCGCAGGGACGAAGCGCCGATGCGACAGTCGCGGGGCGGTGGTCGGCACTGCCTGTGGCCGAAACGGATTCGACATTGCGGGCCCACTTCCAGGCCGACCAGCTGCTGGCCCGCTACGGGGTGCTGACCCGGGGCTCGGTGGCCGCCGAGGAAGTGCCCGGTGGGTTCGCGATGCTCTACAAGGTGCTGACCGCCCTCGAGGACGCCGGCCGCTGCCAACGCGGCTACTTCGTGGAATCCCTCGGCGGGGCCCAGTTCTCGCTGGCCGGAACCGTCGACACCCTGCGCGGCTTCGCCACCGGTATCGACGGCGGCGCTGTGCCGGACGCACCCGGTGTCGTGGTGGCGGCCTGCGACCCGGCCAACCCGTACGGGGCGGCCCTGCCGTGGCCGGCCGGGGATGCCACGCACCGGCCGGGCCGTAAGGCCGGCGCGCTGGTGGCCCTCGTCGGCGGCGAGCTGGCGTGGTTCGTCGAGCGCGGGGGCCGCTCGGTACTGACGTTCACCACCGATCCCGGTGTGCACCGCGCGGCCGCGACCGCGCTGGCCGACCTGGTGAGCGCGCGGCGGGTCGATGGGCTGCTGGTCGAGCGGATCGACGGGATACCGGTGCTCGGTGACACCGATTCCGCTGCGGCGCAGGCATTGATGTCGGCCGGGTTCACCAAGACGCCCCGCGGGCTGCGGTTGCGCTGATGCCCGAGGGCGACACCGTCTTTCGCACGGCCGCGGCATTGCGGGCGGCCCTGGCCGGCCGGACGCTCACCCGCTGCGACATCCGGGTGCCGCAGTTCGCCACCGTCGATCTGACCGGCCAGACCGTCGACGAAGTACTCAGCCGCGGCAAGCACCTGTTCATCCGGGTGGGGTCGGCCAGTGTCCACTCGCATCTGAAGATGGACGGCAGCTGGCAGATCGGCCACACGCGGCCCGCCGGGCACAAGGTCCGCATCGTCCTGGCCACGGGTGACGTCACCGCCGCCGGAGTCGACCCCGGTATTCTGGAAATCCTGCCCCGCGCCGACGATCTCGACGTCGTCGCGCACCTGGGTCCGGACCTGCTCGGCCCGGACTGGTCGGCGCCGGCCGCCGCCGCGGCGTTGAGTGCCGACCCGGACCGCCCGCTGGCCGAAGCCCTGCTGGACCAGCGGGTGATGGCCGGCGTCGGCAACGTCTACGCCAACGAATTGTGTTTCGTGTTCGGCCGGCTGCCGGAGGCCCCGGTGAGCTCCCTGACCGATCCGCTGCGCGTCGTGAACCGGGCCCAACAGATGTTGTGGGCCAATAGATTACGGATGCATCGGACCACCACCGGCGACACCCGGCGCGGCCGCGAGCTCTGGGTCTACGGCCGGGCCAGACTGCCGTGCCGCCGGTGCGGCACGCTGATCATGACGGCCAGCAGCCAATCACGGGTCACCTATTGGTGCCCGTCCTGCCAGCGGTGAGCGCCCAGGGTCGCTGCCGACCTACTTCCTCGCCGACTCAGCGTTGCCTGCGAGGTTCTCCGAGTAGCCATCGCGCGGGATGCTGAGTCGATCCGCCGGGGGCGGTCAGATGCAGCCGCTGACGCTGATCCGGCGGCCGACGTTCGCGCACACATTGACGTTCGGCAACACCGGGGGCGGCGGCACGTATACCGGCGGGGGCGGCGGGGGCACATACGCCGGCGGGGGCGGCGGCAGGTAGTTCATCTCATAGAGCGGATCGGCACATCCGCTGACGTCGATACGTGGTCCGCCGATCGAACCGCACACCGCGCCACTCACCGGGGCGCTGATCACGGCGGCACCACTACCCAGCAGCAGTGCGGCGACACACAGGGCGGCACGCCCCGTTCTTACGACCATCATTCGTCTCCAGCCTCAGCCCGCCGCCCCGTCCGCAACGGCCTGTACGGCCTGATGCAGATGCAGAGCACGTGCTGCCTCGTGGTGAACCGGTTGCAGATCGAACACTACCTGCTTGATAGTGCCCGTGAACGCGTATGGCGCCTTGGCCTCGTAGGCCCGGTCGACCACCAGGCCGTTGTCGCGCCCGATGTCCAATCCGGCGTAGGAGGTGAACGCGACCGGCACCGTCTTGGGCATATCACCCTCGCCGATCGCCTCGCCGTTGGCCAGCAGCGTCACGTGGCCACCAGATCCCGGTGTCGGGGAATCGATTTCGAAAAGCACGCCAACAGTGACGTCGCCGCGGGGCACGGGCTCGGTGGACACCTGGGTGTAGGTCTCCACACCGAGCATGGAGTAGGTATGGTGCAACAGGCCGTCGGCGTCGATCCACAGGGCGTAGCCGCCGATGAAGTCGGCGTTGGCCACCAGAACGCCTTCGGCGCCATCGTCGGGAATATGGATGTCCGCCGAGATCGAATAGGACCGGCCCAGGATTCGGGGCGTCATGCCGCGCTGGATGTTCTGCACATCGCCCTGGAAGGCAAATTTCGTCACCGTCGGCATCGGCGGGAGGTCACCCAACAACACCGACATCCCGCCCAACAGCGGCAGCACCCGGTTGCGCTCGGCCTCGGCCCACCACAGCTCCTGCAATTCGGTGAGTTTGTCCGGGTGCTCGGCGGCCAGGTCGTGAGCCTGCGAGAAATCGTCAGGCAGGTAGTACAGCTCCCAGATGTCGTTGGCAGGGTCGTAGTCGCCATCCGGGCCGAACCGGCTGATGGTGGCCGGCGAGAAGTCCCACGGCGCCTTGTCCAGTCGCGTGCACGCCCACCAACCCTCGGAATAGATGGCGCGGCTCCCGAACATCTCGAAGTACTGCACGGTGCGCGACTCGGCGGCCCCTGCGTCGGTCAGCGACGCCCCGAAACTGCTGCCGTCCATCGGTTCCTGCTCGACGCCGCCCACACTCACCGGCTCCGGCAGCCCGATCAGATCCAGCACCGTGGGCGCGATGTCGATGCAGTGGGTGAACTGCGCGCGGGGCGCCTTGTCGGGCGTGATGCGGGCGGGCCACTGCACCACCATCGGATCGCGGGTGCCGCCGAGATGGCTGGCCATCTGCTTGCCCCACTGGAACGGCGTGTTGTTGGCGTGCGCCCACGCCGCCGCGAAATGCGGTGCGGTGTGCTCGCCGCCGATCGCCTCGATACCGCCGTACTGTTCGATCAGCGCCAACTGTTGTTCGGCCTCGAGCACGATCCCGTTGAGGAACGTCATCTCGTTGAACGACCCGGTGATGGTGCCCTCCATCGAGGCGCCGTTGTCGCCCCAGATGTAGAAGATCAGTGTGTTGTCCAGATCGCCCAGGTTGTCGACGGCCTCGAGCAGTCGGCCCACGTTCGAGTCGGCGTTCTCGCTGAAGCCGGCGAACACCTCCATCTGCCGGGCGTAGAGCCGGCGCTGGTCGTCGGTGAGCGTGTCCCACGCCGGGAACAGATCCGGCCGCGGCGTCAGCTCGGTGTCGGGCGGGACGATGCCCAGGCGCTTCTGGCGCGCCAGTGTCTGTTCGCGGTAGACGTCCCAGCCGTCGTCGAACTTGCCCTTGTACTTGTCGGCCCACTCGGCGAACACGTGATGCGGCGCGTGGGTGGCACCGGTGGAGTAGTACATCATCCACGGCTTCTCGGGGTCCTGTGCCCGCACCGCGTGCAGCCACTCGACCGCCTTGTCGGTCAGATCGTCGGGGAAGTAGTACGGCTTGTCGCCGTCGCTCGATACCGGAACCCCGATGACGCCGTTATCCTGCGTGATGATCGGGTCGTACTGCCCAGCGGCACCGGACAGGAACCCCCACCAGTGGTCGAAGCCCCAGCCCTGCGGCCACCGGTCGAACGGGCCCGCGGCGCCCTGAACGTTGTCCGGCGTCAGGTGCCACTTCCCGAAACCGCCTGTGACGTAACCGTTGTCGCGCAGGATGCGCGGCAACGGTGTGATCGACTGCGGCAGTGTGGACGAGTAGCCGGGGTAGGGACCCGGGTACTCGGCGATCGAACCGAATCCGCAGCGATGGTGATTGCGGCCGGTGAGCAGGGCGGCGCGGGTCGGCGAACAGACCGCGGTGACGTGAAACCTGTTGTAGGTCACGCCGTTCTCGGCCATCCGGGTCAGCGTCGGGGTACTGATTGCGCCGCCGAAGGTATCCGGACCGCCGAACCCGGCGTCGTCGATGAGGACGATCAGGACGTTGGGGGCATCCTCGGGTGGTCGCACCGGCGCCAGCATCGACCAGTCGCCCACCGATTCGCCCAGCGTGCGACCGGCCACACCGCCGAAGGTGCGGTCGGCGATGGGCAGCTGGGTACGGTCCGGGCTGAACTTGTGCATTGCCTCGGCCAGGCCGGCTTCCAGGGCCTTTACGGTCGACGCCGTCAGTGGCACCGCCGACTTGCTGGACGAGCCCGCCAGCGCCCGCTCCGCCGCGAGCTTTCCCGACTCCGGCAGGACGACGATCACCACACCGGTCCCGTCGGCCAGCGCCTGCCCGATCTTGTCCTGCAGACCGCTCTCGACCCGGTGCTTGGCGAACGCACCGACCAACGCACCCGCCGTCGCCCCGACCGCGACAGCGGCCAGCATTGGCGGTGCCAGCAAACCGACCGCGAGGCCCACCCCCGCGCCCCAACCGGCTCCCCTGCGCCCCAACCGGTTTCCGGTGTCGGCGATCACTGGATCGCCGTCGGCGTCCTTGGCGACCAGGATGGCGCCACGCACCTGCACCTGCTTGGCGGCGATCTCGCGGGTCAGCTTTTCGAAGTCGCGGTGCGCAACGTCCAGGTCCTGGTAAGCAGCAACGAGGACCAAATGCGGATCGTCGGGCATCTTCACCTCCGGTGTCGGCGGCCGATGCCGCGGGTTCATTCTTCACGCCACCCCCGCCGTCGTCTTGACATTCCGCGACAGTTCGTTGACATTTCAGGACATGTCGGTAGTGCGCGGAACCTCGCTGTCCGGGTTGCCGGAGTTGGTGACCCAGTTGGGCGGCGATCCCGCCGCGCTGCTGGAATCCGTGGGCATCCGCGCCGCCGACGTCGGTCGGCACGATGTGTTCGTCTCGCTGCCACGGGTGGCCATGGCGGTGGAGGCGGCCGCGGCGGTGACCGCGACACCGGACTTTGGCCGGCGCCTGGCCGAACGACAGGGTATTGACATCTTCGGCCCGGTCGGGGCGGCTGCGCGCACGTCGGCCACCGTCGCCGAGGCACTGATCATCTTCGAGCGCTTCCTGGCCGCCTATACCCCGGGTCTGGCAGTCCGCCTGTGCGACACCGACAATCCTCAGCAGGCGTTCCTCGAATTCAGATTCGTCGACCGGGATCTGCCGCCAGTCAAGCAGAGCGTCGAACTGTCGCTCGGCGTGACGCTGCGGGTGCTGAAGTTCCTCATCGGCGACACCTTCAACCCGGTCGCCGTGCACCTGCCGCACGAAGCGCTCACCGCGCCCGGTGATTACCGCCGGTACTTCGGTTGCCGACTCCGATTCGCCTCGCGCAGTGCGGGATTGGTCATTCCCCGCCGCCACCTGGACCAGCCGTTGCGGCATGACCGCATCGCGCACGAAACCATCATGGCCTACCTCGGTACCCTCGCCATCCGCGGTGACTCCGCTCGTGAGTCGACGGAGGCCCTCACCAACCAGCTGCTGCCCAGCGGCACCGTGTCACTGGAGCTGATCGCCTGCCAGCTGAATCTGCATCCCAAGACGCTGCAACGCCGGCTGGCCGCCGAGGGAACCACGTTCGCCGAAATCATCGACCAGATTCGCCGGCGCCGCACCGAACTCCTGCTGCGCGACACCGACGTCACGCTCAGCCAGCTGGCACGCGAGCTGGGTTACGCGGAACACAGCGTTCTCAGTCGCTCCTGCCGGCGCTGGTTCGGTTGCGGCCCAGCGGAATTCCGGAAGGCCGGCCGGCAGGCGCCGGGCTAATGAGCCGGCTGCGCGGGAACCAACGACCAGTGCGCGGTGGCGATCAGGTCGCCGCGGACCAATGCGTCAGCACGATGCTGGTGCACCTCCAGATACCCCGGGTCGCTCACCATCTCGATGAACGCCGCCGGCGTCGGATACTCGACCAGCAGGATGGAATCCCACCACACCTTGTCGCCCTCGCCGAGGACGGTCGCAGGCATGGTGCCGCCATACCGGACCGTCGCGCCGACCCGCTCCAGATGGGGCGTGACCTCGTCGGCGTAGCGGCGGTAGCTCTCGACTCCGTCCTCCCGGAAGGCGAGCAGATTGACCATCACCACCGGCTGGTCCTGCGGCAGCGTCGCAAGGGCGGCGAAATCCGGGATGATTTCGTTGGAATCGGACATGTGAGGTACTTCCCTTCCTGTCAATGGATTTCGTTCTTCGCACCGACCCTGGACCGCAGGAACGGCAGCACCAGTTCGGTTACGCGTGTGGGTTGCTCGAGCCAGGCCCAGTGGCCCACCCCGGGCAGCAGGTGCACTTCGGCCCGCGGGAACACCCGTCGCTGGCGGTGCGCCAGTTCGGGCGGCAGGTATGCGTCGGCCTCGCCCCAGATGACCAGAGCGTCGGGGTCGCGCGCCTGCAGCGGCGCCACCAGCGGTTCCATGTGCTGTGCGACGGAAGTGCTCCGGTACAGTGCCAGCACGGCGCGCCTGGTCGCCGGCGGATGCAGGTGCCCGGCGATGGTCTCGATCCACTCGGGCGTCAGCCCAGGATTCTGATGCCGCAGAATGGCTTTCACCACGCTCCGGGTGCTGCCGCCCATCGTGGCCTCGCCGACGACGGGGCGGCGCCACAGCCGCGCCAGGGTATGCCAGCGGTAGTCGAGCAGCACCCCGGTGTTGATCAACGTGATGCTGGCCAACCGGTCGGGGTGATTCGCGGCCCAGGTCAATGCGAAGGGGCCGCCGAAGTCATGGGCCACCAGATGCACCCGGCGCAGGTCGAAGTGCTCACCGACGCCGTCGATGAAGTCGGCGTAATCGCTGACGGTGTAGCCCTGGTCCGATCGCTTGTCGGCACCGGCGAAGCCCGGCATGTCCGGGGCCAGCACCGTGGCGAACTCACCGATCGCGCTCATCAACGGCCGCCAGTCCGCGCCCGAGCCCGGATTGCCGTGCACGAAGAGGACCGCTTCGCCCGATCTGCCGCTGCCACCGACGAGAACGGGTGCATGGACGCCACCCACGTTCACCTGGACCGTCTGCAACATGGCGCTCATCGACCGCTCTGTGCGACCGTCGCTGCCATCCGGGCCCGGTATCCCGACCTGGCCGAGGGATCGCCCTGGGTCATGACGGCGTCGGCCTGGAGTAGCCGCTTGATCCGGTCGGCCACCGCGGGCGGGGTGCCCGCGACCAGGCGCGCCACCGGCCCCATCTCGCGCGGTACGAAGATTTCCTCACGTCCCGATCGCAGCGCCCCGACGATCGCGTCGGCCACCTGCTCGGGTCCGACGATGCGCAGCCCGCGCCCCGGCACCAGGCCGTCGATCATGTCCGTGCGGATCAGTCCCGGCATCACGATGGTGGTGCGGACGCCGGTGCCGCGGGTCTCGGCGCGGACGGCCCGGGTGAAACCGACCACCCCGTGTTTGGTGGCCGCGTAGGTCGCACCGCCCGCGGTGGCGATCTGCCCCGCCGAGGAGGCCAGGTTGACGATATGGCCGTGCCCACGGGGCAGGAATCGCCGCAGCGCCAACTGGGTGCCGGTGAGCACGCCACCGAGGTTGATGTCGAGCAGGCGCCGGGTGTCGGCGGGATCCTCGTCCACGAACAACCCGACCGGCGCCACGCCGGCGTTGTTCACAGGACGTCGAGTGGACCGTTGGCGTCTTCGGCCGCGTCCAGGAACTCGGCGAACGACGCCGCGTCCCGCACGTCGAGAACCGAAGCGACTGCGCCGCTCCCTATTTCGGCCGCGGCGCGCGCGCAGGCGGCGGTTTCGATGTCCCCGATAGCCACCTTCATTCCGGCCCGCGCACAGGCCTGGGCGGTGGCCAGTCCGATGCCGCGGGCGCCGCCGGTGATCGCTACGGAGACTGGTCCGGAGATGAATGCCATGAGAGATCCTTCTGGTGAGGCTGAGTACTGATGCCTTCCAGGGTGCGGGTCGCCCGGGGCTCAAATCTTGACACTTCAGGACACAGTGTTGACAGTTGGAGACAATGCCTGGGACGCGTGTTCTGTCAAATATGACAAAACTTCACCGGTCGGTTGCCATACTGCGGGCATGGTTTCGTTGAGCGTGCATCTGATCCTGGGCATCGCCGTCATCGCCTGGATCGTCCGGGCCAATCCACAGATCTTCTCGCGGGTCGACGGCGGTCCCCGGTTCTCGACGATGGAGATCGTCTACTACGTCATCGGCATCGCCTCGGTGGTCCTCGGCTATTACTTCAACCACCAGTTCGTCGCGCAGTATGCGGTGCCCGGTGGCAACCCGATCTGGGGTCCGGGCAGTTGGCAGCAGTTCATCGCGCTGGGGTACGCCAACCCGGCGGCCGCGTCGGCCAGCCAGGATTACACGATCATCAACGTCATCCTGCTGCCGCTGTTCACCATTGCCGACGGTCTGCGCCGTGGGATCCGGCACCCCTGGCTGTTCTTCGTCTCCAGCTTGTTCACCAGCTGCGCGTTCGCGTACGCGTTCTACTTCGCCACCATGGAACGTCAGCACCGCCACTCCCGGGCGAGCGCTCAGCCACGTACAGAATCCGGGCCGAAGACCGTACGTAGCTGAGCGCTCGCGCAAAGGGGGGGCCAAGGGGGGGCTACGGCAGGGCGAGCCGGCAGATCTTGCGGACCACGCTGGCGAACTGCTTGTGCAGCGGCCCGCTGTTGTAGGGAATGCCGTAGCGCTCGCAGATCTCCTTGATCTCC
>Ga0209023_10000890_pt1 | contig 42369 bp, 42 predicted proteins | sample LakOneMetagenome_FD_187468 | JGI IMG/M metagenome (GOLD analysis project Ga0209023, IMG submission 187468) | Freshwater and sediment microbial communities from Lake Erie, Canada (SPAdes) (version 2) | ecosystem: Environmental > Aquatic > Freshwater > Lentic | place: Lake Erie, Canada...
CTTCGCTCTCCGCGCCCGGCGTGCTCGCGGCGGGCTGGACCTCCGGCACTTACGACATGGAGCGCGCGGTCCGCTTCGCGCCCGGCGAGTTGAGCGAAGGTGGCAAACTGAACCGTGAGAAATTCGCGACCGCCCTCACCGCCATCGCGACCAAAGTGCTGAACGCCAAACCGGCCGGAGCGAGCTGGAACGATGTCACCGGCGAGTTGACCCTTGCCGTCAAGCGCCCGAGCCAGATCGCGCCCGCGCTAGATCTGACCGAAACGCTTGAGTTCACTGCGGTCGTCGGCCCGGATCATCCTGGTAGCACCGATCGGCAAATTATCTGGTTGGCCGTTCCTACCAGCAAGACTACCGATGAAACGCCCGGCGCGCATCTGGAATTCGCCGACAATTCCGGCGGCGAAGAGGAAAGCACGTTCAACGACGATGACGGGCTGATCAAAGCCATCGCCGCCGAATTGAAGGGCCAGCGCTGGGATACCGACAAGGCATCATGGAAATAATCCGCTTCCCTTTGTCCGGTCGCAGAAATCGATAACGCATGACGCGCTACGACGCCGTCATCATTGGTGCGGGCCTCGGCGGATTGACCGCTGGCGCGATCCTCGCGCGTGCGGGCCGCAAGGTGCTTGTGATCGAGCGTAGCAATTCCGTCGGCGGCGCGGCGTCGAGCTACAAGGTCGGCGATCTGTTCGTCGAAGGCTCACTGCACGAAACGAGCGATCCGCATGATCCGCGCGATCCGAAGCACGATCCTCTGACGCGCGCAGGCGTACTCGACGCGGTGACATGGGTTCCGTCCGGCACGTTTTACCAAGCTCGCGGCGGTCCGCTTGATGCACCTTTCATCTTGCCAGATAGTTTCGAGCAAGCCCGGAGCGCGCTGACGCAACAATTTCCCGAAGCGAAAGACAGCATCGTCCGCGCGCTCGGCGAGATGGAGCAGATTGCATCGGAAAATGGCGATGCGTCGCAAGCCAATTGGACGCTGTCGCTGTCCGAGAAATTCAACCGTGAGTTCGGCGACAACGAAGCTCTCAAGTCCGCGCTGGCCGCGAATCTCTCCTACTATCATGACGATCCGGCAACGATGGCGTGGATCGCCTTCGCGCAGTCGCAAGGCAGCTATTTACTCAGCGGCGGGCGTTACGTGCAGGGCGGCTCGCAGCGCCTGTCGAGCGCACTGGCACGCGCCATCAAGACCGCGGGGAGCGATGTGATCCTGCGGCGCGCGGTGAGCGCCATCGGTGTCGATGCGCAGGGCCGCGTGGCGAGCGTGACCCACACCGCAAAAGACGGCAGCGATCCGAAAAGCGAGGATGCCGCGCGCGTCATCGGCAATGCCGCGCCGGACACACTCGCCGCGCTGCTCCCTGCCGCAAGCGGCGACGCGCTGCGTGCATCCTACGCGGATCGCCAGCCGTCGATCTCGCTGTTTGCGCTGACGTTGGGACTATCGAAACCGCCGCGCGAATTTGGCATCGCAAGCTATTCGACGCAGTTGCTGCCGGACTGGATGAAAAGCCTCAGCGATTACGCGCATGCCACGACGTTGATGGCAGATGAGCCGAGCCAGCGCATGCCGCCGCTCGCCATCGTGGACTATGCGGCGATTGCCTCGGGCGTCCCCGCCCCGCCCTATGTTCTGTCCGTTGTCGGACCAGATGCCTTGTCGAACTGGAACGACGGCGATCAGGATGCATATCGCGCCAAGCGCGCACGATGGCAGGACGCCATCGTGGCCTATCTCGACCGGCACTATCCGGGTCTCGCACAGGCCGTGACCGCATCGTCTTTCAATACGGCGCTATCGGTGAAAACCTATCTCGGAGCGCCGCAAGGTGCCGTCTATGGTTTCGCGCCGTCTCCCGGCACAGCGCTGCGTACGCCTGCGACGCCGATCCCCGGACTTTATCTGGCATCAGCTTATGCGGGGCTTGGTGGCTACACCGGCGTGATCCAGTCCGCCGGCATTTGCGCGGATATGATCCTCAGCGAAAACTAATTGGTGTTGACGCGAAATCGCAATGTGGTCGCGCCGACGAACGAGACAAAATCACCCTGCCGCGTCCATGTCGCGGCGTCGCCCAATGATTTCAGCAGCGCCTCATCGGCCTGCGCACGATCCGGCGAACAGCCGCGATCTTCCATCGCGCCGGGAACGAAGATGACAGTGTTGTTGGCCACGGAAAACTGGCCCTTGCCGCTCTTGCACCACAGATCGAGCGTGGCTTCGCCATTGTCGCCAATCTCAAGCGTCGGCATTTTTTTCGAGCCCGGCTGAGGTCGCGTATCGAGCGTCATTTCCAAACCGAACGGAAATTCACTCGCAGCCTGCGCTGGTGCATATCCCAACACCGCGAGAACAAAAACCAAAGCAACACGCCGCAAAACTGTCATGACCGATGACCTTCCAGAACGTTCCGTTGCGCGCGTTCTAGACCTTCGTACACGGATTTTCCAGCACGCGAATTGCCCAAATTGTGTCCGGATCGGATGCCGAAAAAACAAATGAAAACCCCGCAGCTTGCGTCGCGGGGTTCCAGCAGATCAGACGATAGTTGTTTACTTCGACAGCACCATCGCCGTGAACGGATAGACATAGGCCTGCAAGGTGACGAGCACGCCGACGAGACATGCCAGCACGATGGAGTGCCAGAACACGTAACGCAGGATCGAGCCTTCGTGGCCGTACCAGTTGGTCGCGGTGGACGCCACCACGATGGACTGTGCGTCGATCATCTTGCCCATAACGCCGCCGGACGAGTTCGCGGCCGCCATCAGGATCGGCGACAGACCCAACTGCTCCGACGTGATCTTCTGCAGGTTTCCGAACAGCACGTTCGATGCTGTATCGGATCCCGTCAACGCCACGCCCAACCAACCGAGCAATGTGCCAAAGAACGGATACAGCACGCCCGTTGCAGCGAAGGCGAGGCCGAGCGTCGCATCGACGCCCGACAGGCGCGTCAGCGTGCCGATGGCGAGCATCGCCGAGATCGTGATCAGCGAGATCGCGCACACCTTGATAGTGCGGCCATATTCTCCGACCAGCTTGAAGGGCGAGAATCCCATCAGGAAGCCGGAAATGATGGCCGCGATTAGCATGCCCGTGCCGGTGAACGACAGATAAGTGAACGAGAACACGGCACCTTCTGGTGTCGGTTTCGCGGCCACCGGCGGCACCTTGTTGATCATGTTGTGCAGTTCAGGAATTGGGTAACTCCACGTGAAGATGGAATTTGCCCACGTCTTGAACGCGCCCGTGCCCCAGATCAGCATCACGATACAGACGATGATCCATGGCAGCATCGCGCTCCACAATTGCGCTTGCGTGAGCGGCGTCGTGTCCAGCGGCTTGTTCGGCTTCATGGTCGAAGCGGACTCGTCATTGCCACGCAGTGCTGGCGAGGTCCAAAGCTCTTTCGGCTGCCAGACTTTGAGGAAAAGGATCAGCGCGCCCATCGAAATCAGCGATGCGCCGATATCGACGATCCAGGGATTGATGTAGTTCGAGATGACGAATTGCGGGATCGCGAACGACACGCCGGTCACCAGAATGGCCGGCCACACTTGCATCATGCCGCGCCATCCGGCGAACGCCCAGATCACCCAGAACGGCACCAGCAGCGAGAAGAATGGCAACTGACGTCCGACCATCGCGCCGAGAATGTAAGGATCGAAGCCGGTCACCGATGCGAGGCCCTGGATCGGCGTGCCGAGCGCGCCGTAAGCAACCGGTGCGGTATTGGCGATCAGCGACAGGCCGGAAGCAGCGAGTGGCGAGAAGCCGAGACCGATCAGAACTGCGCCGGTGATAGCGACAGGCGTACCGAAACCGGACGCGCCTTCGAAGAACGCGCCGAACGAAAACGCAATCAGTAGCAACTGAATGCGCCGGTCGGTGGTCACACCGCCGATGGCCCGCTGCAGCAATTCGAATCGCCCGGTCTCGACCGTGATGCGGTACAGGAAAATGACGTTGAGCACGATCCAGCCGATCGGGAAGAAACCGACAACGACGCCGAGCAGCGAGGCGCGGATCGACATATTCGCGGGCATCGTGAAAACGAAAATGGTGATGATGTTGGCGATGATGAGCGCGATGATCGCCGCGATATGCGCTTTCACTTTGCCGCTGGCGATCAGGATCAGCAGTGTCACGACCGGGATGGCAGCCATAATCGTCGATAGCGCGGCATTCCCCATCGGATTATAGATTTGATTCCACATAGCAGTTTCCTCTCCACGTCATTGTTGTGACGCCGGACCAGAGCGTGGTTGGTCATGGCGACTGGCGCGGTGGAGAGAGGGCAACTGTCGGATCGTCAGTTGAAGGATTGAACGCTGACGCTCGTGCGAACGTCACAATGCTGCGAACTGACGCGTCCCCCCGGTCCCCGCCGTTGCCACATGCTAGGGTCACAAGCAGAGTCGGGACAAGATGCCGCGGCTCTCGCGATTTGCGACTTTAGTCTTAGTTGGAATTACTTCGATCTCTCAGGCCTTTACGGCCGTCCAAGGAGCAAGCGGCTGTGAATAGTATCGGCTCGACCCTCAAGACTGTGTGGCGTATTGGCGCGCCGTATTTTTACTCCGAGGACAAATGGACGGGCCGCGCCCTGCTTGCTGCGGTGATCGTGATCGAACTCGCCACCGTCGCCATCAATGTGTTGCTCAATTCCTGGAACAACCGCTTCTACAACGCGCTGCAGGAACGCAACTGGGACAGCTTCGTCGATGAAATCATCTACTTCACGGTGATCGTCACGATCTTCATCGTGATCGCGGTCTACCAGCTCTATCTCAATCAGTGGCTTCAGATCCGCTGGCGCAAATGGATGACCGAGCAGTATCTGCGCGACTGGCTTAGTCATGCCAATCACTACCGGATGCAGCTTCAGGGTGATGCCGCGGACAACCCCGATCAGCGCATGACCGACGACGTCAAGCTGTTCGTCGACCGCACGCTGAACATCGGCATCGGTCTGCTCAATTCCATCGTGACGCTGGCATCCTTCATCGTCATCCTGTGGACGTTGTCGAGTGCTGCTCCGATGCATCTGTTCGGCAAGGACATCGATATTCCGGGCTATATGGTGTGGGGTGCCCTGATCTATTCGGTGTTGGGAACCTGGCTCACTCATCTGATCGGACGGCCGCTGGTCGGCCTCGATTTCAGACAGCAGCAATACGAAGCTGACTTCCGCTTTAATCTGGTTCGCGTGCGCGAGAATTCCGAACAGATCGCCCTGCTCCATGGCGAGAGCGCCGAACGCGAACGGCTGCAGACCCGCTTCGGCGCGGTGGTCGAGAACTGGCTCGGCATCATGAGCCGCACCAAGAAAATCACGGCCTTCACCGCGAGCTTTTCGCAGGCTGCCGTGATTTTCCCTTACATCCTTGTGGCGCCTGCGTACTTCGCCAACAAGATGCAGCTTGGCGGCATGATGCAAACCGCCTCCGCCTTCGGCAGCGTGCAGGGCGCACTGTCTTTCTTCGTCACGACCTATCGCACGTTGGCGGAATGGCAGGCGGTAGTCGCCCGTCTCGATGGCTTCGAAGGCGGCATCGTTGCTGCAAAGGCGCTGGCGGCAAGTCCTCAATCCATCGCGGCTGTCGCAGCGGCAGGCGGCCATTCGGTCGATCTCGACGATCTTCTGCTCACGCTGCCGAACGGCAAACCGCTGATCCAGACGTCAAACCTCAAACTGCGTAGCGGCGAACGCGTGCTGGTCACCGGTCCTTCTGGCTCCGGCAAGTCCACGCTGTTCCGTGCCATCGCCGGAATCTGGCCGTTCGGCAAAGGCAGGATTTCGATTCCGCAAGGCGCGTCGTTGATGATGCTGCCGCAGCGGCCCTATTTCCCCGTTGGAGCGCTTGCCTCCGCGATCACTTATCCTGCGAAGGACAATACCTACAGCGACAACCAGCTTCGAGACACCCTTACGCTTGTTGGTCTCCCGGCACTGGCGCCAAGACTTGCCGAGGAAGGTCACTGGAACAGAACGCTGTCGCTAGGCGAGCAGCAGCGCCTCGGCATTGCGCGCGCCCTGCTCCACGCGCCGCAATATCTCTTCCTCGACGAAGCGACAGCATCACTCGACGAGCCATCCGAAGAGATGCTCTACCGCCTGATTGTGGAGAAGCTGTCTGCGACCACGGTCGTTTCCATCGGTCACCGCAGCACACTCGACGCATTCCATCAGCGTCAGGTGTCGGTGACGAGGAGCGGAGAACAGTTTGAACTCGGCGAAGGTGAGCAACCGGCGGCGGCGAGATAGCAATTCAGAGCCAGCGCCGCGGCCATGTCTCTCCCCGGACCCAGCGATGCCAGACACAGGCAACCGCCGTCAGAAGCAATGTTCCGGCGAGGACCGGCGCGATCATGAATGTCCACGGCAGACCGGCGGAAACAACAAGAAGCGGATTGATGCCCGCCGGGGGATGAAACGTCCGGGTGAGGAAGAACGCTGGGGGCCGTGCGGCTGGTTTTCACCCACCGTCCATTAAAGCCTTCACACCCGACAAACAAAAAAGGCGGCAGATTTCTCTGCCGCCCTTTCCGTCGAAATCGAAGATTTACTTGAGACCGCTGAGGGTCGCGTCAGCCGAGAGCTTGGCGATGAACGTGTCGCCGCACCACTTGGAGCCGAAGCCCGGCGCTGCGTTGTTGGCAGTGACGAAGCCGGTCTGGTTTGCGGTGAAGTCGCTGGTGAAGGCGTTGCAATTACCCTTGTTCAGGTCGGTGCCCGAGTAGCGCAGGTCGAGAGTGAACACCTTGTAGGTAAAGCCCAGGCCGACGTTCCAGGTGTTATAGTCAGCATACTTGATACCAGGACCGACGCCCGGTGCGATGATCGAGTAGAAGCTGTCCGAGGTTCCGAGCCACTGGCGACCGAATTCACCGGACAGATAAGCGCCGACGCCCGAGGTGCCGAAGAAGGTGCTCGGAGCGGTGAACTTGGCGGTGACGGATGCGTAGGTGCCGTCAGCGCCGGTGTTCAGGAAGTTCGGCGAGTAGAAGACGTTGCCGCCCATCGTGAAGGAGTCGTTAAAGGTGTAAGCCACTTTGCCGTACACTTCGTAGAAGCTGACGTCCTTTTTCATGACGTTGCCCGACGGGAACACAGCGCTCGAACCGACGGGGCAAACAACGCCGCCGCCAAAGGTGTTGTCGATGCACTGCCCGCCTGGATACAGGTAGCCCCAGACACCGAAGTCGAAGGCGACCGGACCGAAGGTCGGGCGGATACCGCCGTAGATGTCGACTTCAGCAGCAGCGCGGTTGGTGAACGAGATGCTCTCGAACGAGGTACCGACATAGAGCTGCAGGTTCGGGTTGATGTTGTAGCGGGGCTCGAAGTAAGCGGTCACCGACGGCCTGTGGTTCGACTGAGTCACGCCACGGAACACGTAATCGCTCATGATCGCAGCGCCGAAGGCGATGTCCCAAGGCGAAACCACGACCGGCGGCGGAGCCTTCGTGTAAACCTTGCCCAGATCAGCGGCCGATGCCGACCCGAGGCCCAGACCCATTGCAACCAAGGCTGCGGCCGACAAACTTACTTTCTTCATGACGATCCCCATCATCGTTAAATCCAGTGCGATTGCCGAAGGTCAGAATGACGTACGTAAATCGACTGCGTGGAATTCAAATCTCGTGGAAACAATCTGCTGTCCAACGCCGCAACCGGGAAGCAAAAAACCAAAGCAAATGCCGCCTTTTTAGGCGTTTGAACCTTTCCAAAAGAGGTTGTGCGCGAGTGTGGTATTCCGACAACATAAAATCGGCCGAAACTAAGCCACGAACGCTGAAAATGTTAGGATTTCAGTAACACTTTCCGGCAGATGCAGTTGCAAACACCCCGGCGCGCCTAGTTTCACGCTTCCTGATGTGCTGATTCGCATCAGTGCTCCTGTAACATTCTGATTTCAAAGACGAAGCGGCGTCATCCACAGGCGCTAGCAACCGACTCAGTCAACCAACTCGATTGCAACGAAAAAGCCGCAGCAAATCTGCTGCGGCTTTGACGTGATCGGCAACGCCCTGTCTGGGCGGCGGGCGTGAGGCTTAGTTGCTGCCTTCGCTCGATCCGGATGACCAGCTTGGGGCGGACCAGGTGGTTTCGGCAGGAGCCGCTGCCGGCTCGGCTGCTGGAGCGGCCGCAGCCTTGGGGGCGCGCTTCTTCTTAGCCTTCTTCGGAGCAGCCTTTTTCGGCGCAGCCTTCTTGGCCGATGATTTCTTTGCAGATTTCTTGGCCGACTTTTTCGCCGACTTCTTGGCGGCTTTCTTGGTCGCCTTCTTGGCAGACTTTTTCGCAACCTTCTTGGAAGACTTCTTCGCGGTTTTCTTTTTGGCCGCGGTTACCTTCTTCGCCTTCTTAGCTTTTTTCTTCTTCGCTTTAGCCATTGTGGTTCTCCTGTTTCCGCCAGCGAAAGTTCACCCGGCGTTCAAGCACTCCCAACCTGGGGGCTCTTCATCGATGCCTTCAATAAATCCGGTCCGATTAAGTCTGGTTTTGGACCGCCGGTTGCCCAATCGAGCAGTTGAATCGTATGCACCACTGGGGCTGCTGTTCCGTCGGACCTCTCCACTGAGCCTATCTGCATGATGCAACCGATGTTGCCGGCTGAAACGATGTCCGGCTTCGTCGATGCGATGTTGGCGATCTTCCGTTCGCGTAACCGCTTCGCAATGTCGGGCTGGAGGATGTTGTACGTTCCCGCCGAACCGCAACACAGATGACTCTCAGGTACATCTTTCACCACGAATCCACTCTTGGAAAGCAATTCTTTCGGAGCTTGCGTGATTTTCTGTCCGTGCTGCAAAGAACATGCAGAGTGATACGCGACGACGAGATCGTTTTTGCTTTGTGGCCACACGATGTCGGCACCTGCGAGATACTCGGTGATGTCTTTCGCTAAACCCGCTATCCGCGCGGCTTTCTCTGCATAGGCGCGGTCTTCGCGCAGCATGTATCTGTAGTCCTTGATGGTCGTTCCGCATCCTGAAGTGGTCACGAGAATGGCGTCGAGACCGTTCGCATCGGCTTCTCTTGTCCACACCTCGATATTCGCCTTCGCGCGTTTCAACGCATCGTCATCGCGTCCCATGTGATGCGTCAGTGAGCCGCAGCACTGCTCGTCGGCCACCAGCACCACCTCGATTCCGTTGCGGTTGAGCAAACGGATGGCCGATTGATTGATGCTCGGCGATAACACCTGCTGGGCGCATCCCTGCAGCAATGCGACGCGGCCGCGTTTTGTACCTTCAGCGGGGAAGATCGTGCCACCGGCAGGCCCCGGCGCAGGTAAACGTCCCGGTGCAAGCGCGAGCATCGCGCGAAGCCGATCGAAAAACGACGGTGTGGCCTGACCTTTCGGAGACGATGGCAGCAGCGCCGCGAACGGCTTGGCGAGCCGCGCGCCGATCATGCTGGCCCGAAACAGGCCAGGATTTGGCAGCACAATGGCGAGAATTCCGCGAAGGAGACGCTCGGATATCGGCCGCGAATACTCGTTTTCGACCTTGACCCGGGCCTGATCGACTAAATGCATGTAGTTCACCCCCGAGGGGCAAGTCGTCATGCAGGCGAGGCACGACAGGCAGCGGTCGATATGCTTGACCACCTCCTGCGTCGGCTTGCGGTCGTTCTCCAGCATGTCCTTGATGAGATAGATGCGGCCGCGCGGACTATCGAGTTCGTCGCCCAGCAGCACGTAAGTCGGGCACGTCGCGGTGCAGAACCCGCAATGGACGCATTTGCGGAGGATCTTGTCGGCTTCGCGAATATCCGGATCGGCAAGCTGCGCGAGTGAAAATTCGGTCTTCATAAACGCACCATCCGGCCGCGATTGAGGATGTTCTTCGGATCGAAGCTCGCCTTGACGCGCTTGCCGAGCGCTGCCACGCCAGCCTCCTGCGGCTGAAACACATCCACCCGGCTGCGCACCGGATCGGACGCGCGGAGCAGCGTGGCATGGCCACCGATCAACTTCAGCCGCTCGCGCAGAAGTGTCGCATGACCATCGAGCGCCGGCGGTAATGCCGCCCAGATCAATCCGCCCGCCCAGTCATAAATCACGTCGCCTCCGGTATCGCGCGCGAGAGCTTGCCCGAATGCACCGCCAGTGGCTGGCGGGCAGACTATGCGCCATACCGGCCAGGCCCCAAGCGGCCCTGCGGCCGCAAACGGTTTGACATCGCGCACGGCATTCCATGCGCCGGCGGAAACCACGTCCTCGATCATGTCCACCGCGCCAAACGAGGCCAGCATGGCGCTCACCGAAGCAGCACGCGCGACTACGGAGGCACCGATGCCTTCAAGCCGGATCAGGGTGGCGGCCTGTTTGGCTCCGCCAAAATCCAGACCCTCCGCGCCCCGCAGCGACGACGCCGGCAGATGCGCTGCGCCCGATACGTCGAAAGACGATCCCAGCGCCACGGTCATCGCCCGGTTGGCCGTCACATCGTCCAGTCCGCGCAGGATCAGCGTGCGTTCGCTTTCCGCCTTCGGCATGACCTTGAGCGTCAGCTCCGTCAGCACCGACAGTGTGCCCCACGATCCCGCCAGCAGCTTGCAGAGATCGTAGCCGGTGACATTTTTCACCACTTTACCGCCGGTCTTGAAGGAATCGCCGAAGCCCGACACCGCATAAGCGCCGAGCAGATGATCGCGCGCGCCACCGGCCTTGATGCGGCGCGGCCCGGCCAGTCCCGCCGACACAGTTCCAGCGATGGTGCCCGCGCCGCGGGGCGTGCCCAGCAGCACCGACGTGTCCATCGGATCGAAGGCGAATTCCTGATTCTTGGAATCGATCAGCGACAGAATGTCGGCCATCGGTGCACCGGCCTGCGCCGTAATGACCAGTTCGTTGGGTTCGTAGGATGTCACGCCGTTCAGGGCGGAAAGATCGAGCACCGCATTGGTCGCCATCGGCAAACCGATGGCCCGCTTGCTGCCGTGGCCGATGATCTCCAGCGGTTGCTCGGCGGCCAGCGCATCGCGCACCGCCTGCTCCACATCCTTCGCGTCACGAACTTTCAGGGTATCCACGCCGACGCTCGTTTCTTGTTGTGTTGCAGATTAATATCCGGCCGCGCCTAGAATCGCGGAAGGTCGGGAAACGCCAGCTTGCCGCCATGCACGTGAACCCGGCCAAGCTCCGCACAGCGATGCAGCGTCGGAAACACCTTGCCCGGATTGAGCAGGCCCTGCGTATCGAACGCGCATTTGAGCCGCTGCTGTTGCGCCAGATCGATATCGCTGAACATTTCCGGCATCAGGTCGCGTTTCTCGACGCCGACGCCGTGTTCGCCCGTCAGCACGCCGCCGAGCTTGACGCAAAGCCGCAGAATGTCCGCGCCGAAGGCTTCTGCCTTGTCCATCTCCTCGGCGATGTTCGCATCGTAAAGGATCAGCGGATGCAGATTGCCGTCGCCCGCATGAAACACGTTGGCACAGCGCAGGCCGTACTTTGCGGACAGATCGCGGATGCCCGCGAGCGCCTCCGGCAGCCTGCCGCGCGGAATGGTGCCGTCCATGCAGAGATAGTCCGGCGAGATACGTCCCACCGCCGGGAACGCAGCCTTGCGACCCGCCCAGAACAGCAACCGCTCCTGCTCGGAGTTTGAAATCTGCAGCGTGGTCTGGCCGCAGCCGCGCGCGATGGTCTCGACGCGCTTGATCAATTCATCGACTTCGACGGAGGGACCATCGAGTTCGATGATCAGCAGAGCCTCAACGTCCAGCGGATAACCGGCATGAACAAAGTCTTCGGCGGCGTGGATCGCTTCCTTGTCCATCATTTCCATGCCGCCCGGAATGATGCCCGCGCCGATGATCTCAGCGACGCACCGGCCCGCATCTTCCACCGAGGCGAAACCGACCATCAGCGCCCGCGCGGTTTCCGGCTTTTTCAGAATGCGCACCGTGACTTCAGTGACGACGCCGAGCAGGCCTTCGGAGCCGGTGATGATGCCCATGATGTCGTAGCCGTCGGCTTCCGGTGCCTTTCCGCCAATGCGCAGGACTTCGCCGGTGATGAGGACAATCTCGCAGCCGAGTACGTTGTTGGTGGTGAGACCGTATTTCAGGCTGTGCACGCCGCCGGAATTCTCGGCGATATTGCCGCCGATCGAGCAGGCGATCTGCGACGACGGATCGGGCGCGTAGTAAAAGCCCTCATGCGCGACAGCGTGGCTGATGGCCAGATTAGTCACGCCGGGCTCGACCACCACACAACGGTTGTCAAAATCGATCTCGCGCACGCGCTTGAATTTGCTTAAGCCAAGCAACACGCCATCCGCCAGCGGCAACGCGCCGCCCGACAAGGAGGTGCCTGATCCGCGTGGCACCACCTTGATGCCGTTGTCGTGGCAATATTTGAGAACCTGCGACACCTGCTCTGTCGTGTCCGGCAGCACGACGACCATTGGCGGCTGGCGATAGGCGGTCAGCGCGTCGGATTCGTAAGGCTGCATCTCGCGCTCGCTGGCGATGACGCCCTCGCCCGGCACGATCTGCCTCAACGCGGCGACGATCTCGTCGCGTCGCCCAAGCACGGCCTGATCCGGTTCCGGCATCATGATCGACATGGACGCTCTCCAGACAGATATTATTGAGCGCGTATTCTGATCGCAAAACCGGTATCAACTTTTGCGGACTACGCGCTTGCGCACTTACGCGCGTTATTGTTCGCACGTATCAAGCATATCTAGCGAGTTTTGAATAGTTCCAAAGCCGGCGAGGCTGTGTACTTCGCGCTGGCGATCAGCCCGCGAGCGCCGCGGTGAGTTCCCGGCGCGCCGGCATCACCGGCATCACGGCCTGCACCACAAGGCCGCGCGCGCGCGCATCCAGTACACCGACAGCACGCAGCGCGAACAGCGTGATAGCCTGCACGGAATCCCGTAGCTTGGCGGGATCGTCGATGTCATCGGGCGCGAGCGGACCGACCAGCGATTCATGTAGCGCGCCGATCAACGCGGTGGCTGCAAGCCCGATGTCCTGCGCCGGAAGATGGCCCGCCCGCACGGCTGCCTCGATGCGGCCTTCGATTTCGGCGGCGATCCCGCGACGGCTTGCAACGCGCGATTCGGTCACGTCCACATCCACCGGCTCGGCGAGAATGCCCCAGGCGAGTTTGCGGTTTGAAATCACATGCACGGCGATGGTCGTCACCGCAGCAGCCAACGCCGACGACGGGCCGGGTGCGGCATCCGCTGCGCGGCGGATCGCCGTCAGTTCGGCGCGCGAAACGTCGGCGATCAGTTCGGAAATCAACTCGGCCTTCGACGGGAAATAGCGATAGACCGTGCCCGCTGCGACATTCGCGCGCTTGGCGACGGGTGCGATCTGCACCGCGGCCATTCCGCCTTCAGCAGCAGCGTCACGTGCGGCGGAAAGGATCGCGTTGCGACGAGCCGCAAGACGTTTCACGACTTGATGAGTTCGCCTGTAAACCATTGACGGCGTTTATCTCCCTAAAAGAACTGAACACCAGTTCAAAACCGGAGACAAGAGATTCGAAGCGCCGAAACTCAAATTCGCACTGCAGCAAATGTGAGAGAGTTAACCGCTAAATCCGAGCGCGCGCGCCGCTGCGGCGACCAACATGCCGGTGATGACCGCGACGAATTCATTGCGGCGAATGATTGTGATGGCAACCGCGGCTCCAATCGCGAACAACACAACGGCGCCACCATTCACCGCAATCGGCAGCGACGCTGCGACGATGATCGAGCCGGGCAGTGCGTCGAGCATCCGGCGCACGCGCGGCGTGACGGTGACGTAACCCATCAGCCAATAGCCGCCGAGCCGCGACGCCACTGTCACCGCCGTCATCACGGCGAAGGCGATCATCACATCGGAATGCAGGAACTCGCTCATGCGCGCTGCACCTGAGATTCAGCGGCGGGTGGATCGTCCATCAGACCGGCGCTGATCGCGCCTGAGACTGCGCCCGCGATGATGAACCACCAGCCCGGCACCAGCCAATGCACTGTGAGCGCAACGATGCCCGCAACGGCCCAGGGAATCGCGCGCCGCGGTCCCTTCCAGGCGGGCACCAGCATCGCCGCGTAAAACGCCGGCACCACCAGATCGACGCCGTATTTCTTCGGATCGCTCAACTGTCCGGCCAGCAGATAGCCCGGAATGGATGAGGCGAACCACGCGACATAAAGAACAATTCCGCCGGCGACGAAGAACGACGCATCCGCGCCGCCGTGATTGCGATAGCGCATGGTGGCAAGCCAGCCGCCATCCGTCACCAGCAGCATGGGTGGATAGGCTTGCCACGGCGGCAGCGTACCGAACCACGGACGAAGACTCGCAGTCATCAGCGAGAAGCGGATGTTCACGGTAACGGTGAGTAGCGCCAGCGTTGCGATAGACGTCAGTGTGAGCTGGTCGGGCCAAGACGAGACGGCGACAAATTGCGACAGCCCGCCATAAACAAAGGCCATCATGACCTGCACTTCGGCGAGCGTGAAGTTCTTCTGCGCGCAGAGCGCACCGAACGCCATGCCGAACGCAATGGTTCCCGGCAGCATCGGCGCGATAGCGTAGATACCCGGCACGATGGCCTTACGCGACCAATAGGCCGGCGCGTGAAAATGATCGGGCGATTCGGATGGGGCGTTGTGTGAGGTCATTGATTTATCGGTGCGGCGAATAGGAAACGGGGTCAAGTCGCGCGGCTGCGGACCTGCCCTTCATTTCGCGCAAACAAAAAGGCCGGTCTGAGAGACCGGCCTTTTCAAATCATCGAAGCGGAATGCGTTACGCCTGCGGCTGCGGCTCAAGGCCAGCATCCGGACGCGGACGCGGCTTGCCTGCAGGCGGCACGGCCGAGGTGCGCGGGCCGGTCGGCTCGAGCACCGACTCGCGGTTCGGCTTTTTGCCGTTCAACAGATCGGTGATCTCGTCGCCTGACAGGGTTTCAAACTCGAGTAGGCCCTTGGCGAGGGTTTCAAGATCGGCACGCTTCTCGGTGAGAATGCGGGTCGCCTCGTTGTAGCCTTCCTCGACGAAGCGGCGGATTTCCTTGTCGATCTTCTGGACCGTCGCTTCCGATGCGTTCTGAGTGCGCGACACCGACATGCCGAGGAAAACCTCGTCCTGGTTTTCGCCGTAGGACACGGTGCCGAGTTCTTCCGACAGACCCCAACGTGTCACCATCATGCGCGCAAGCCGCGTAGCCTGCTCGATGTCTGACGATGCGCCCGATGTCACCTTCTCTCGGCCGAAGATCAGTTCTTCCGCGACGCGGCCACCCATCATGATGGCAAGACGCGAAGTCATCTGCTCCAGCGACATCGACAGCTTGTCGCGCTCCGGCAGTTGCATGACCATGCCCAGTGCACGGCCGCGCGGAATGATGGTCGCCTTGTGAATCGGATCGGTCGCCACGACGTTGAGGCCGACGATGGCGTGGCCGCTCTCGTGATAGGCCGTCAGCATCTTCTCTTCTTCAGTCATGACGAGCGACTTGCGCTCCGCGCCCATCATCACCTTGTCCTTGGCCTCTTCGAACTCCGACTGCGTCACCATGCGCTTGTTGCGGCGCGCGGCGGTGAGCGCCGCCTCGTTGACGAGGTTCATCAGATCCGCGCCGGAGAAGCCGGGCGTACCGCGTGCGATGGTTTTGAGGTTGATATCCGGCGCCAGCGGCACCTTGCGAACGTGAACCTTGAGGATCTGCTCGCGGCCGACGACATCTGGATTCGGCACCACAACCTGACGGTCGAAGCGACCCGGACGCAGCAGCGCAGGATCGAGCACGTCGGGACGGTTGGTCGCGGCGATGAGGATCACGCCCTCATTGGCTTCGAAGCCATCCATCTCGACCAGCAACTGGTTGAGGGTCTGTTCGCGCTCGTCGTTGCCGCCGCCAAGGCCAGCACCGCGATGACGGCCAACCGCATCAATTTCGTCGATGAAGATGATGCAAGGCGCATTCTTTTTGGCCTGCTCGAACATGTCGCGCACACGGGACGCGCCGACGCCGACGAACATTTCAACGAAGTCCGAACCCGAAATCGTAAAGAACGGCACGTTGGCTTCGCCCGCGACCGCACGTGCGATCAGGGTCTTACCGGTGCCGGGAGGGCCGACCAGCAGCACGCCGCGCGGAATGCGTCCGCCGAGGCGCTGGTACTTGCCCGGATCGCGCAGGAATTCGACGATTTCCTGCAAATCCTGCTTGGCTTCATCGACGCCCGCGACATCCTCGAACGTCACGCGGCCATGCGCTTCCGTGAGCATCTTCGCACGCGACTTGCCGAAGCCCATCGCCTTGCCGGCACCGCCCTGCATCTGGCGCGACAAGAAAATCCACACGCCGATGAGTGCGATGAACGGCAACCATGACACCAGCAACGACACAAACCACGGCACATTATCGCCCGGAGGCTTCGCGGTGATCGACACCTTGCCGTCATACAGGCGCTTGATCAGCGTCGGATCGCTCGGCGCATAAGTGTGGAAGGTCGAGCCGTTGGTGAAGGTGCCGTTGATGTCCGGACCCTGGATGACAACGTCGCGGACGCGGCTCTGATCAACCTCGGTCAGAAGCTGGGAGAACGAAATATCTTGCGATGCAGCCCGCTGTCCCGGATTCTGGAAAAGCGTAAATAGCGCCAACAGCAGCAAGACGATGATGACCCAGAGGGCGAAATTGCGCAGGTTGGCGTTCATTGGGCTTCCTTCGTGACCGCATGGACCGCGGCCTTATATCCTTGGACCTGCAACAGGTTTCGTGTGCAGGCTGAGTACAATCTAGGTGCGGTCTCCCCCGGTGCCAAGGGAACGCGACGGGACTATTTAACGCATATTAACGCCCTTCCGGGTGAAATAAGGGCGGATACTTTCGTCTATTTTGACCGTGGTTAAGGCTCATCTGCGGCGCGGCGGCGCAGGCAGCACATCGATTCGGCCCTTGCCGATGCTGATAACAGCGCCGGCCAGTGTCAGCTTCAGCCGGACCGCTCCGGTCCCGGCGCTTTCGCCGCGCACAACCTGATCCATCGCCAGCAACAGCGCCTCCACCTTGCCAAGTTCGGCCGGCCCCTCATGGCCGGTGCGATTGATAGCGCGCCAGAGCAGTCGAAGGCGGATTTCATCCGACAGCGCGACGAATGCCGCCAGATCGAAACCCGATTGTTCGTCGATGCTTGCCAGATATCGCTCAGCACCATCGGTCATGATCTCGAGCGCGGCATTGGCGCGGGCCAGACGAGACGCCAGTCGGGCGAGATTCCGAGCGTCGGCCCCCTCCTCCGCCAGTGCAGGCATCAGCCTGCGGAGCCTTGGCCGCGTAAAGCGCGGATCGCGATTGGTGGGATCGTCGGCAAAGGCGATACCTGCCTTTGCCAGAGTCGCGATCAGGCGTGATTTTGGAATTCCGAGAAACGGCCGCGCGAGGATCACGCCGTCGCGCGCAGATTCTCTTGCCATCGCGCCCAATCCGGCAAGACCGCTGCCACGCGACATCCGCATCACGACCGTTTCAGCCTGATCGTCCTGCGTATGAGCGGTGAAGATGTGGGATGCCTCGTGGCGTTTGGCTTCGCGGGCCAGCAACCGGTAGCGCGCGTCCCGTGCCGCCGACGGCAGTCCGGTTTTCGGCTTCTCGCCGGTCCAGCGCTTTGTGGTGTGATCGACACCGAGAGTTTTCGCGAGTTGCGCGACCCCCCGCGCCTCGCGCGCCGACTCAGGCCGCAGATCGTGATCGACTGTAACGGCGATAAGACGTGGGCCTTTTTTCAGCGCGCGCCGCCAGCGCGCTGCAAGCCACATAAGTGCAATGGAATCCGGACCGCCCGACACCGCGAGGACCACAGCAGGTGCGGCTAACCAGTCAGCGAAAAGCTGCCGGGCTTCCGCTGCGGTGACGATGGAGGATTGTTGTGGTTTGGGCATGATGTCGTCCGTCCGACATCATCATACAAGCATCAAACGCGGAAATCTGCCCGCGCCGATCCTGATGTCAGCAGCCGACCCGCTTCTGCTCGCGGGCGGTGCCCTGCTTCACGCCGTTTGAGGCCTTCGGATATTTCCGCGTGACTTCGCCAAAGGCCGCGCAGGCGGCTTCCTTTTCCTTGAGCGCCGCAAGCGACTGGCCGAGGCGCAGCAGCGCATCGGGTGCTTTCCCGGCGGTGTCGTATTTCGTGGTGACGCCGAGGAACGTCTCGGCCGCTTCACGATATTTCTGGCGCTGGAACAGGCTTTCGCCGAGCCAGTATTGCGAGTCCGGCAGCAGCGCATCGGATGGATATTTCGATGCGAAGTTGCGCATGGTTTCTTCGGCAAGCGCATAATCCTTGCGCTGGATATACCCAATACCGAGATCGAATTCGTCGCGCGGTGTCGCCGAGGGCGGCAATGTCGTCAGCGAGGCAGTGGCATTCGGCTGCGGCGGCGCGACATTCGATAGATCGAGCGGCTCTCCCGCATTGCGCCCGCCCGGTGCACTGATCGGACCTTCGACCATGGGCCGCTGTCCGCCGCCAAGCGCGCGCGGCACGCCGGGTGCGTTAGGATTCTGGCTCGGGTCGAACGCATCGCCACGGCGTCCGCTGCTGCCGACGGGCGCTGCGATGACCGCTGGCCCAGCGCCGGGTTGCGGCACCTGCTGCTGATAGTTCGGATTGGGCTGCACCTGCTGTTGAGGCTGAGGTTGCGGAGCAACCGCGACGTTCGGCGCTTGTGGCCGGGGTGCCGCGGCCTGATTGGGCTGTGGCTGCGCGGGTTGCGTCCCTTGCATCGCGCGCAACTGCTCTTCAAGCTGACGGTTGCGATACTGCAATTCCTCGTTCTGGCCGGTCAGCGTGCGGAGCTGGTTCTCAAGCCGCTCAATGCGCAATTCAGGATCGATATCCTGCTGCGCGAACGCTGGGACAGACAGCCAAACGGGAGCGGCTGCGAGAACCGCACAGGCGAACATTTTCGATCTGGATGACATTTTGACCCGGCAAAGGATGAGGGCATCGCTTTTCAAAGCGACCAAGATTGAGGGTTTCACTACGCCAAAAATATGACTGCAAACACGGCTTTAGTCTTTCTGGGCATGATCTTTTCCGAAAACCAGTACCCACTTTTCGGGTTCATGCCCTCAAAACAAAACGGCGCCCGAAGGCGCCGTTTGAAGTGTTCAACCGATCACGTTTACGAACTTGCGTTCAGCACGGTGACGGCGCGGCGGTTCTGCGACCAGCACGAGATGTCATTACACACCGCGACCGGGCGTTCCTTACCGTAGGAAATCGTCCGCATGCGGCCTGGATCGATGCCGCGCGATGCAAGGAAGCTTTTCACCGACTGGGCGCGCTTGGCACCGAGCGCGATGTTGTATTCACGCGTGCCGCGCTCGTCGGCATGGCCTTCGATCGTGAAAGCATAACGGTTGTACTGCTGCAGCCACTGCGCCTGCTTATCGAGGGTCGCGATTGCCTGCTGCGAGAGTTCGGTCTGGTCGCTTTCGAAGAACACGCGGTCACCGACATTGACCACGAAATCCTGCTGGCTGCCCGGCACTGCCGCGCTTGCCATGGCGTCACCGCCGACACCCGATTTGTTGGCGCAAGCGCCCATCGACAGTGCCACTGCCAGAACGGCGGCCAGTTTCAATCCCTGGAGGATGCGCATTTGATGTTTCATTCCGGAGCCTCCACGCTCAGGTTTCCCAATATCCAGCGTCCGGTCTACAGGGGCTTGGTTAAGCGAACGTTCCGTCAACCTTGATGAGGGGTTGCCGCACACGCTCAAATGCCACACATCCGGTGAAAACGGTACCGATGGTTAATGGGTTATAAATATGGCGCGACGGTGAATGCCCTAGTGAAATGCACATAGGAAAAAGGCCCCGGCCGGTCGGCTGGAGCCTGAAAATGCATCGATTTCCCGTTTAGAAGTCTGCGATCAGGACCCGGACCGCATCGCCGCCGCCTCGAACGGAAAATTCGGCAGGTTGACCGGTGCCAGCGGCTGCAGCGCGCCGGCGTGACGTTCGAACAGCATCCGCCGCTCGAAGAAGCTAGACCGGAAAAACGGATAGCGCTGGAACACCTTGTCGCGAAGTTCCTGAAAATCGACAGCCATCAGGCAGAGCGGCTTGGTCAGCGTCGGATAATGCCGGGGCGGACACAGGGAGGAGTGCATGAAAACCCGGCGATAGAATGCCTGATGTTCCTTGCGCACTGTCGCAGTGCCGATATCCGCATTGAAATAAGCGCAGGCCACATAGGCCAACCGCAATGTCATATAAGGCAATTCGGGAATACGGGTTTCCCGCAGCGGGTCGGCGACGAAACGGTTAGGATCGACAATGACCTTGCCCTGCTCAAGCATCGGCATCAGCAATTCGCCGAATGCATCCACCGCTGGCGTGTCGGGATAATCGGGTGTCGCGACGCTGATTCGTAACGAACTGGCCAGCAGGCCATCCACATAAACGCCGAAGGTCCAGGAGTTTGGCGCATCGTCAAAACGGTCGGCCAGTCTGCGGTCGCTTCGTGGCTCGATGGCGCCTTCGTGGAGATATGCGCGATAGCGCAAGCGATAGATCGCTTCCTTGTCCGCTTCGGTCTCGACAAGCCGGTAATCGACACGGTCGAGAAGATCGGCTTTTCGTTCAAAAGCACGACTGGTGCCTTGGAGCGCGGACCCCATCACTACCCCCAGAATGGGCACGGACCAGCGCGCCACTTCTCAAGGTTAATGTTTTCTTAAACAAAGTGCAAAGACTACGCGTGAGTAGGGTTAACCTCTCATGACGCAGAAAGTGCTGTCGCGATGAGCAGATGCCACGCTCTCATGCAGCCGCAATGCAGCCATGAGAGAACAACTCTGTTCTCAAAAAGAACGGAGAAAAGGAAAGGCTTTTCAAGCGATCGATCGCGACGCGACGACTTTGGGGAACGGATAAGGTTCGCTGCGGCCATGCGATGCGTTGACCAGCTCGCGAACCTGCGGAGCTGCCACCGGACGGCTGAAAATATATCCCTGCACTTCGCTCACGGTGCCGTCCGCACCCACGAGCTCAAGCTGCTCGTTGGTTTCGACACCTTCGACCACGACGGACATACCGAGATCGGCGCTCAATCGCGCGACGCCGCGCAGCAGGGTCAGCGAGCGCATATTGCCGTCGCCGACGCCTTGCAGGAACGAGCGGTCGATCTTGACTTTCTGCAGCGGGAACGTGTGCAAATAGCTCAGGCTCGAATAGCCGGTGCCGAAATCGTCCAGCGAAATACGTACACCGGCGGCGCGCAGCTGCGTCAGCACGTCGAGCGTCCATTGCGTGTTGCGGAGCAATGAGGATTCGGTGATCTCGATTTCCAGCCGGTTCGCAGGCAGGCCGGAGACTTCGAGCGCGTACTGCACTTCGGTCAGCACATCGCGCTGATGGAACTGCTGCGACGAGAAGTTGACGGCGACGCTGACGCCTTCCGGCCAGCGCATACATTCCATGCAAGCCTTGCGCAAAATCCAGCGGCCGAGATCGACGATCAGGCCCATGTCTTCAACGACAGGGATAATGTCGGCAGGCGACACCGAACCGCGCGTCGGATGATTCCAGCGCAGCAGCGCTTCGCACGTGGTGATGCGGTTCGATTTCAGATTGACGAGCGGCTGATAGTAAAGCTCGAATTCCTCGTGGGCGAGCGCGTGACGCAGATCGAGTTCGAGCACGCGCCGGGTCTCGACGGTGTGCGCCATTTCCTCGCGGAAGAAGCAGAAAGTGCCACGGCCATCGGCCTTGGCGCGATACAGCGCCATATCGGCGTTCTTGAGCAGAACGTCGACGCTGGTGTCCGGCGCGGTGAGCGCGATACCGATGCTGGCGCCGATCTCAACCAGATGATGGTCGATCTCGTAACGCTCGCTGAGCCGGTCAACGATTCTGCGCGCCAGCGAGGCTGCATCCTCCATCGACTGGATGCCGCGCTGGAACACGACGAACTCGTCACCACCGAAACGCGCAACGAAATCCTGCGGACGCAGCAAGCGGCGCAGGCGCGCGGTGACCGCGCACAACAGCTTGTCGCCACTCGGATGACCGAGCGTGTCGTTGACCTGCTTGAACTGATCCAGATCGATGAACAGCAGGGCCGAAAGTGATTCTTGCGACGGCGCAGCCAGCAGCTGCTCGATTTCATCGCGGAAGCTGACGCGGTTCGGTAGGCCGGTGAGTTCGTCGAAGCGCGCCATATGGCTGATGCGGGCTTCGGCATTGCGCCGCTCGGTGATGTCTTCGACCAGAACGACGATACCGCCACCGGGCATGGGCTGGAAGGTCCATGAGAGCGCGCGTTCGCCGCTGCGCTCCGCATTCAGCGTGGTGATTTCTCCCGCACGCATATTTTCGATTTCGCTGACGATGCGGGCTGCACTTCCGGCCTGCATCGACTGCGCAGTGACGCAGGCCGACACGACTTCACTCACGGGAGCACCGCGAACTACGATGTCCTTCGGAAGCGCCATCATCTCGTTGAAGCGGCGATTCATCACGGCGAGGCAACCGTCGGCGGCGAACATGCAGAGGCCGTGAGGCATGTTGTTGAGCGCGGTATCGAACTGATCCGCGATTGCTGCTAGCCGTTCGCTGGTAATTCTCGCTTTCACGAAAATCTTGTGCAGATTGAGATTGATGTATTTCAGGCCTATGAAGAATAGCACCAGCAACAGCGCCAATCCGAGATAGTACGGATTGCCGTTCAGCATCAGCGCGACCGACATCGGGCCGCAGGCATAAAGAATATGAAGCTGGATGATCCAAGGCCGACCGTAATTGCGTCCGGCGCTCGCCGCCGTATAGCCGATGGTCGAGGCCGTGCACAGCAGATGCGCGACCGTATCGGTGCTGCCAAGCAGCACCACAGCGCACCACAGGCCGAGTGATCCGGCATAGAGATCGGCGAGAACCTTGTAGCGCGGCTCCCACCACGCCGCGCGCTCCGGTGTCAGCGGACCGGACAGGCGCTCGATTTCGTAGTTGCGCATTTGGATGGCGCGGGCCGTGCCCACCAGCACGATCCAGACGGCGCATGGCCATATGTAGGGATTGCCGGTTTTGATGGCCGTCAGGACAGCCGCGACCGCGGCACCGAATGTGCCGGCGAAGGTCGAAACGTAATTTTGAAAAAGCGAATCGACGAGCGCCGCGTAAATCGTCGGCGGCAATACATCGTCTTTCACTTGATCGACTTCAACGCGCTGCATCGGCGGGATTCATGGACCCTGATTGTCAGGGACAACTGTTACCCGCAGCAGATGAAGTCTTTCTGAGTGAACATCGTTACCGATGCGTTTTAGAATACCTCGGCGCGCCGGTTTTTGCTTATGGATTCAGCAAACTAGGCATGCCCTGCCAGCTTACCGCCCGCAACAAACGTCCGCTTTAACGTTTCGTTTACGAAAGCAGAGGCGACCAGGCAGGATCGGACGCATATCCCGGTGTTGGCACCTTCTGTTCATTGCGGCCCGAAATATCCACCGAGTACAGCGACGGCCCGCCGCCGGCCTCACGGAAGAACATCACCACGCGGCCGTTCGGCGCGAAAGTCGGGCCTTCATTGTGATAACCGGAGGTCAGAATGCGCTCGCCCGATCCGTCCGGCTTCATGATGCCGATGGCGAACTGCCCGCCGCCCTGTTTCGTGAACGCGATGTAATCGCCGCGCGGCGACCAGACCGGCGTCGAGTAGCTGCCTTCGCCGAACGAGATACGCTGCGCGCCGCCGCCGCCAGATGCCATCACATAAATCTGCGGCTTGCCGCCACGATCGGACTCAAAACAGATGCGTCCGCCATCCGGCGCGTAAGACGGCGAGGTATCGATCGCCGGAGTGTCGGTGAGCCGTGTGGTGGACTTCGACCGCAGGTCCATCACGAACAGGTTCGAGTTGCCGCCCTGCTGCAAGCTCATGATGATGCGCTGGCCGTCCGGCGAGAAGCGCGGCGAGAACGACATGCCGGGAAAGTTGCCGACGATCTCGCGCTGACCGGTCTCGACATTGAACAGATAAACGCGCGGGTCGCCCTGCCCGAACTCCATGTAGGTGATTTCCTGCGTCGACGGCGAAAACCGCGGCGTCAGCACAAGGTCCGCGCCCCGCGTCAGGTAACGCACATTCGCGCCGTCCTGATCCATCATGGCGAGACGCTTGACGCGGCGCTCCTTCGGGCCGGTCTCGTCGACGAATACGACGCGGCTGTCGAAATAACCTTTTTCGCCGGTGAGACGTTCGTAGATCTGATCCGAAATGATATGCGCGATGCGCCGCCAGGATTCAGGTGAGGTGAAATACTGCTGGCCTGTGAGCTGCTGGCTGGCGGGCACGTCCCACAGCCGAAACTCGGCCTTGAGGCGGCCATCGCCCTGTCGCGTCGCCCGGCCCGTGACCAGCGCCTGCGCGTTGATCTGACGCCAGTTGGCGAATTGCGGCGGCACGTCGATATTCGAGATGCGCTCGATGAACGCGGCCTGATCGATCGGCGCGAACAATCCGCTCCGCTTGAGATTGTTGGTGATGACCTGCGAGATGCCGGCGCTGACTTCGCCGTCCGCCTGCGTGCCCGGAACGAAATTCGGAATCGCGATCGGGATCGGCTGAAAGTTGCCTTCGGTCACGGTGACGCGCGCCTGTGCCAGCGCCTGTCGCATCGGCGACGCCATGAACAGTCCCGTGGACGCCGCGCCCGTCAATAACCTGCGGCGCGAGAGTTTCAAATCAGTAGCCGTGCTCATGAAGTCTCGCATGCTCATTCGAATGTCATTCTGGCGGCGTCGCCGTTTCTGATTTTAAGCGTCACGAAAATTTTTCGGTGAAGGCCGGCTCGAAGAATTTCCATTCGTCGAAATAGGCCGCCGGCAGATTATACGGCTGACACTCGATGATCGCGCGCTGCGCGCTTTCCTGATAGACGCGGAAATACGGGGTCGATCCGCCGGGCAGCGGCACCGGCATCGTTTCCAGTGTGCCGTCGCGCTTCAGCTTGATCGTGAAGACCGCTTCCACCTTCTGCGCTTCGATGCCGCCATACGGCTTCTTCCAACAACGCTCCACCTGCTGACGGAACATCGCACCCCATGTCGCGGAGTTATCCGCCGCGCGGCCTTTGGCAGTTCCGAGCGAGGCCTGCGAATTGATCGCGGCACCCGTGATGGATTCGCGCGACGGATCGCGCTTGTCGAGCAATGCAGCAATCTTCGACTGATCGAAGGTGCGTTCGGCTTTCGGTTTCTCCGGCTGCGGAGGTGCGGCCTTGACCTGCTGCGGCTTCGGCGGAGGCTTTTTGGCCTCTTCCTTCTTCAGCGCTTCGGCGATGGGATCGACCTTCGCCTGATCGGGTTTCTTCTCCGCAGGCTTGACCTCTTCCTTCGGCTTGTTCTCGGCCACAGGCTTCGGCGGATCGGGTTTTTTCTCGACCGGCTTTTCGACAGGCTTCGGCGGAGGCGGAGGTGCAGCATCGGTCACAACCGGCGGCTTCTTATCGTCGATTTTGCCAACGGCATCATCCACCGGCGGCTTCGGCTCGGCGACCTTCTCCACCAGCGGCTTCGGGTTTTCCTTCTTGCCGGTCTTCATGCCCTGCGTCGCCTTGGCGAACTGCTCGGCGGAAATGATATCGACCGGCACGGAATCTTCCGGCATCGACTCGAAGGCCTTGGTCGAAAACGACACCAGGCCCCAGCCGATCACCAGGGCATGCAAAGCGACAGACGCTGCGACGGTCTTGTCGATCTTCACATCAGTTTCCTTGTTCGACCTCAGTCACAAGAGCCACGCGCTTGAAGCCTGCGGCGGACAGCCGTCCCATCACACGCATCACCGCACCGTAATCCACCTTGGTGTCGCCGCGAACGAAGATACGCTCTTCCATGCCGCCACGGGCCTCGGTGATCGCCTTCAATTTCGGCACCATCTCATCGACCTTGATCTCGGTATTGTTGAGGAACACCTTGCCGCTCAACTGCACCGACAGGGTGAGCGGCTCCTTGTCCTGATCGAGACTCTTGGCCGCTGTCTGCGGCAGATCAAGCGGCACGCCCACGGTCAGAAGTGGCGCGGACACCATGAAGATGATGAGCAGCACCAGCATCACGTCCACCATCGGCGTGACGTTGATTTCGGCCATGACGTTGGCACGGCGGTAGTGACGGCGGCCGCCGCCGCTCGAACCGCCTCCGATGCTCATGCCCATGACGTGTATCCCAACATCAAAAATCTCACGCGCGCTCGTCGATCTGGCGCGACAGGATTGCCGAGAACTCATCGGCGAAACCTTCAAGCCGCTGGGCCTGCCGGTTCACCTCTGAGGTGAACTTATTGTAGAAAATTGTCGCCGGAATTGCGGCGATCAGGCCGATAGCGGTGGCAAACAGGGCCTCCGCGATGCCGGGGGCGACCACGGCCAGCGAGGTGTTCTTGGAGGCGGCGATGGATTGGAAGCTCGACATGATGCCCCAGACGGTGCCGAACAGGCCGACGAACGGGCTTGCCGAGCCGACCGTCGCCAGCACCAGAAGCCGGCGGTCCAGCCGCTCGATTTCGCGGGCGATCGAGACGCTCATGACTTTGTCGATGCGCATCTGAAGCCCGGCGAACGAGCGGGACTGGCTCTCGAAGGAGCGTTTCCACTCGCGCATCGCAGCCACGAACAAGGCAGCCATCGACTGCGTTGGCTTGGCGGCCAGTGCACGATAAAGCTCGTCGATGGACTGGCCGGACCAGAAGGCCTGCTCAAAACGATCCATCGCTTTCTTGGTGCGCGCGTAGAGAAACATCTTGTCGATGGCGATGGCCCAGACCCACACGGAGCAGGCAAGCAGACCCAGCATCACCGTTTTGACGACGAAATGCGCCTGCCAGAACAGCGAAATCAGCGACACGTCAGCGGAGGCCAGCGGCAGAGCCGACTGCGCAACGTCTGCTGGATTCATGATCGGTATCCTCTCAAGGCGATGGGTCTAGAATTCACGCGCGATGCCGCATCCTTGCCGCATCGGCAAACAGACCGCCGCAGCGAAAACGTCGACGCCGCCGATCGCCCAATCCGGTTCGTGTCGCGTGGGATGGCCTGTCCCGAGGCCGGGTTTGGAATCCCCTGCTAACGTGTCAAAACGAGGGCTATCGGCGCCGGTTTACCCATATAACCAAACGCTAATCTTGGTTAAGGCGAGGTTACCGGAACCTGCTGAGCGCCGGAAAATGACTTTCAATGTCCGGAACTTAGGTGACGATCACAACACCCTCCAATACCACCGCCTATTTTTGCGACATATGCTTGCCAACCAATCCTGCACCGGCTGATCTTGTTACAATGACATCCATCATTCCGACCTCATCCGGCTCAACCGCGCTGCGGAAGCGCAGTCTCTTCACGTCGTCGGTCCTGATCCTGTCTAACCTGTTGCCGCTGGCAGGCATCCTGCTCTGGGGCTGGGATGCCTTCATCCTGCTCTGTCTTTACTGCCTTGAGACAGCAGTGATCGGTTTCTGGACCATTCTCAGACTGGCGGCGATGTCACGCGACACCGGCTCCGTCGCGGCGCGCAGCACAGTGGGAACCTTGGCGCTAGCCGGATTTTTCATCGTGCATACCGGCCTGTTCGTGACCATCCATATGATATTTCTGTTCATTCTTTTTGGCGGCCACTGGATTGGACAGGTCCATAACGCGCGGGATTTTTTTAAGCTCATCGTGATCGGAAAGGATTTATGGATTCCATTGCTGGCATTGTTCGTCGGCCAGGGCGCGATCTTTACCAATGACGCGGTGAACCGTTTCGTGTTCGCAAAAGTGACGCAGACGAACATCGATGCCGGCACTCTCATGAGCAATTTTTACAACCGCATCGTATTGATGCACATCGCCATTTTGGCAGGCGGATTCATTGCGCAAATGATCGGCACTATGGCGCCGCTCATCGTATTGGTGCTGCTCAAGATCGCGCTGGAGGTTCGGCTTCAGATGAAAGTGCGAAGCGAGACGCCATAAACAAAACCGCCCGCCTTGTGACAGGCGGGCGGCTTCTTAAGCCATCAGAAATAAGGGGCGTTATTGCTGCGGCTGATCGGTCGGCGGCGTGGGGCGCGGCTTGTGCTGCGCCATGAAGGCGTCGAACTCTTCCTTGTCCTTGGCGTGACGCAGGCGATCGAGGAAGTCCTTGAACTCTGTCTGCTCTTCCTCGAGACGGCGCAGCGTCTCCATGCGGTAGTCGTCGAAAGCGCGGTTACCGCTCGAAGGCGCGTAGAATCCGCGGCCGTCCATGCGGCTGCGCATCCGCTCCATTTTCCACTGCATGCGTTCCATCTTGTTGGCCCAGCGGCCATGACGATCGTGCGACCAGCAACCCATGTTTCTGCTCCAGAGTGAGTAAGCGAGAGCGGCCAAACCCAGCGGCCACCAGATGATGAAACCTGCCACGATGAGCAGGATGCGGCCGGGATGCGGTCCGCGGCGGAAGCCGTCATGCGGCTGTTCGTAGTGGTCGTGGTTTGGACCCACCCAGACCGGGCGGCCCCATCTGTCGAGGTTTGCGGTGTTGGCGTTGGCCATAGGCGTCCTCCTTCTTCACGCTTCCGTGAATGTAAATAACATTTACATAGATAAAACATCCCGCACTTTTGTCAAGCTGGACGTCATCGGATCACGCGAAATTATTTCGGGGGTGCGGCGTGAGGCCGCTGATCGGTCGGGAAGCCGAGACCCTTGAGATAAATCAGCACGCCAGCTTCCAGCAGGTCTTCCGCCGACATCGGCAGCTTGCGCCGTGCCGCATCGCCCCGCCCGAACAGCGACGCGATGCCGTGAGACATCGACCAGATATGCAGCGCCATCATCAGCGCGGGTGGACGCGGCACATTTGGCGGCGCCATCGCTGCGAGCCGTTCTGACGCTGCGCGAATAATCGCGAATGCGCGTTCGCTTGCCACCAGTAAAGACGGGTTTGCCTCAAGCGGAACGCCGGATTCGAACATCGCGGAGTAATAAGCGGGGTTCTCGCGCGCGAAGGCGAGATAGGCTTTGCCCACGCGCTGAAATGCCGTCGGCGTATCAGGTCTTCCGTCGTCCCAGGCAGCAGTGAGCCTCGCTTCGAACTGCTCGAAGCCCTGCTGCGCGACGCTCGCCAGTAACTCATCGCGATCGCGGAAATGACGATAAGGCGCGGCAGGGCTGACGCCAGCCGAACGCGCGGCCTCGGCAAAAGTGAATCCTGCCGGACCCTTGCTCGCGATGAGATCGAGGGCTGCCTGCACCAGCGCCTCTTTCAGATTGCCGTGATGGTAGCCGCCTTCGCGACGGCCGCGATTTTTATGCCAGCTCATGTAAGAGGCTTTTACATGAGAGCGGCGCGGACGTCACTATCTATCGGACCAAGCTCACTTCGGACCGCAGATCAGATCGACAGTGGCTTTGGCGATCGTTTCCAGATCGGCGCGCGGCATCCGCGCCCTGGCCCGGATCGCCAAGGCGTCGATGGTGGACGACGCGATCTGGGACAGGATCTGAATATCCGCCGTGGGCGGCAAATCGCCGGCGTCGAGGGCTGTCTTAAACCGCCTCGCGAGTGTGCGCTGAGTCGTGCCGAGCGCTTTCTGCACTAGTGGACGAATCTCAGGATCGGCCATCGCCTCCGATGTCGCGGTCATCACGGTGAAGCAGCCGCGCGGGCCATTTTCGCCTGCGAGATAAACGTCGAGCGCGATGACGTACATTTTCTCAAGTGTCTGTCGCAGCGTTAGCGAGGGCTCGAAAGCGGGCGCGAACTTCGCCGATGTTTCGGCGCGATAGCGTTCGTAGGCCTTGATGAACAGGTCGCGCTTATCGCCGAAGGTGCCATAGAGACTGGGCCGATTGATGCCCATCGCCTCGCTCAGATCGTCGAGCGAGGTTGCGGCGAACCCGCCATCGCGAAACGCATTCATCGCCTTGTCCAGCACCGCTTCAAGCTCGAACGCGCGCGGACGGCCACGCTTCTTGGGCGGGGTTGCCTTGGCCGGAGCGGACTTTTTCTTCTTTTGTACCATATCGCAAATAATTCTCTTGACCACTCTTAATTTATGCGGGACGGTACATAAATCAAGGATGAGCCAATTAGAAGCCCGAGGAGATCATTATGGACCTGTATTTTTCGCCTCTTGCCTGCTCCATGGCAACCCGTATCGCGCTTTATGAGATCGGCGAGAATGCCGCCTATCTGGAAGTCGATCCAAAATCCAAAAAGGTGCTGCAGGACAATTCGGATTTTTATCCGGTGAATCCGCTGGGGCTGGTGCCAGCCTTACGCACGGACGACGGCGTGATCCTGACTGAGAACGCGGCCATCCTTCAGTATATCGCGGAACGCTTCCCCGATGCCGGCATCGGATCGAGCAGCGCAAGCGAGCGCAGCCGTTTGCAGCAGTGGCTCTGCTTCATCGGCACCGAACTGCACAAAGGGCTGTTCATGCCGTTGCTGGACAGGAAGGCTCCAGCCGAAATGAAGGCTTACATACTAGAGAAACATCTCTCGCGGCTCGACGTTCTCAACAAGCATCTCGAAGGCCGCGAATTCCTGCTCGATCATTTCAGCGTCGCGGATGCTTACCTCGGCACGGTGCTGAACTGGACCATGGCGATACCGCCGATCGATTTGGCGAAATGGCCTGCCGTCAACGACTATCTCAATCGCTTCCGCAAGCGGCCAAGCGCGGCAAAGGCTCTCGCTGAAGAACTCGAATTGTTCAAAGCGGAAGTCGCTCGGCACAAGGCGGCGGCGTAATCTAGGACGGCGGCTCGCATTGATTTGTTACTTCTCAACGAGCCGTCGTTCCGACTCCTTTAGCGCGCGCGCAAAAAACTTCGGATCGTCGAAGGCGCGTGCGATCACCAGCGCACCCTGAATTTCCAGCACGGCATGCTCGGCCTTGCGGCGGGCCGCGCCTCTCTCATTGCCAAAGCGGCGCAACGCCGCCGCCAATGCATCAACCCAGCCGACGAAATAGACTTTCACTTTTTCGCCGAACAGATCGCGCGACGCACAAAGCGCGACGACGCCGACAAGACAGACGCGCTGACCCGAACGGAAATACGCATCTGTCGCCTCATACATCGCCGCTATTCCCTTCACGGGATCGGGTGACTTTCGCAACGGCGTATAGATGTGATCGACAAACCACCGATCGATGGACGCCAACACTTCGTTCGCCATCTGCTCTTTGCCGCCGGGGAAAAAGTTATAGAGGCTGCCTTTGCCGAGGCCGGCGGCCTCGGAGATCAGTGCGAGAGTCGCGCCTTCATAGCCATGTGCGCGGAAAACTTCGGCCAGCGAAGCAAGAATGTCCGCGCGGTCGGTGCTAGCCATATGCGTCCTTCAGATTATTTCGGAGCTGCGGCCAATCCCGGCACATCCGCAGGGCGCGGCCCCGGCGCTGTCCAGTGAAACCGCCGCTCCGAGTCCGGGATCGCAACATCGTTGATGCTAGCTTCGCGGCGCTTCATCAAGCCGTGCTCGTCGAATTCCCACTGCTCGTTGCCGTAAGACCGAAACCATTGATCTGACGCATCGTGCCACTCGTATTGAAATCGCACGGCGATGAAATTGCGGTCGAACGCCCACAAATCCTTGATCAGGCGATACTCCCGCTCCTTTTCCCACTTGCGGGTCAGGAATTCGACAATCGCCGCACGGCCCTGAAAGAACTCCGAGCGGTTTCGCCACGTGCTGTCCTCGGTATAGGCCAGCGACACTTTCACCGGGTCACGCGAATTCCAGGCGTCTTCCGCCATGCGCGCCTTTTGCGCGGCGGTTTCTCTGGTGAACGGCGGCAATGGCGGGCGGGACATGACAAACTCCAGTTTGTACCGATAGGTACAGACTGTACCAACCGGGACAAGCGGTCAAGCGCGACGCATTTTCTTTGTGGTTAGTTCAGTCTTAGACCGCGTCCTGATCGGCTTTCATCGCGATGCGCAGCGCCTTCGGGATCGGCCGTGCGCGGCCATCGGAGACGAACGCCACCTTCACACGCGCCTCAACCAGCACATCGTCACCGCGCCGCACTTCCTGCGCCAGCGTGATCGACGCGCCCTTGATGTCGGCGGGTACGGTCACGACGTCCAGCACATCGTCCATCCGCGCAGGCTTGAGATAGTCGATCTGCATGGACCGAACGACGAACGCGAATCCAGGCGCTTCGCTCTGGGCTTCCGCGAATAGGGCGTGCTGATCCGCACCGAGCAGCCGCAGATAGTTGGTGCGCCCGCGCTCCATGAAGCGCAGATAATTCGCGTGGTAGACAATGCCGGTGAAGTCGGTGTCTTCGTAATAGACGCGCACCTGCATCAGGTGCTTGCCGTCGCGGATCGATCCGTCGAGATGAAATGTCATGCTTTTCTGTTTGTCCAAAATACCTGTTCGCGAGGCGCAGCCGCTACGAGACCGATGACGAAGGCGAACCCAGCGTCACCAAAACGATTTCCGGCGGAACGCCGAGACGGAACGGCATGATGCTGCAGCCCAGACCGCCCGAAACGATGACGTCGCATTTTTCGCGGCTGTGGCCGTAGGCGAATTTTCCGCCGTAGCGGGATGGCACCACCGGCGACCAGCCGAACAATCTGATCTGACCGCCATGTGTGTGGCCGCTCAGTTGCAGCGCGACCCGCGCCGGAACGCGCGGGGCAACGTCAGGCTCATGCGCCAACAAAATCACCGGCGCATCGTCGGTCACTTTCGCCAGCGTCGCGCCGAGGTCATCGACACCGATGCGGCTTAGAGGCCTGAACCGCCGCGCGGGCAGATAGGCCAGTTGATCGCCAAGACCCGCCAGCCAGAACGAGCGGCCGTTCTTGGTCAGACGCCGCGCATCGTTTTCGTAAACGGGGATGCCCGCGGCTTCCAGCGCGCGCCGTGCAATTGTTTCGCCCTGCCCTTCGCGCTGGATGGTCTTGTCTTCCCACCAGTCGTGATTGCCGAGAATGGCATGCACGCCAAGCGGCGCTTTCAAACCGGCAAGCACGGGTGCCCATTCGCTCGCAGGAATGTAGCGCGTCACCTGGCGATGACCGGCGACATAATCGCCCAGCATCACAATGACGTCGGCGTTGAGGCTGTTTGTGCGATCGACGATGGATTGGATGCGCTCCAGCGACATCCACGGATCGCAGGCATGAAGATCGGCGATCACAGCAATCTTAAGAGGAAAGTCGGCAGGCCATTGCTTCGGCGCAATATCATAGCGCGCGATGCGAAGCCGCGCAGGCTCGACACCGAATCCATAAGCGGTGGTCGAAGCGCCGAATGCGCCAAGCCCGGCCATGAAACGAAGAAAATGACGGCGTGAGATCATGAATGGTTAACGCGTGATGCAGCCCCATTCATGATCGTAAATTGAAGCGGAATTACGGTTCCGCTTCATCTCCGCCAGCACCGAAAAGCCCGAACTGCGACGGATCACGCGATGGTTCGGCAAGACCGAGATGCTTGAACGCATGGGACGTCAGCAGACGCCCGCGCGGCGTGCGTTGCAGATAGCCGCATTGAATGAGAAACGGCTCAATGATGTCCTCGATGGCATCGCGCGGTTCGGACAAAGCCGCCGCCAGCGTTTCCACGCCGACCGGCCCGCCGCCGTAATGCATCGCGATGGTCGTCAGATAACGCCGATCCATCGCATCGAGACCGGCCTTATCCACTTCCAGTGCTTGAAGCGCATTGTCGGCGATCTTGCGGTCGATGGCGTCGGCATCCGCAGCAGAGGCAAAGTCGCGCACACGGCGCAACAATCGCCCTGCGATGCGTGGCGTGCCGCGTGCGCGCCGCGCAATCTCGTTCGCGCCGTCTGCGGTCATGCCGATGTTGAGCACGCGTGCGCCGCGTGTGACGATCTTTTCGAGTTCTTCTTCCGTGTAAAAATTCAGCCGCACCGGAATGCCGAAACGGTCGCGCAGCGGATTGGTCAGCAACCCTGCGCGCGTGGTCGCGCCGACCAGCGTGAATTTCGCCAAATCAATCTTCACCGAACGCGCCGCCGGTCCCTCGCCGATGATGAGGTCGAGCTGGAAATCCTCCATCGCCGGATAGAGCACTTCTTCCACCGCGGGACTGAGGCGATGAATTTCATCGATGAACAGAACATCGCGCTCTTCGAGATTAGTGAGAAGTGCTGCGAGATCGCCAGCCTTGGCGATCACCGGACCTGACGTGGCGCGAAAGCCGACGCCGAGTTCACGCGCGACGATCTGCGCCAATGTCGTTTTTCCGAGGCCGGGCGGACCGACAAACAGCACGTGGTCCAACGCCTCGTTGCGCTTGCGCGCGGCATCGATGAACACCTGAAGATTCGCGCGCGCTTGCTGCTGCCCGACGAATTCGGAGAGGTTTTGTGGACGCAGCGATGTATCGCCGATGTCGTCGGCGCGGCGCTCGGGCGTGACAATGCGAGGGGTGCTGTTCATGCGATCGCTTCTGCGCGGCCTCGCGGCCCGAAATGCCAGTTACGGACAATGCTCCAACATACCATGGTCGCGGCGAGGCACGTGGCCACCATGATCAACAGGTAGTCACGCTGTTCGATGCTGCTCAAGACCGACGACAGGGATTGCCCGGACATCAACAAAAACCCGATTCCGAGACCAGCTCCCACGAGCAGCGCAATCGGCCATGTGACGGGGCCGAAAAACGCCTGACGAATTCCGACCACAAGCCCGCCAATCGCAGCCGGTCCCGCTCCGATGAGATAGCTCAGTGGCGCGGCATAGATCAGCGCGAACAGCCCTATCCACGACAGTCCGGCCAGATCGACTTTTGCGCCCATCCCGACCAAGGCTGTTGTCAGCATGAAGGCCAGCGCGCCCACGGGCGGACCGACAAACACGAACACCAGAAGAACCGCGATGACGCAGCTCACGCGCTTGCCGCGCGACGGCTGTCGAACGAGCGGCACAGGCAACGGCGGAGGAGCGGTCATCGCGACAACTCCTTCAAGCCCAGCCTGATGAGTTGCGCCGTCTCCGCACTCTCGCCTGCGCTACGGGACGCAGTTGCAATCGCGGCGGCCGCCTGCGGCTGGCCGTAACCGAGATTGACCAGCGCGGAGATCGCGTCCGTGACGGGACGCGGCGCGCGGCTCTCGTCGACAGCGCCCGCAAGATGCACCACCGCCGGATCGAGATTGGTAAAGGCGGGAGTTTTATCCTTGAGTTCGGTGACAATGCGTTCTGCGACCTTTGGCCCGACGCCGGGCGTGCGCGCCACCGCCGCCTTGTCGCGCAGCGCGATCGCGTTGGCGAGATCGTGCGGCGGCAAGGTGCTCAGCACCGCGAGCGCGACCTTCGCGCCGACGCCCTGCACGGTCTGCAGCAGACGAAACCATTCGCGCTCCATATCGCTGCGGAAACCGAACAGCTTGATCTGGTCTTCGCGCACGTAAGTCTCGATGGAGAGCACCGCCGCTTCGCCGGGCGACGGCAGCGCCTGCAGCGTGCGCGCGGAGCAATGCACCTGATAGCCGACGCCCTGCACGTCGAGGATCAAATAGTCCTCGCCGTAGGAATCGATCAGGCCTTTGAGCTTACCGATCATGCGCCGGCGACTCTCAGTTTCAGCAACACGCTCTGGCGATGATGCGCATGCGTGATCGCGATGGCGAGCGCGTCCGCAGCATCCGGCGTTTTCGGATCGGCCTTCGGTAAGAGCACGCCAAGCATCACGCGGATCTGGGTCTTGTCGGCATGACCCGCCCCCACCACGGTTTTCTTCACCTGGTTGGGCGCATATTCCGCCACTGAAATTCCGAACATCGCGGGTGCCAGCATCGCGACGCCCCGCGCCTGACCGAGCTTGAGTGTGGATGCGCCGTCCTTGTTGACGAAGGTCTGTTCGACGGCTGCTTCCAGCGGTTTGAAGTCGCCGAGCACACGCGCGAGGCCCTCATGAATCGCCAAGAGGCGCTCGGCCAGCGGCGACGCCTCGCGGGATTCCACCGAACCGCAGCCGACATAGATCAGCCGGTTGCCGTCAATATCGATCACGCCCCAACCGGTGCGGCGCAGGCCCGGATCGATCCCCAGAATGCGGACGGTTGAGCGAATCGGCGGAGGTGTCATGGCCCAAGGATAGCACGATCACGGTCCGTTCCTTACGCACCCATCTTGGCGGCAAGCGCGTCGGAGACCTCGAAGTTCGCATAGACGTTCTGAACGTCGTCGTGCTCGTTCAAAAGATCCAGCAGCTTGAACAGCTTCTCGCCGGTCTCGTCGTCGACGGCGATGGTGTTCTGCGGCTTCCACACCAATGCGGCCTTGCGCGGCTCCCCGAACTTCGCTTCGAGGCCCTTGGCCACTTCGCGGAAAGAGTCCTGCGACGCAAAGACTTCATGGCCGTCGCCACTGGATGCCACGTCGTCCGCTCCGGCATCGATGGCGGCTTCCAGCATGGCGTCGTCGGATGCGGCCTTCGCGTCGTATTCGATCACGCCAAGGCGATCGAACATGAAGGACACGGAGCCGGTTTCGCCGAGATTGCCGCCGGACTTGGTGAAATAAGAACGAATGTCGGAGGCGGCGCGGTTGCGGTTGTCGGTCAGCGCCTCGACGATCACGGCGACGCCGCCGGGGCCATATCCCTCGTAGCGAATCTCGTCGTAGTTCTCGCCCTCGTTGCCGAGCGCCTTCTTGATGGCGCGCTCGATATTGTCCTTCGGCATGTTTTCGCCGCGCGCCACCGTAATCGCCAGCCGCAAACGCGGATTCATGGCAGGGTCCGGCGTTCCGAGTTTGGCCGCGACCGTGATTTCCCGCGCCAGCTTGCCGAACATCTTGGAACGCATGGCGTCCTGTTTGCCCTTGCGGTGCATGATGTTCTTGAATTGGGAATGTCCGGCCATTGGAAGGTCTCTCGGGAATCGGAGGCGTTGAGCGGAAAGTCAGGCGGGGCGGCGTTATAGGCCTGGACTGGCCAAAATTAAAGGCACCGCGCCCGCTTTTCGGTACGGCGGTAAGGGCAACAGCGGGTCCACACGGTAAAAGTTAACCCTGACTTCACGCCGGAATGAGACAGTGCCTATTCAATACGCACATTCCCAGAGAGCACTCCATGGCGTTCGGTCTTTTCAAGAAGCGGCTGCCTGAACAGGCACAGCCGGACGTTGCCCCTGACGCCATCGCGGCAGTGATGCCCGAACAGCCCGCAGCGCCGCACGACTCCGCCCGCGAGATTCTTGAACTGCTCGAACTCGAGCTTGAGGCGATGATCCGCCAGCTTGAGCGCGCGGCCAGCTCTGTGGCGAGCGGCGCGGAATCCACGGCCTCCACCCTGTCCGCCATCCGCCATCGGACCGATGCGCTCAACGACCGCACCAGCGACGCGCAGATGACCGCGGAAACCTTCTCGTATGCTGCTGAGAAATTCACCGAATCCGCCCATGGGATTGGCGCTCAAGTGCGCAACGCCAGCAGGCTTGCCGACGAGGCCAGCGCCGCAGCGCACGAAGCCAGTTTGAATGTCGAGCGCTTGCGTGAATCGTCTGCCGCCATCGGCAACGTGGTCAATCTGATCGCGAGCATCGCCAAGCAGACAACTCTGCTCGCGCTGAATTCGACCATCGAAGCCGCGCGCGCCGGTGCCGCAGGCAAGGGCTTCGCCGTCGTCGCGTCCGAAGTAAAAGCGCTCGCCGTGCAGACCCAGAACGCCACCGAAGAAATCAAGAAGAAGATCGACACGCTGCAGGCGGATGCATCGACGTCATTCGATGCCGTACACCGGATCACGGCCGCTATCGAGGCCATCCGGCCGGTGTTCGCGCATGTGAATGGCGCGGTCGCCGAGCAGAACGAAGTGACGAGCGAGATCGCGCAGAACGCTGCGTCGGCATCGCAGTTCATCGTCTCGGTCGGCACCAGCAGTGCCGAAATCGACAGCGCGGCCAAGGACGCAGAGCAGCACGGCGAAAGCGTTGCGCAGGCCGGCAAAGCCGTGACCATGTTCGCGGACAAATTAAAGACGCGCTGCGCCGTTTTGTTGCGGAAGGGCGAGCACGATCAGCGCAAGGCCGAGCGCCTGCCTTGCCGTCTGCAAATCGACATCGCAACGCAGCCCTCTCAGCTTCACGCGGAAGTTTTCGAACTGTCGCTGGAAGGCATCCTGATCGGCGGCCCCGGCGTCGACCGCCTGCCCACGCATCAAGTACTGAAAGCCGTGCTGCAGGATATTGGCGCGTGCGAGATTCGCGTCACCGCGCAGACCAGCGCCGGCGCGCAGGCCGAGTTCATCTCGCCCGACGCCGCGTTGAAGGACAGAATAGAGGACAAAGTCTGGAGCATTCACGACGAGAACACGGAGTTCGTGACCCGCGCGATGGAAGCAGGTGACGCCATCACGAAAATCTTCGAGAACGCGGTCTCAAACGGCGATGTCGCCATCGACGATCTGTTCGATGAAAATTACGTCGAGATCGCAGGCTCAAATCCAGTGCAGTACAGGACGCGCTTTCTGGACTGGGCCGACCGCGCCCTGCCCGATTTGCAGGAAAAGATTCTTGGGATGGATGCACGCGCCGCGTTCTGCGCGGCCATCGACCGCAACGGCTATCTGCCGGTGCACAACAGAATCTACTCGCAGCCGCAACGCGCTGGCGATGTGACGTGGAACACCGCGAATGCGCGCAACCGCCGCATCTTCAACGACCCCGCAGGCCTCGCCGCTGGCCGGAACATCCGTTCATATTTGATCCAGAGTTACGCCCGCGACATGGGCAACGGCAAGACCGTGATGATGCGCGAGATCGATGTGCCGATCCGCGTGAACGGCCGCCACTGGGGCGGATTCCGCACGGCCTATAAAATCTGAGTGACTGCGCGGAATTTCTTCCGCGCAGGCGAGGCGTCACGGCACGATCAGAGCACGGTCTGCTGCACCACCGGGATGAAGCGATAGCCTTCGCCCTGTTTCACCACTTGACCGATTCCCGGCCACGGAAAGTGATAGGCCAGCATCGGCAACCGCTGCGCCACCAGCATATCGAACACGCGAATGCGCGACGCCACGCCCTGCTTGCGATCGGTGTCGAAGCCGAACTCAACTTTCGGATTGGCCATCGTCAGCAGATGATGATGCGCAAGATCGGCGATCAGGCAGAGCGTCTTGCTGCCCGACGTCACCATGAAAACGGTGTGTCCAACCGTATGTCCGGGCGCGAACATCGCCACTACGCCTGGCAAGATCTCGGCACCATCCTTGATGAAAGTGATCCGCTCGCGATTGGGGACAAGTTGCTTGCGCGTCGGCGCAATGAAATCGCCGATGAACGGCAGCGAGATCTTCGCCTCGTCCGTCCAGAAATTGTAATCAGCTTCCGTCAGAAAGATTTGCGCATTGGGAAAATTAAGAGCGCCGTCATCCGCAACCAAGCCCCAGCAATGATCGGGATGGGCATGGGTCAGCACGATAGCGTCGATGTCAGCGCGAGTAATGCCGAGCGCTTTGAGATTATCTGCAATGCGGCCCGCGTTTGGGCCGAACGCTTTCGAGGTGCCGCTGCCGACGTCGAACAGCACGAGCTTGCCGCCGATGTTGAGCAACAGGATGTTCTCTTGCAGCACGAGATTTTGCGATGACAGGAAATTATCGGTCAGCGTCGTGTCGATCAAATCCTGCGAGATGCCGTTGAACATGTCCGTCTTGGCGGGCCCAAGCGATAACTCACCATCGGACACCACGGCGGCATCGATATCGCCGATCTGAAAGCGGTAAAATGCCGGAACTTGCGCCGGCGGCAAAACGCCCTTTGCAAAAGCAGGCCGCAAGCTGCTGGCGAGACCGCCAGCCGTCATCAGCGATGCGCCTGCCAGCAACGAGCGACGCGACAGTCCAAATTTGTCCAGCATGAAAATCCCCATTCAAATGCGACCGCTAACTCAGCGACCGCAATATAGGTAGAGGCCACCGGCGCGGTGACAAGACACAATCAGATGAAGTTAGCGGGCTAGGTCCAGAATCCCGGCACGGCGCGTTCGAGTGTCGGCCCGACACGCACCGGCGCGATCTTGGTCGCAAGCCCCGTCGCATCGTCGGTTTCCACAGCCACACCGCTCAGTGTCGCAACGCCCTCGGCGGGCTCGAACCGTCCCGCAGGATAGCCGCGCAGGAAACGCCCGATGGGTTCTTCCCGGTCCATGCCGATGATCGACTGATAGTCGCCGGTCATGCCTGCGTCGGTCATATAGGCCGTGCCGTGGGGAAGAATGCGGTGATCGGATGTCGGCACATGCGTATGCGTGCCGACCACGAGGCTGGCGCGGCCATCGCAATAGTAACCGATGGCCTGCTTCTCGCTCGACGCCTCGGCGTGGAAATCCACCAGCACCGCGTCGGCAGCTTCGCGCAGCGGACACGCATTCAATTCGCGATCGATGATCGTGAAGGGATCGTCGAACGGCTGCATGAAGATGCGGCCGATACCGTTGATGACCAGAGCGCGCGCGCCGTTCTTGGCTTCGACCAAAGCTGCACCACGGCCTGGCGTGCCCGGCGGAAAATTCGCAGGCCGCACCAGACGCGGTGCGCGCTCGATAAAGACGAGCGCCTCGCGCTGATCCCACGCATGATTGCCGAGCGTGATCGCGTCGGCGCCGGCTTCCAGCAATTCGTGATAGATCGCTTCCGTGATGCCGAACCCGCCAGCGGCGTTCTCGCCGTTGATGACAACGAGGTCGAGCTTCCAGTCGCGAATAAGGCCGGGCAGATGCTCGTTCACTGCCGTGCGCCCGGTGCGCCCCACCACATCGCCGACAAACAGGATACGCACGTTACAAACTCCGGAGATCAATCAGCTCGCGTTCGGTTAGCACACAATCGAGCTGTTCGTCGTGGGGCAGCGCGGGGACAACCTCAATTTCTTGCACCGCAAAAGCAGTGCCGATCACCGTCATCTTTTTCATGGCCCGCAGATTTTGCAACGTGCGATCATAATATCCGCGCCCGTAGCCGATGCGATGACCCGCGCGGTCGAAAGCCGCGAGTGGCACTAAGACAATATCGGGATCGACCTCTGGCGCATCCGATGACGGCTGAAAAATACCGAACGGTCCGCGCACAAGACTCTCCTCCGGCTGCCACGTGCGGAAGATCAGCGCCTGATTGCGCTCGATGATTACCGGCAGTGCCAGTGTCGCACCCTTGTCAGCAAGCGCGCGCATCAAAAGAAAAGGATCGAGTTCGCTGTTGATCGGCGAATAGCCTGCAACGACGACGCCCGCCGGTTGTTCAACCGGCAACGACACGGAGGCGATTGCTTGTGCCGCTTCAACGCGCTGCTCAACCGTCAGCGAGTCTCGTCGCCCGAGCGCGCGATCTCGCAGTTCCGCCTTGTGAAGTTCTTTGTCGGTCATTCAGCACCATTACCGATCATCGCCAGCCCTAGCCGGCAGTTTGACATTCCGTGGCATTCTCGGGCCGAACGTGGGTGCCGGGCGAGCCGGGCACGACGACGGATGTGTCATGTTCGAAAAACAAAAGTGCGAAGCCACGATGGCCGTTGAAGCACTCGATCCCGGAGCACCTACGAAAGTAGGTGGGCACCATGTGACCGGATCCACGGACCCGGTCAGGGACAGTTCCCTGAAGGATCGATAAGGCCCCGGGGATATTATGGCTTCTGACGCGCGACGCAGCCTCGCATCTCCAATGTAGCTACGATCACGGCCCGCCGCCAGCGGTCCCGTAACGAATATCAGCCCATCGCAATGCTGTTGCGCGACGGGCGATTGAGCGCCTGCGCCATCTTCTCGATGCGATCCGAGGCCGAATTCAGCGCATTGGCCACAGCCGTCTGTGTCGCACGTGCGCGGTCCGCTGCCACCACGCGGACATCGCGCAGCGCATTGAGTTCCTCTTCGAGGCTGCGGATGCGCGCTCCCGCATCGACCAGTTCATCGGCCACGGTTAGCGCCGCCATCACGGTCAGGCGCTGATCACCGATCTCGCCGAACTTGCCGCGCAAGCTGGAAATGCGTGCTTCTAGATTTTCCGCAAGCCGCAGCAGGCGATTCTCCTGCCCGGCTTCGCAGGCCATGCGGTATTGTCGGCCATTGATGCTGACATTGATGTGACTCATGGCAATTCTCTCAAGGCTGATCTGAGGATTCGATCACCGAACGGATGGTGTCGATAGCAACATCAAGACGTTCCGCGATCTCGCGATTGGTGCGCTCCAATGCGCGCGACCGGACCAGTGTTCCGTCGAGTTCATTGGCAAGCCGCGAGCGATCCGCGCCAAGCGCCTGCATCTGTGCAGCAAGCTCATCGTCCGCTCGGTCGGATTCGCGCCGCCGCTCGACAGCGGTTTCCAGCGCGTCCAGCGCCGCCAGA
>Ga0209023_10000891_pt1 | contig 42354 bp, 43 predicted proteins | sample LakOneMetagenome_FD_187468 | JGI IMG/M metagenome (GOLD analysis project Ga0209023, IMG submission 187468) | Freshwater and sediment microbial communities from Lake Erie, Canada (SPAdes) (version 2) | ecosystem: Environmental > Aquatic > Freshwater > Lentic | place: Lake Erie, Canada...
TGGCGGCGCAACCGGGTTTCTCTGCGGTTTACCGATGTCGAGATTGCCGTGATCGAGGTCCGTGCATCGCAGCGTTCAACCGATCGCGCAGGATGGATCAAGGCCTTGGTGCGCCGCCACCTCGCGCTCAAATCGCGCGTCGATGACGGCCTGCTCGCCGAACTTGCGCCGATCAGGATGCAGTTGCTGCGCATCGGCCGCAATCTCAATCAGGCGATGAAAGCCGCCAATGCGTCGATGCTGGAAACTGGCGACAAGCATATCGAATCCGAGCTTCACCGGATCGCCGACATGCGGATGGAAATCTCCGAGCAAGTGACAGCCGTTGGCGATGCCATGCGCGGCGATGCGAGCTACTGGGCAATTCCTGAATGATGGCGCGAGATTGATGAGCCTGGAATCGGCCTTATGGGAAGCAACCCGTCCGGCATTCCGGGTGCGCTATATCCATGATCCCAACAGCGCGCCGCGCGTGCCGCTCTATGCCAGCTACGGTGTTGCCACTGGCCCGACAGCGCGGGCCAAACTGGCGCGGATCGTGCGCAAAGCCCCCGAGGTGGTGGTCAAGGTCACGGGCCGCCAGCGGGGCGGCACCCATGTCAAAGCCCATCTTGAGTATATCGGGCGCAAGGGTGAGGTGGAGATCGAAACCCGCGATGGTGAAATCCTGACCAGCAAGGATGACATTGCCGAGCGCGCCGCCGAGTGGAGCGACACGCTCCACTGGCGGTCGCGGCCAACGGTGTCGTCGGTGTCGCTGATCTTCTCGATGCCTGAAGGCACTGACCCTGACAAAGTGCTGGGAGCCGTCCGCGCGTTGGCCCATGCCGAGCTGAGCGACAATCACGATTATGTCATGGCCCTCCATACCGACACGCCGCGCGCCCATGTCCATCTGACGGTTCAGGCGGAAGGGCTGGATCGCAAGCGGTTCAACCCCCGACCGGTTCAGCTCAATCGTTTTCGCGAACGATTTGCGCGCGAACTGCGCGCGCGGGGCATAGCTGCCGAAGCCACTCCGCGCAGGGCGCGGGGACAGGGGATTGCCGGATCGAGCATGGCACTGGTCAAGCTCAGGGCGCGGCTGCGAACCGAAGGGAGCCGCCAGATCACCCAGTCCGACCGCCGCACCAACGAACAGGCCATCGCCGTTGCACGGGGCGAGGATCAGTTACCGCCATTCATTGCGGCCGGCACCGTCCGTTGGCGAGAGATACGCCGTGCCTATCAAAAAACTGCCGCTGCGTTGGACGCCACCGGCCAATCCGACGACCGGGAACTTGCCAGCGATGTGCGCGCTTTCCTCGACAAGCATCAGGGCATGAATGCCACGCCCGGGGTGTTCGCTGCCCACCATGCGCGGCAGATGGAACTCAAGGAGCCGTCAGTGGATGTCACACCACCTGATCCTCCGTCACCGCATCGAGGTAGAACCCGATAGGAAAAAATTCGTGTCGTCGCATTTGTGTCCTTCGTGGACAACGTGACCCAAACGAATCCTGCGGGATCTGACTTGCGGCTTGCCCTCGTTGCATGTGGATTTTCGGCGAAGCGCCCTCGTTTGATCATCGGGGCTTAGTCTGCGCCCAGATTGCCGACGACGACAGCTCAAGAATCAGCCGCGATTAAAATGCTCGGCAGGGAATAAACGGCCATCCATCTCAGTCTTATCCCCGAACCCCAAGGAAGGACGGATATGGCAGATCACCATTTGGACAAGCCAATCAATCGGCGCGGCTTGCTGGAATGCATGGGCTGGGCTGGAACCGGCACGTTATTTGCGCTCGGCGGCGGTATCGCGTCGTCGGTCACGCTCGATCAGGCGCTGGCCGCAACAGCCGGATTCGGCAAAGCCAAAGCCTCGCCAGTCAAACCGTTCAGCTTTCTGCAGATCAGCGATACGCATGTCGGTTTCAAGAAGGCTGCCAACCCGGACGTTATCGGCACACTCCAAGAGACGATTGCCAAGGTGCGCGCGCTGGCCGTGCAACCGGATTTCATCGTGCATACCGGCGACATCACCCACCTTGCTACGCCCGAGCAATTCGATATCGCCCAGCAATTACTCGCTGAACTCAATTTGCCAATTCGCTTCATTCCCGGTGAGCACGATATTGCCGACGGAACGAACCCGCAGCCCTTTCTCGATCGCTATGGCAAGGGAACAAAGGGCAATGGCTGGTATAGTTTCGATGCGAACGGCGTGCATTTCGTCGCGCTCGTCAATGTCGTTCATCTTGCCGACAAGGGCATGGGATCGTTGGGTTCCGATCAACTGGCTTGGCTGAAGGACGATGTTGCACACCTGTCGGCATCGACGCCGATTGTGGTGTTGTCCCATTTCCCGCTGTGGCCGCTTTTTCCCGAATGGGGTTGGGGGACCGCCGACGGCACACAAGCGTTGGCGCTGCTCAAGCGGTTCGCATCGGTCACCGCCCTCAATGGCCATATTCACCAAATCCAGCAAAAGACCGAAGGGCACATGGTTTTTCATGCCGGTCGTTCGACGGCGTATCCACAGCCTGCGCCGGGTGTTGGGCCGGGGCCAGGGCCGCTGCTGGTGCCTGCCGAACAATTGCGCTCAGCCATCGGGATCTCGAGCCTCGAAGTGAAAAGGTCTTCATCGCCCCTCGCGATCATCGACCAGGCGCTGGTGGGATAAGCCGATGCGATCATTCAGAACCATCGGCGCAGTCGCGCTCACCGTCGCTGGGGTAGCTCTAACAAGTGGCCTTCTCAGCGCGGCTCCGCACAGGCTTGTCGCGGCGGCGGCCTCGCCGCCCCAGCGTGTAACCCTTGCTGCTGGCAATTCGGCAACGGGTAGGATGCTCTATCAGGCATGCACCGGTTGCCATTCGCTTGACGACAATGACGTCGGACCCAAACATCGCGGGGTCGTTGGTCGCAAGGCAGGAACGGTTCCAGGTTACGCCTATTCTGCGGCGCTTAAGGGGTCAGGCCTGACTTGGACACCGGCCAATCTCGACCGCTGGCTGACCAATCCACAAAAGCTGGTGCCCGGAGCTAAGATGTACTTTTCGATTGCCAATCCCAAACAGCGCGCCGACATCATCGCCTATCTGGCGCAGCAGCATTGAAGCGCATCGCCATGACAATAAAGAATGATCTAACGTGTTGAATAAGAATCTAAATCTCTGGAGGCCGGTTCTCCGTGTGGTCCGCGATCCGTTGCGGACAGAGGCGTCCGATGGGGCGATTGATCGCCAGCAATTCGCGCGGCAAATGTTGCCGCATCTCGACGATGCGTATCGCTACGCCCGTTATCTGGCGCGCGACCAGTCGATGGCTGAAGACGTTGTACAGGAAGCCTTTCTGCGTGCACTGAAGGGCTATGCGTCATGCCGCAGCAACGAAAAGGCGTGGCTCTTTGCCATCGTTCGCAATTGCTTCATCGATTTGGGCAAGTCTAATCGAGCCGTGCCAGAAGATTTTGTCGAGGTTTTGGCAGAAGCCCAGTTGAACAACGAAACACCCGAAACACTGCTGCTAAGCCGACGCGAGGCGATGTCAGTGCGCGACGCGATTGCTGGCATGCCCGAACCCTTTCGCGAAGCCATCGTTTTGCGCGAGCTCGACGCGCTGTCCTATCGCGAAATTGCGGCAATCACCGATGTTCCGATCGGCACCGTGATGTCGCGACTGGCGCGCGCGCGCAGTCTGCTGGCGGCCCTTTTTCTATCCCATGACAAAAAAGGGATAAGCGCATGACCATCTGTAGCGACCGCGAACCGGCATTAGGCGCACTCTTCGATGGCGAACTCGATGGTTTGAATGCGTCCGCGCTTGAGGCGCACGTTCGTGGCTGCGAGACGTGTGGGGCCTATCTCGCCTCGCTGGCGGAAACCCGCGATCTGCTTTCATCGTCACCGCTCGACGAGCGCGCGCCCCTGAATCTACGCGCCAGCATCGAAGAGATGGTTGGAGCGTCATTGCCAACATCGGTGTCGTCGTTCCGCCGTCCGGTCGCACGCTATGTGCCGTGGTTTGGCGGCGGCGCGATAGGCGCGATCGCTGCCAGCGCTGCGCTGTTCCTGGCTGTTCCGCAGTTCAGCGAATCCGATATGCCCGATCAGCTGATCGCCGGGCATATTCGTTCGTTGCAAGCAAATCATCTGGCCGATGTGCTCACCTCTGACCGCCACGTCGTCAAACCATGGTTTAACGGTAAACTCGATTTCTCACCCCCAGTCGTCGATCTCGCGTCGCAGGGGTTTCCGCTGGTCGGCGGACGGCTCGACTATATCGACGGTCGCCCCGTCGCTGCGTTGGTCTATCGGCGACGGCTCCATACAATAAATCTGTTCGTCCGTCCGGCGTCTAAGGGCGCTTCGTCGCTGCCGGTAGCGCTGCACCGACAGACCTATAACCTTGCGCGCTGGATGTCAGGCAGTCTCGAATATTGGGCAGTGTCGGACATAAATGCCGACGAGCTCCAGTCCTTCCAAGCTCAGTTCGACCAAGCGACAGCGCAATGAGCTTCGATATCCGTCCGTCTCGCGTCGCAGACGCACCTCACCTCCCCGCCATCGAGCGCTCGGCTGGATATTTATTCAGGACGATCCCCGATCTCGCATGGCTTGCCGATGGTGACGATATTCCGGTCGAACGTCACCTAGAATGGATCGCAGCGGGGACGAGTTGGGTTGCAGAGACTGATAACTACTGCCTCGTCGGATTTCTGTGCGCCGAAGTGGCGGGCGACGTGCTCCATATCTGGGAACTTTCAGTCGATCTCGATCATCAGCGTCAGGGTATCGGTCAGGCACTGATAGCGGAAGCAGTCGCCTTTGCTCGACGACGCCGTTTTGCCTCCGTCACCCTGACCACGTTTCGGGAAGTTCCCTGGAACGAACCGGCTTACCAGCGGATGGGGTTCGTGACCTTGGGCACCGATCAGCTGGATGAGCGGCTCACCATGATACTGGGTAAAGAAGTCGCATCCGGGCTTCCGCCGGAGCGTCGATGTGCGATGCGGCTATTGCTCGTCGCTGGGCCTGACGCATGACACACATCCGGCGCTCCCGTTCCGCCGATGGCGATCGCGCTATCGACATCTGGCGCAGTGCCGTCGATGCAACCCATCATTTCCTGACACCTGAAGATCGGCTTGCGATTGATCGGGAAGTCCAGGGTTTTCTGCCGCAAATGCCGTTGTGGCTCGCGGTCGATGACCGTGATGTCGCAATGGCATTCATGGGCCTGACCGGGTCGGTGATGGAGGCGCTTTGGGTTCATGCCGATCATCGCGGCAAGGGGATCGGGCGTTCTCTGGTGGAACATGCACTTGGCTTGACGCCGATTCTGACCACCGATGTCAACGAGCAGAACGAGCTCGCGCTGGGCTTCTACGAACGGTTGGGCTTTGTTAGGTCCGGGCGATCTCCCGACGATGGTGCGGGGCGGCCCTATCCGCTGATCCACCTCCGCTTTGCCGGGCCGCTGGGGATCAAGGCACGGCACGATCTTTCTCCGGCTGACATCGATATGATCGAGGACCGACTTTATGACTACAACCGACGCGCCACGGGTTGTGACGATGCGCGCGAGCTGGCCTTTACGATCAGTGACGAAGATGGGCGCATCGTCGGGGTTGCCGCTGGATATTCTTGGGCTGGCAGTGCCGAACTGAAGCAATTATGGGTCGATGACGATCATCGTGGCAAGGGCCATGGGCAAAGGCTGCTGGACGCGTTCGTGGATGAAGCCCGACAGCGCGGTGTCCGAAGCGTTTGGGTGGCGAGTTACAGCTTCCAGGCTCCGAAATTCTATGAACGGGCCGGCTTCGTGCGTGTGGCTGAACTTGACGGCTGGCCTTACGGGCACGCCAACATCGTTCTACGCAAGACGTTTTGTGAAGATGGCGATTGATCGCATCGAGTGGTCCGAATGATGCTGCCTTGGTCCTCTCCTCGGTTGGCGGCACCCCGCTGAGCCTATCCCTTATTCTCGCGGGCGTTAGCTATGCAGATGCGCGCGCAACGTCTCGTAAGCGGCGGCGTGCTTGGCGGGGTTGGTAGTCTTGAGTTTGCGGATATTCGCCAGTTTGAATTGCACGGCAGGCATATGCTCCAGGTCGGCCAGGCCGGACAGCTTCCAATCCGGCTCACCTGCCTTGAAGCTGAGCATCAAGGCCTTGTCGTCCGCGGTTAGCGCCGCGCCCAGCTCTGCGACGAGGCGCTGCCGGGTGGTTTCATAATCGTCGTAGGTGAACGGCAAAAAGGCCATGCCCTCGAACTGACCGTCGAAGGCGTGGCGCTGATCCTTGAATATGGGCGACAGCACTTCGGCGATGGGCCGGGGATGACTGAGCAATGCGGTGATGAAGCCGCCCCGGATTTCCTCGGTGATGCCCTCATCGTCGAGCAGCAGCTTGACGTCGAACAGGTCGCGCGGGTGCTGGCGATCGAGCGCAGCGCACAGTTTTCCGCCATAGAGTTCGCCTTTGGCAACAAGCTGCATTTCGAGGAATGCGCCAAATTCCTCCTGCACTTTTTGCGCGCAGTCGAGCGCGCGCGGCGCGAACACATGGCCGCGCATCGTCGTATTCACTTCGATTTTGACCTGGGTGCGCACAAGCTGACAGTGGAGCTTGGCTTCCGTCCCGTCGCTCTGGGTTACGACTGTCACCTTGATGCCGGGAACCGACTTTTCAATGTTGCCCTTGATCCGGGTCAGCGCGGCCGCAATGTTGGCGAGCGCGGTTTCCCGGTCATCGAACGGCAGATAGGTCAGGTCGATGTCCACTGACAGGCGCGGCATATCGCGTTCAAACAGGTTGATGGCCGTGCCGCCCTTGAGTGCGAATAGCTCCTCCCGCGCAACCGACGGCAGGACGCGCAGCAGCAATATGACCTGCTCCCGGTAACGATCAGCCATTTTCCACCAACCCTCTAGGAAGGGTCAGCCTGGAACCGGCGTGATACACGCCGCCCTTGACGATACTGCGCGCGCCCGACCCAAGACCTATCCGGCTGAGGTCGAGACGTTTCAGCACAGGTAAGGTGTTCTTCTCAGCAACGAACAGGAACAGGCGCCGCACCTTGATCGAGTTACAGGCTTCAAGAAGTGCCTGCATCAGGTCAGGCCGGAGTGTCAGCAGTCCCTGTGCGACTTCGACGCTTTCCATCAGGGCGATACGGTCAGGGGCGAGATGCAGGCATTCCAGTATGGCGCGTTCCGGGGTGGAGAGGGTGAGCTTATGGCCCTGGACATCATCGCGGTGCAGCCCAAGCCCATCGGGTAGCAGCTTGGTTGCGACGGGGTGGATCGCCGCCCCCCAGTCCCGGTTTCTGAACCATGCGGGCAACACAACGTCGGGCGCTGAAAACAGGAATATCGCTTCGTGCCCCAAGCGCAGATATTGTTGATGGCCCTGCACGGCGAGCGCGCTCAGCGCACCGACATGGACGGGTATCTGCAATTGGTCTTGCAGGCTTTCAACCGCTCCGGCCCAGCCGACGCTATCATTCGGGCGTTTGAATGCGCCGACCCCGACACGATCCATCCAGCCATTTTTGACATATTGCCGCGCAAGCCCGTGGGATATGCCCAGCTCGGCAAGGCGCGCAGAGGTCATCACGACGTGGGCGGGCCAGAGGTCGAGGAGGCGCTTTAATTTTCCAGTCTCAGGAGCAGTCATAGTGCATCTATACCGGTAAATTTAATGGACTTCAACGGAGAGCTATGCCGATTCATTGAAATATCCGTTAAATCTGCACCGTGAGTGCATTCATAATGGCAATTTCAAACCACTGTCCTGCCGTCGCTATGCGCCTCCGGTCGCGCTTGACCGCAACAATCTGTGACTTAAGGGCAGAGAACCGCAACTTTTTGGGGTTTAAGGCATCGGGCATCAACGAGATCGCCCATCGCGCTGCAACGCCTGTTCCTGCGTAACCTCCCGGACACGCTGCGCCTGCTGGTTGCGCACCTGAATCGTCGCGATCTTGTCGCCGTTGGCGATGCGGCGCGCGACCTCCTGGCGTCTGGCCTCGACTTCCTTTGATGCCTTGACGGGATCATCGGGGTATTTCGCGCGCGTGATCGAGATGGTTTGGGCGACAAGGCTCTGAGCGCGGCGTAATTCGGGATCGCGGGCATTTTGCTCGTGCGTCTGGTCCAGGAACCGTTCGGACAGAGTTTTGAGCGTGATTGTCTCCTCGGCCGGACGGGGTGATTTGCCCACCGTGGATTTGGCTTCGCGGCGCTTGTCGCGTTCGGCGTTCCGGGTTTGCAGGCGAGCTGCTTCGGCCTGGACGACTTTCGACGGCGTGTAATTCTCGACCGTCAGCCCTTGTGCGGCAGCGGCAAGAAATGCCGCCTTCTTGAACGTGTCGCCGCCGCCCAACCTGATCGACGTCCAGCCATTGGCCTTGGCGATCCGCACGATGTCGGGAAGGGCGTCGATGTTGCTGGTCTTGAGCCGGTCGGGTTCGAGCCGGGCAATCGGCTTCTTGTCATCCGAGGTGCGATAGAGCGCGTTGCCGACGCGCAGGAATTTGCCGGTCAGGTCGTCGGTGAGGGTCGGTGTCTCGGCTTTGCGCTTCGGCTTCGCCGTGTCCGGTTTGGGTTTGTTCGGCTTTGGCGTTGCCGTGCGGCTGCGTCCCGAAGAGGTGTCGCCATCAATTTTATCCGCCATTTTCGTCGCCTTCCTCAATAAGCCCGGAGACATTGCCGTCGTGATCCAGCGTAAGCATGTCGGCGAAGAAGCTCGGGCAATCTTCGGTGAGGACATCATCCTGTGACATTGGCCGGGTATCGTGTCCGGCAGCCTCTTCGGCGGTCATGTCGCGGAACAGCGTGGGCGGCGCGGTGCTGGGTGTTCGCTTTGGCGCGGCTGGCACTTCCGGCGCCGGAAACGCGCGGCTTTTGAAAAAGCGGCTGCTGAAATAGGTAATCTTCGTCCCGATGATCGGCGGAATGCCACCGCGCAGGAGGATCAATTTGTCGGTCGGAAACTGCATGAGTTCCTGCGGCAACAACAGGGCGCGGCGCTGTTCGGATATGGATTTCGACCGGTTGGCGAGGAGGCCGTTGATCGTAAGCGATCTGGTGACGCTATCCTGTCCGACATAGCCGAGCCGTTCGGACAGGTCGTTGGCGACGCGGAGTTCCTTGGGCGTGAATGCGACTTCGACACCGCAATTGGCGACGATTTCATCGGCGACATGCTCGCCGTAAACGCCGCGCAATTGCGAGCGAGACTGGATGACGGGGAGGAGCCTGATCCCGTAACCCGCAACATAGGAAAAGGCGCTGGCGATGACCGAAGCCCGACCGAGTCGGGCAAATTCATCGAGAATGACCAACACCGGCACGGCTGAGTTTTCGTCGGGCAATTCGCGCACATTGAGGTCGATGAGCTGCTGGAACAGGAGATTGTAGAGTGGCGCGATCCTGTCGAGTTCATCGGGCGACACGCCGAGATAGATCGACATGGGGCGTTTGCGAAGCTGGCGAAGATCAAAGTCACTTGCCGCTGTCGCGGCATCGACCAAGGGGTTGAGCCAAAGGCCGAGGACGTTGGTGATCGTCTTTTTAATGTCGGCAAAGCTGTTGTCCGAGCCGCCGGCGAAATCGGCGAGCGCCGTCCGGCAGCCGACCGAGAGGTTCAGTCCGGGATTGGCGAGTTCCTTTTTGAAAAAGATGCGCGCATCGCCATCGGTCAGATGGCGATAGATGGCACCCATCGTCAGCGGTTCGTTGCTCGTTTCGGCGAGCCAGGCACCAACGCCTGCAAATCCGGTGCGCGCGCCATTGGCCCAAAAGGCTTCGCCATGTTCGGGCGCAACAAACAGCATCGTTGCGATCTTCTGCAATTCGATGATGACATCATCCGGGTCGTGGCGGTCGATGTAGGCCAGCGGATTGTAACGGGCGGTGCGGCCCTCGCGGTCGGTCGGATTGAACAGATAAACCGCCTGCCCGTAATGGGCACGAAACCCGGCGCTCGCATCGTAATTCTCGCGCTTCACATCGAGGACAACGACAGAGCCAGCCCATGTCAGCAGGTTCGGTATGACGATGCCGACGCCTTTGCCCGAGCGGGTCGGGGCTTCCACAATGACATGTTCGCTGCCACCAAAGGTCAGGAAGCGCCCGCCCTTGCGGCCAAGGACGATGCCCACGGGGCTACGAAATCCGTGCCGCTTGATCTCGCTTTCGCGGGCGAAGCGTGCAGCCCCGTGCAGCGGTGCACCGCGCGCCCAAAGCGCGTAGATCAGCGCGCCCAACAGCAGGCTACCACCGATCAGGCCGCCCGCCATCGCGCGGACGACACGGGCATCGCCGCGATAATACCAGACGAACTGCGGCATTTTGAGCGGATCATAGGCGGCGACGGGCAGGCCGAGGATCAGCCAGCCGATCATGCTGGCAATTGCGAGCGCGATCAGCAGCCCGAGCGGCAAGCCGATCAGCAATCTCGCCGCCCCGCCGTCAGGCGGCGTGCCTGCCTTCTGGGTCATAATAGATCTCCGTCACGCGAAATTCCCCGTCAGTCTTTTTGGTTTGCACCACGACATCGACCAGCATCTTGAGCAGCGCGCGAATATCGCCGCGCGCCAGGTCGGAGCCGCCTTCGCTTTCCTTGACCAGCAAAGTCAGTTGCTCGAACGCCAGTTCGGCGGAATCGGCATGGATGGTGGTGATCGAACCGGGATGGCCGGAATTGACGTTGCGCAGATAGAAAAAGGCCGTCCCGTCGCGCAATTCCTGGAGCAGGATGCGGTCCGGGCGCATCCGAAGCGCGCTCTCAAGCAGATGCTTGGCCGTGACATTGGCAGTGCCCTGGCCGTCCTTGGCATAAAGCATGTGGACGACGTTCTTTTGACCGACGACCAGTTCTCGCGTGTCCTCGATCGTCAACAACCGCTCTTCCGGCGGGATCAACTGGATCAAGCCCTTCGACAGCGTGGTCTTGCCCGACCCTGTTGCTCCCGAGATGAGGATATTGAGCCTGGCCTTGACTGCGCGGTCGAAGAATTCGACGTGGCGGCCCGATTGCAGCAGCGCGAGCAATTCCAGTTCCTGCGGGCTGACCTTCTTTTCGGCGATCCGTGTGTCTCGAAACAACCCCGCCGCCTCGAAATCGGCGAGCGTCATTGTCACGGTCGATGGCTTGCGCACGGTGATCGAGACCGTTTCGTCAGGCACGACGGGTGGCACGACGATTTGCACCCGCTCGCCAGTCGGAAAGATGGTCGAAACAATGGGGTTTTCGCGGGTGACGTCCTGCGAGGTAAAGGCGGCGGCGGCAGTCGCCAGCGCCATGAGGGTCTTGAAATCGAGCGATGGCTCGCTCTCCCAAGTCCAGCGCCCACGCCGTTCGATGCCGACCTCGCCGGGCAGGTTGATGACCAGTTCGGTCACGCTCGCGTCATCGAGATATTTGCGTAAGGGTGCCGTCACGCTGTCGAGGACAGCGGTGTTTTTGCCCGGTGCGGCCATTATTTGAGACTGAGGCCGTAAACGGTCGAAAAGTCGAAATCCTGTGCCACCGTGATCCCGACATCTTCGCCCTGATTCTTGCGTAGCACCGGCTTGATCTGCGCATTCTGTTGCAGGATTGTCGATGCCGCGTCGGACGGAACGCGCGTGGTATTGGAGGCACTGTTGCCAACGGCTTCGGACCCTACAGTCGCAGCGTCTTCTACGAGACTGAAGAGCAGGGCAGTGCCAAAGCGCTGCCAGAAGAAATTATTGACGCGGCCATCCATACCGCCGCGTCCCAGCGAGTCGGTTGCCGGCGAAGCGACATCTATCGCGATGCCGCGCGGGGTAACGGCGCGCGTCCACAAAACGAACAGCCGGTATTGGCCGCGATTGAGACCGCCCTGATATTCGCCAACGATCTTCGTGCCTTTTTCCATCAGCACAACCCTGCCATTGTCGGAATAGATGTTTCGAGGGACGATGCAGCTCACATAGCCCGGCTGGCTTGAATCCATCGCGGTTTGCAGGACGCAAGGAATGAAGCTGCCTGCCGTGATCAGGAAGTTGCGATCGGGGAGCGGCCTCGCTTGCGCCTGCCCGATTACCGATGCCTGGCGGAGCGTATCGAGATTTGTGGGCGGCGGTGAGGGCTGGCGTCCGGCATTCGCCGCGCCGCTGTTGTCGCTGGTGCGAACGCCCGCGCTATCGCTGTCGCGTTCGCCGCCATAGGCAATCAGCGAAGATCGCCGCGCGGCCTCGCGCAGCGCTTCGGCTTGTGATGGCTGGCGGGCTTGCTGTCCGCCGGGCGGCGGAAGCTGTGGCGTCGCAGCTTGCGGGCCGATCGCTGGAACGATTGGCCCGCCCACTGGAATCGGCGCATTGGGATCGGTCGCCGCACCTGCCAGCGTCGGTGCGATTACCGTTGCCGGATCATATTGCGCGGGTTCGAGCGCCGGTTTGGGTTTGACCGGGGGGAGGGTAGAGTTCCCGGTCAGTCCCGTTCCTAACGCCAGCACCGTAAACATGATCGCTCCCGCAGCTGCGGCAAAGCCGATCATCTTCTTCGGGTCCATTGCCGTGCCGGGCATCGACGGCATTTTGCTGGCACGCTCGGTGGCCGGGGCGCGGTCGATGTCTTCAGGGTCAGGGGTTTGATCGACCGTTGCGCGTTCTGGGGCGCGCTCGCTTTGTGACATCTCAGCCATCACTTCCTCTCCTGCGTGCGCTCGACAACGCTTGATGCCGTGCCGGTTTTGGGATCACGGCCATAGAAGTCCGGGGCCTCATTGAAGACGCACAAAACCTCTTTGCCGCGACGCAAGCGGAGCTGTGCAAATACTCCGTGGATCACGACAAATTCATCGCGCACATCGAAGGGAACGATGCTCTCGCTGCCATCGGGATTGACGGCAAAGAAGGCCGGGAGTTCGCGCTGGTTCGGAAAACGCAGCGCGGTGAACTGGCCGTTATCGGTGATTTCGGAAGGCTGGATCGCCGACGAACCTTGCACTGTGTAGTTCAAGTTCCGCTTGCCTTCGAGGACGCCGAGATCGAGCGCTGAGTGGATCGCTCCCGATTGCAGCGCAAGGCCTCGGGTGTAGGCGGCCTGCGTTGCCGCCGCTTGGGCAGCGGCGGCTTCTTCACGTGGATAGCGAAACACCACCTTGAAGAAGGTGTCGGCGGAACGCGCGCCGATCGCCCCACGCCGTGCCGATAGCTCGAATGTGTAGGTGCGATTGCCCGTGCTGGAACGGGTGATGACGATCAGATTGGTCGATCCGGCCAGCTCGCGAGGTTTGATGAACAGCGAGTTTTCGGCCGGGGCGACCTCCCATGACACGGTATCGCCAAGTGCGACATGCTCGACGCGCTCACCGGGCGAAAAGACTATCTGCGTTGCAGAGCGGAAAACGCCGACAATGCGGAAAACCTGATTGTCGCTGTAGATCACTTCGCGGATGCGATTGTCCTGCGAGGTCGGGTGCGGGGTTTCGCTTGGCATTGCCGGTGCGCTGCTCAGCAGGAACGTCAGCGCCGTCAGGCAGCTCATTCGTTTCATTGCGTCACCTCCAGGTCGGCGCGGTAGGTCTGCACTTCCAATCCGAGAGGGTTTTTGAACCGCTGTTGTTCGGTCGTTGGCGTGTCGGTGGTGTCATAGGTCACGGTCGCAATGGCCGGGGTGTCGGTCACAACCGAGCCATGCTGGAGCGATTTGGTGAACCGCACCTGCGCGACGTTTTTGGAAACCAGCGTCACCGATTTGACCGCGATGAACACCGTATCGAGATCGGTGAAAACCGATTGCGGTGATTTGGGATTGTCCTTGCCGTAAAAGGCGGTCCACCGCGCTTGCTCGTCGCGCGACGACATCGCCAGCACGCCCTCGAAGAATTCTTTGCGCGCCTGCGGTATCCAGCCCTCGCGGTTGCGGACATAATCGGCGAGGAAATATTTGGCGACGGCCTCGTTATAGGTGATTTGCCGGTCGCCTGACATCGGCGAGGTAATCTCGCTCGCGCCAGTCGCCTTATCGACGGTGATGACATAAGGCGCGACAGTCTTGAGCGGCGTCAGCATCGCTATCGCTGCAACCGCAGTGACAGCAATGCCGCTCGCTGCGCCCGCGACAATCCACGCCAGCCGCTTTGAGCGGCTCGCTGCAATCAGCCGGTCGTGATCCCAGCTTGCGGCTTCCGCAAAATAGGCTTTGAGATCGTCTCTGTCGGTGATGCCGCCTGCCATAACGCTCAGCAGCTCTGGTGGGAGGTGGACGGCGGCAAGCTGCTGATTGGCGGCACTTGCGGGTCTGGCTTGGCATCCGGTCTTGCGGACTTTGGTGCAGCCGGGTTTTTCTCGGGGAATACCTCGACACCCCTGCGCTGCGGCACTTGGTCTGCTGGCGTGGACGTTCCGCTGACCGGATCGACGGTTGGCAAGATCGAACCATAGGGGTTGGCCGGGCGGCGATGCTTGCCGTCGCATTTGGCCAGGTTTGGCGATTTTGAGGCTGCGGTGACAGTGCCGACCGGCGCGATCAGCGCCAGTGCCGCCAAGATACTGATTCTTCGCTTACCCATGACCCTATCCCCTTATTGTGTTCCACGGCTGACCGAGCCTGACGCCCGCATCCGGGCGATGCCGCGCGCAAAGCCGCGTTCGATGGCGCGGCTGGTGGCCTGTGCGCCGGTAGCGCCGCGCCCGGCGACAAAGCCGCCTGCCGCTGCGATTGCCGAAGCAAATTGGTTGGCGAGCGCAGGCCCGCCGCCGCCCAGCGAAGCGGCGAGCATCGGGATTTGCAGGAAAAAGAAGAAACCGAGCGCGTAAAAGGCCAGCACCTTGATCGCGGCCATGCCGATTTCGTCATTCTCGGAGATGGTGGCGATGATGGTTTCGCCGGTTTGTGTGAGGAACAATGTCAGCACGAGCGCGAAGACGATCAGCATCAGATAGTTGATGCACGCGCCCAGCCAGGCGAAGAAATAGCCACGCGTGGACTCGAACAGCAGCGACGCGACGAACAGCGGCCCGACCACCGACAGCAGGGCAAGTGCGAACAGACCGAACGCGCTGATCACAAAGCCGATCGCGGCGCACAGTAGGGTGGCGACAATCACCAGCACCACGAGGAAGCCCGAGAATACCGCATAGCCAATATCAGGGAGGGTGCCTTGGGTATCCTGATAGTTCGCGGCGATCTTGCGCATCGTATTGGCGGTTTCAAAGCCGGTGCCTGCGAGCTTATCGTAGAACCCGCCCAGACCGCCAACGTCGGCACCGCCCAGCGCGCTTGCGAATTGTCCCGGCAATCCGCCGAGCGCGAACATGCCAATCTGGGTGCCATAGAGCGAGGTGACGGCGAAATAGAGGAATGCGAGCTGGCAACCGCGATAGGCATATTCTCGGAAGGGATATTGCACCGCGCCGCGCATGATCGCGTAGCCCAGCAGCGAGATATAGATCACGATCCCGATGCGGAGCGCCGGAGCCACGATGCCGATCACCGCCGCATATTTACCGACGATCGCCGCAAGCGCGTTATTGAGCGCCTCGAACATCGTGGTGAAAACATGATTGGTGAAATCCATGCGCTGCTCATTTCCTCTGCGTTGATGTCACTGTGTCAATTGAAGCTGCGACCTGGCGAACGCCGCTGCGCGGCAGTTGGCTGCGACGACAGCCGGTTCGGTGACGACCGGAGCATTGGACGCCGACCATTCGCGGCAGATTTTCTGCATCGGTTCGATTTCCGCCGGATGCGCTTCGTAGTATTTCCACGTCCGCGCCGGCATGTCGGCCTGGGGTGCGGACCTTCCGCACCCCGCCAGCAGCAAGGCGATGCTGAGCGATGCTGCGCGCACCCTCACTGCCCCCGGTAATACCGGCTCGCCGCGTCGAGCTGCTGCGCGAGCTTAGCCTTGCCCGTTGCCGCGCGTTCGCGTTCTTGCGCCTGTTGCTGCAAGGAAATGGCTTGCAAGCGGAGCTGGTCATTTTGCATCGCGGCGGATTCGAGCCCAAGCCGCGCGGTCAGATCGGCAACTTCCTTGGCGGTGCCTGCCGTCGTCAGGCGGTTCCGCAATTCATCCAATCCTACTGCGCGCGAGGTGACGGCGGTGCCGATGTCATCGGCAAGCCCGGCCTGAATGCCGATGTTGCGCGCATTGAGATCGAAGGCCGTGCGTGATTGTTCCGATCCTGACAGGCCGAGTTTGTCGAGCAGCCCGCGATAGACCGCATCTGCCTTGGCGCGGCCTGCGCCCACAACATCGAGATTGCCGGTGCCAAAGCCTTGCAGCGACCCACCCGATGTATCGAGTTCGCGCAGGGCATCGGATTTGAGCCGCTGCGCCAGTCCGGGAATGTCGGTGAGTTTGTTCAAATCCTGATAGAGCTTCTGCGCTTCGGCAATTTGCTGTTTGCCTTGGGCCACCACCTGTATCGCCTGCCGGACCGCGTTGATTTGCTGGATCAGGTTGGCGCTGTCATGGACGGGCATCCCTTGCGCGAATGCAGGCAATGGGGCTGCGAACAGCAATGTTGCGCATAGTGCTTTGGTCAATTTCGTCATCGACTTCCTTCCTTTCAATTCAGCGCCTTTGTTCGGTTCAGCTGGGACGCCTCCGGCTATGAAAGAGGGGGAGCCAGATGGCGGGATCGCGTCCCACCTCGGCAATCACTTCGTCGGCAACGGCGGTGGTTTCCGCGCGCCCCGACAGCACCGCCAGTTCGTTATCGAGTCCGGCAAGATCGAGTTCGACCACCACGCTGTCATGGCCTTGCTTGACCAGGAATTTGTGGCTCTCGGGCGCAAGCTCTTCGCGCACCAGTTTGAATTCGGCTTCGGAAAGTGCGAAGCCTTCGACATAATCGCGCCGCGCGCCGAATGGATTCGGCAGCATGATTTTGGTGGCGACCTGTTCCAGAATCGAATGGCTGATGTCGCTCTTGAGCGCGTCGGCAGGTGATTGCGTGGCGAACACCAGCACCGCGTTGCGCTTGCGATACGTTTTGAGGCCGTCCTGTGCGAAGCGCCGGAAGGCGTCATCGCCCAGCGCCTTCCAGAATTCGTCGATACAGATAATCATCCGTTCGCCGGTCAGGAGCTGGTCGATCCGGTGGAACAGATACAGCATGACGGGTGTGCGAATATCGGCATTGTCGAGGAAGTCGGTCATGTCGAACCCGATGAACCGGGCATCGAGTGTCATGCTGTCATGGGGATTGTCGAACACCCAACCGAGCGAGCCTTCCGATGTCCATTTCTCCAGACGTGCGCCAACGCCGCTGGAATCCTTCATGCCGAGCATCGAACGGAGCGCGCTGAGCGATCGGCCGGCGACCGGGAGTTTCATCACGGCGTTGATGCCGTCTTCGATCAGTCGTTCTTCCTGAACCGAGATCGGCTTTCCGTCCGCGCGAACGAGCTGGCGGATGAAGATCGACAGGAAAGTCTTGTCTTCCGCGCGGTCGGCAAGGGCTTTGAGCGGTGAGAAGCCGGTGGCGACGCCGTTATGCAAGGCCAGATACGTCCCGCCGCTTGCCTGGACGAAGATCTGTGCGCCGCGATCCTTGTCGATGAAAATCTGCCGCGCGCCGGTCTTTTCGGCTTGGGCCATCAGGAAGTTCAGCAGCACCGTTTTGCCGCCGCCGGATGGGCCGATAATCAGCGTATGGCCGAGATCGCCCTTGTGGAAATTGAAGAAATAGGGGCTGCGCGCATTGGTTTTGAGCAATGCGACTGCATCGCCCCAATGGTTGCCGCTCGCCTGCCCCGCAGGGAAGGTATGGAACGGCGCGAAGGCCGCGAAATTGAGTGACGTGATCGGCGCGGGCCGGGCGCGCCATGCGAAATTGCCGACGAGCTGCGACCAGTAAGCGGCTTCTAGTGCGGCCCCTTCGCGTGCCGCGACCATGCCGGTGTCGGCCAGGGCCGCGCGCGCGACCGACATATGATCGCGCAGCGCCTTCATCGAATTGGCATAGACCGCGAGCGTGAAGTGATGATCGCCCAGCACGAAGCGGTTCGACATCAGGTCATCGCCTGCGTCGATCAGTGCATCGGCCTGGCTGACCGCACGGTCGCCAGCGTTCTCCATCTGGGTCATGCGGAGCCGGAACTTCTCTGTCGCCGCGGCGCGCCCGAGAAAAGTGAAGCTCTGCGTCAGAACGAACCCGAAATCGACCGACAGCAGTGCCTCGAATTGGCGCGGTGTGGTCTGTGCCGGATATTCGCGGATGCCGAAGATGCCGCCAAACGCTGACGCATCGGCGTCGCGAACCTCGATGGTTTCCGCGCCAAAGATCGTGCGCGCGCGGTAAAGCGCGCCGCCGAGATGACCGCGCACAACGGGAACGCGGGCATGGCGACCGGTCATCACCATATCCGCGACTTCCATCGTTTCGGAAAACATCAGCCCGCGATGTTCGTAGATCGCGCAGCGGCGCGGCTCGCAGCGGGCCATCAGTTTTTCAAAATCGCGGGCCTTGTCGTCGAGAAGCGCGATCAGGGACTCGTCGATGAGCGGACCTTGCGCCGTAGCCTTCGATACTTTGCGCTTGAAGAGCTGGATGAGCTTGTCGCTTCCCGTGGCAGACGGGCGGATCACCAGCGTCGCAAAGAAGCGGTTGATGAACATCCGCTCGCGGCCCAACCGGCCAAAATAGGCACGGTCGAGATCGGCAGCGAAGCCCGATTTGAATGCGCCGCCGGGATATTGATCCACCCGCATCCTGACAAGATGCGTCCAGATCGACAGCCGTTCGTCATGCAGGTTGCGGAGCATCCCGTTCAGCTTGGTGTGCCAGTCGTTCAAGTCACGCACATCGGCGGTCTCGAAGGCGCGGCCTTGCAGCTCGAAGGTGAGCATGATGTCGCCGGAATCGAGCACCACCATCTCCTCGTTCACATGGCGGGCATAGGGCAGGAATTTTTCGGGCGTTGCTTCGCGCTGCGCCACCTTGAACGGCACCGGCCCAGCAGCGGCGAGGTTCGAGGCGAACCGCCTAGACATGGCGGCCAAAGCCTTTGCGGCGCAAGCCCGCCAGCGGCAGCGGCGAGTAGCTGCTTCCGCCCCAGAAGACCCGGTTGCGGTTGCCAGCTTTCGTCCGGCCCCACAGGAACAGCAGGCGGAACGCATTGACGTCGTGACGCACGATCAGCCGCGAGATCGAATAGCCGAAGGCCACGACCAATGCGGCATAGACCGGGCTGTTGCTTTCGATCAGCACCGAGGCGCTGGTAACCAAGAGCAGCACCGCCGCCTCAATCGGAATTCCCGCCCATAGCGCCGGACGTGTCACCGCGAGGAACAGCGTATTCTTGGTCAGGATTTCAGTGTCGTCGCTCACCTGGCTTAGCCCGCGATGATGCCGACGATGGAATCCGCCGAAAAGACTATGGCGATGCCGATGATGACCGTGACCAGGATCGCCGTTGAGGCGCGGCCCGTGAACCAGAGCAGGCCGGTGACGATGACAGCGATCACCGCGAGCGTCCTGAGCAACGTCGATGACAGCAGCCCGCGCACCTTGGTCGCAAAGCTCTCCAGATTCTGGGCATAGGCTGGGTCAGGATTGAACGCGGACACCACGACCATCAGCGTGAGTGCGACGCTCCAAAGGAGCGCGTTCTGCAGCGACTTCGGCATGGCATCGAACCAGACCGTCACTCGTGACCGAACACGGACGGTGCTGCGCAATAGTGTTCTCAGTCCCGCCATACACTTATGCTTTCTCTCGTTTCAGGTTGGTTGGCCGTTTGCTGGGCAGCGCGCTCGAAGAGGTTCCAGGCAGGCGGGGCGCTCGGGCGAGCGCTTGGCAGCATGGAAGGTGCGAGGTTTTCCGAAATGAGCTGCACGCGCGCATCGAGCGGCGGTTGTGGCAGTGTCGGCGCTTGCGCCGTTACCGGTTCGGTAAAACCCGCATTCCCGACGACCTTGGCGACATAGCCGTTGCGGAAACCCCGCGACGAGCTTCCGGTATTATAGATCGAGAGTGCGACCCGAAGCGCGGTTTGCGGATCGCGTCCGGGAATGGCTGCGTTGTAATTTTGGGTGATGACTCGCCCCAGCGCCGCGATATTGGTGCAGGGATCAAACACCGTGTCCCAGGTCAGGCCAAGCCAGCGCATATTCCGCGAGTTGATTTGACCGAGGCCGAGATCGACCGAATAGCCCGCCGCGATGTATCGCTGTGCGATCGCTGCGGCGCTGGCGGCATCGGCCTGCGCCAAAGGTTGTGTCCCGCCATTGACGTTGAGGGCGAAGGGGCGTCCGTGGCTTTCGGTCTGGACGATGGCAGCAACAGTTTGCGGCGCGACATTGGGCGCACATTGCGACGCCAGTGCGAGAATAGCAGCCGCAGAATAGGCCATTACAGGCCATTCCCCGAGATACTGTTAATTGATCGGCGATGCGTTCGGTAGCTCACAGTGCATCGCCCTCCCAATTACTATGCTCAAACAAGAAAGTCCTGTTTGGCGGTTCAGCGAATGGTAGAGGGAGGGCGAACAGGTCAGCTATAGATTCAGAAAGGCGTTGCGGCTGTTTCCGCATGTCTATCGAAACCCGTAACGCCCTTTGACCTTCAATCTTGATGCTGTGGACTAAGTGTTCGTCGCTGGGTGGATTCGTTGTCAGCCCGATTCACGGTCCGACTTAGGACAAGTAAGGCGAAATCGAACATTCGCCTTCGCAATCTCAAGGCCCCGCCGGTGTCTTCCAGCTAGGGGCTAAAAATGAATCGAAGCCGATATGTAACCCGGCCACTCGACGCGACCGATCGAGCCATTATCGCCGCGTTGTCCGAGAACGGTCGCATGACCGTCCGGGAGCTTGCCGCTCATATCGGCCTATCCAGCCCCAGCGTGACTGAACGTATTCACAAGCTGGAAGATGCGGGCGCTATCCAGGGATATTCGGTTTTGGTCGATCCCAAAGTCTTCGGCCTTGGCATTGCAGCACATGTCCGGCTTCGTGCTATGCCGGGCGAGGTAAAGAGGGTGGCGCAAATGCTCATCGACACACCGGAGATCGTCGAAGCGGATCGCGTCACCGGAGAAGATTGCTTTCTGGCAAAGGTCCTGGCCAGCAACGTGCTTGAACTTGAGAATGTGATTGATCGCTTCCAGCCCTACGCTTCCGCCGATACGGCCATCATTCTATCGTCAACGGTCGTCCGACGCCTTCCCAAATTATAGCGATTCCGCGCCGGACAACGGCTGGTTCGTCAATCGAAATCAGTGCTTCTTGATCGCCGTTACTTCTCCGGCACTGCCGGTCACGGTCAAATCAAAATCCACCTTGTCTCCGACGGCGATTCCCTTGAGCAGCTCGGGCTTGGCGGAAAATCCCATCTTCATCGCGGGCCAGCCAACAGCAGGTATCGCGCCATGATCGAGCGTAATCTTGCCTGCCGCGGCATCAACGGCGGTCACACTGCCGGAGCCTTTGCCCATCTTGGCACCTTCGGGCATCGCCATGCTCGACATGGCATCGGTGGTTGTGGCGACCTTGGGGGTTTCAACTTTCGGCGCTTCGGACTTCTTGTCGCAGCCGGACAGGCCGATCGGCAGTGCGATCAGCACGGCAAGTATCGTAGCGTTCTTCATATCGGTTCTCCTTGGTGTTGAACTTGAGTGCGCCGCCGCATCAGCAGATAGGCGGCGGGGATGATGAGCATCGATAGCAAGGGGGCGGTAAGCATCCCGCCGATCATTGGCGCGGCAATCCGGCTCATGACTTCGGAACCCGCGCCAGTGCCGATCAGGATGGGGAACAGGCCCGCGAGGATCACCGCCACTGTCATTGCCTTGGGGCGCACTCGCAGGAGCGCGCCTGCACGAACGGCGGCTTCAACGTCGCTGTTCTCGGCTAGTGCCGATTTGAGGTAGATCAGCATCACCACGCCGAACTCGGCGGATACGCCCGCCAGCGCAATAAACCCGACCCCGGTTGCGACCGACTGATTGAACCCCAGCAGGTAGAGCAGCCAGACCCCGCCCGTCAGCGCAAACGGCAACGTCGCCATGATAAGCGCCGCTTCGTCCCAGCGCCGGAACGTCGCGTAAAGCAGGGCGAAGATGATGAGCAGGGTTGCGGGAACGACGATCTTCAACCGCTGCGTCGCGCGTTCCAGGAACTCGAACTGGCCGGTATAGGCGACGCTGATTCCGGGGGGCAGCTTGACCTTCTGCGTCACGGCTTGTTGCAGATCGCCGACGATCTCGGTGAGCGCGCGGCCGCGCCCGTCGATATAGACCCAGGTGGCGGGGCGGCCATTCTCGCTGCGGAGCATCGGCGGGCCATTGGTGATATGCACATCGGCGACCGTCCCCAGCGTAACTTGCTGGCGCGAGGGCGTGAGCACCGGCAGATTAATGATGTCATCCACGCTATCCCGGATTTCGCGCGGGTAGCGCACGCTGATCGGGTAGCGGGCGAGCCCTTCGACGGTTTGCCCGACGGCCTCGCCGCCGATCGCGCCGGAGACCACGGCCTGCACATCGGCGACGTTCAGCCCGTATCGCGCCGCCGCTGCCCGGTTGATGGCAACGTCGATATAGCGTCCGCCCGAGAGCCGTTCGGCCAATGCTGAGCTGATCCCCGGCACGGTCTTCGCCACTGCTTCGATCTGCCGCGCGGTGCGGTCGATGTCGTCGAGGTTCGCGCCCGATACCTTGATGCCGATCGGGCTTTTGATGCCGGTGGCGAGCATGTCGATCCGGTTGCGGATCGGCGGTATCCAGAAATTGGCGAGGCCGGGGACTTTGACGGTCTTGTCCAGCTCGTCGATCAACCGTTCCTGCGTCATGCCGCTGCGCCATTGGCTCTTGGGCTTGAAACGGATCGTCGTCTCGAACATTTCGAGCGGGGCAGGATCGGTCGCCGTGTCGGCGCGGCCTGCCTTGCCGAATACGCTTTCGACCTCGGGCACGGTCTTTATCAGCCGGTCTGTCTGCTGGAGCAGCATCGACGCCTTCGCCGTCGAAATCCCCGGCAGCGCCGAGGGCATATAGAGCAAGTCGCCCTCATTCATTTGCGGCATGAACTCGCCGCCGGTCTGAATGATCGGCCAGAGACTGGTGGCGAACACCAGCCCCGCGATCAGCAACGCGGCTTTGGGCTTGGCCAGCACCCAGTCGAGCGCGGGGCGATAGATGCGCGTGAGGAAACGGTTGATGGGATTTGCGTCTTCCGCCGGAATTTTTCCCCGGATCAGCCAGCCCATCAGCACCGGAATCAGCGTGATCGACAGCAATGCCGCGCCCGCCATCGCGTAGGTTTTGGTGAAGGCCAGCGGCGCGAACAGCCGCCCTTCCTGGCCTTGCAGCGAGAAGATCGGGATGAACGAGAAGGTGATGATGAGCAGGCTGAGGAACAGCGCCGGGCCGACCTCCGCCGCCGCATCGGTGATCACGCGCCAGCGGTCTTTACCGGATAATTCCTCGCCGGGATGGTCATGTGTCCAGCGTTCGAGATGCTTGTGGGCGTTCTCGATCATCACGACCGCCGCATCGACCATCGCACCGATGGCGATGGCGATGCCCCCCAATGACAGGATGTTGGCGTTCAATCCTTGAACCCGCATGACGATGAAGGCGAGCAGGATGCCAAGCGGCAGCGTCAGGATTGCCACGAGCGCCGAGCGGGCGTGCCACAGGAACAGCCCGCAGACGAGCGCGACGATCAGGAATTCCTCGAACAGCTTGCCGGTGAGGTTCTCGACCGCACGGTCGATCAGGCCCGAGCGGTCATAGGTGGTGACAATCTCGACACCGGGGGGCAGGCTGGCCTTCAATTCCGCCAGTTTGGTGCGGACGCCTTCGATCACTTCGCGGGCATTCTTGCCCTGCCGCATGACGATCACGCCGCCTGCGACTTCGCCCTCGCCATTCAATTCGGCGATGCCGCGTCTCATGTCGGGGCCGACTTGCACCGTGGCAACGTCGCCGAGTGTAACCGGCACGCCGCCCGCCGCTGTCCGGATTGGCACCGCCCGGAAGTCGTCCAAGGTCTTGAGATAGCCGGCAGCGCGAACGATATATTCGGCTTCAGCCATTTCCACGACCCCGCCGCCAGTTTCCTGATTGGCGCGTTTGAGGGCGTCGCTGACATCGTTCGCAGTCACGCCGTAAGACGCGAGTTTCTGCGGATCGACGACGACCTGATATTGCTTGACCATGCCGCCGATGCTGGCGACTTCGGCGACGCCGGGAACCGATTTCAGCTCATAGCGCAGGAACCAGTCCTGGATGCTGCGGAGCTGGGCAAGATCGTGACGCCCGGTCTTGTCGACCAGCGCATATTCGTAGATCCAGCCCACGCCGGTTGCATCCGGGCCAAGCGAAGCGGTTGCGCCCGCAGGCAGTTTCCCTTGCACCTGGCTGAGATATTCGAGCACGCGGCTGCGTGCCCAATAGAGGTCGGTGCCATCCTCAAACAGCACATAGACGAAGCTGTCGCCGACAAAGGAATAGCCGCGCACCACGCGCGCACCAGGGACCGAGAGCATGGTCGAGGTGATCGGATAAGTGACCTGATTTTCTACGATCTGCGGGGCTTGCCCCGGATAGGTCGTGCGGATGATAACCTGCACATCGGACAGGTCGGGCAGTGCATCGACCGGCGTGGTTCGCACCGCACCGATACCGATCGCCGTCAGGACGAGCGCCATCACAACAATCAGTCCGCGCGCCTTGACCGAGGCTCGGATTATCCATTCGATCATTGGGCGGCCCCCAGCTTGCGGGCGGGAATGCCGGTCAGGCTGGCCTCGGAATCGAGCAGGAATTGCCCCGAGGCGACGACCTTTTCGCCTGCGGCCAGTCCTGCGAGTATCTCAGTCTGTCCACCCCCTTCGCGCCCGGTGCGGACTTCGGCAGGCTGATAGCGGCCATTGCCGGTCGCCAGCATGACAATCGTGCGCGTCCCTGTTCGGATCACCGCTTCGCTTGGCACCAGCAGCGCCGTGCTGCCGGTTCCGCCGAGAGCAACCTGCGCAAACATGCCGGGGCGCAAGCGGCCGCTGCGATTGGCGAGTTCGATCCGCACGGTGACTGTGCGGCTATCGGCCTGTGCGGTCGGCAGGATCGCGATGATCCGCCCGCCGAAGGTCTCGCCGGGAAAGGCAGCAAGGGTCGCGTTCGCGCTCTGGCCGACGCGGACGCTGCCAGACTGGGCTTCGGGGACAGCGGCATTGAGCCAGACCGTGCCAATGCCAGTAACCTGGGCCAGCGTCTGCCCTTGGCCGAGCGTCATACCGACGCGGACATCGAGCGTCTGGATCACCCCCGAAATCGGTGAGGTGATCGTAATCGTGCCATTGGTCCGTCCCGAGCGTTCGACGCTGGCGATCAAGCCATCGGACATGCCCAGTAGTTTGAGCCGCTGGCGCGCCGCTGCGGTGAGATCGGGGTTTCCGAGCCGTCTGACCGCGAGGAACTCGGTCTGCGCGCCGCCCCATTCGGGCAATTGCACATCGGCAATCGGCGAACCGGCGCGCACGACATCGCCGGGTGCGCGGGCATAGACGCGGGCAACGAAGCCGCCTGAGCGCGCCTGGATCACGGCGACATCGCGCTGGTTGAAGTCGATGCTGCCGGTGACGCTGAGCGTGGCAGCGAGGCTTCCCATTTGTGCCGGAACAATGCGGACACCGAGATTCTGCATGGCCGCCGGATCGATCGTCACCCCCGGTGCGATGCCAGCAACGGCACCGTCATCGGCATATTTGGGCTGGGTCTTCATCCCCATCGAAGACAATGCGCCGGGGTCGTCGTAGTGCTCTTGCGGCACCATCGGATCATAATAGTAGAGGACCTTGCGTCCGGGCTGACCCGCACCGGCCTCGTCGCCAGAGCCGCCGCGTTGCCCGAGCCAATATCCGCCGCCGCCCGCGACGAGGACCGCCGCCAGTATTCCAGCGCGCCAGCGCGCCGCCGTTACCTGGTCCATGCTCATGGCCGTGTTTCCCCGTATGTGTAGTTGATCCGGATCGCATCGCGCGCGACATCGGCTTCGCGTGACAGCGCATCGACCTCGGCCTCGGCTTCGGCCAGCGTCGAAAGCAGGGCACTGCCAAGATCGAGTTTACCTGCCGCGTAGCTTGCCATGTCGAGTTCGGCCCGGCGCTTGGCCAATGGCACCAGTGTTTGCCGCGCATTCATTAGCCGTTGGTGGTGCATGGCATGGTCGGCAAGGTCACTATCGAGCGCGGTCAGGACGTCTCGTTCCCCAGCCTGGCGCATCAGCCCTGCGCGACTGGCTTCGCTCTCGCGCGCGGCGATCAGGGGATCTTGCCGGTGCTTGCCGAAGAACGGCAGGTCGATGCTGAGTGTGACCGAGACCAGATCGCCGTAGGCCGGATCGCGGCGGCCATAGGAGGTGCCAATCCGCCAGTCGGGCCGCTTGTTGGCGCGGGCTAACGAGACATCGGCATCGGCTACCTGCGCCTGCGCATCGAGCGCCTGCAACCGCGGCAGCGCCGCAACATGTGCCCGCAACGCCGAGCCGTCGACTTCGAGTGCGGGCGGCGTTCCGGAGACATCCGCATCGGGATCGCCGGTTAGGCGGGCAAGCCGGGCTTGCGCCTTGGCCGCATCGGCTTGAAGCTCGCTGCGCCGATCCTTCACCGCAGCACGCAATTGTTCGGGTTCGAGCGCCTGAGATGGACGGGCCGAACCCGATGCCAGCCGCGCCGACACTGTTGCCTGCAATTCGCCGAGGCTCTCATCAAGCGACTCCAGCTGCGCGAGCCGCCGCTTGGCGTAGTAGAGATCAACCCAGGCCAGCGCCGTCTCGAGCCGGATATTCTGCGCTTCGACCGCCAGATCGGCATCGGCGACGCCAATATCGGCCTGGGCCCGTCCGCGCTGGGCGCGGCGCTTGGCGGGATTGGGAAACTGCTGGCTGACACCGACCTTGGTCATCGTGAAGTTGTCGCGGGTAAAACTCCCAGCGTTGGGGCCGGTCACCGGAAAGTCCTGAATGCCGAGATCGAGCGTCGGATCGGGGAGCTGTCCGGCGGCAATCGATGCCGAACGGGTCGCCTCGACTCCTGCCTCGCCTGCTCGCAGCGATGGCGCATTCGCTGCCGCGCGCTGAAGCGCAGTGTCGAAAGTCATCGGTTCGGCCAGAACTGTGACCGGAATAGCCGCGAGCAGCGGTACCAGATAAATCAATCGCATGAAGCTCTCCTGATCGGCAGAGCCCGGACGGAAACGTGAAGAAGTCTGCGGCAAACGTGCGCCGGCGAAGCATTGGAACACCTCGCCGGCGACACGCGCCTGGCCAGCTTGCTTTTCGTTATCGGCCAGGCAATCGCCTTAGCCGGCCGAAGGCACAGCCCGTTTGCCCGGCATGTCCATCATGCAGTCAGCCGCACTCATCTTCATCATGTTGCAGTTGCAGTCCGCCACTTCTGTGCCGCCGTCCTTGACCCAGATGCGAACTTGCTGGGGCAGGCCCGACTTGTTCGGCCCGGGGGCCATGCGGGACTGCCATTCCCAATGGCCGCCAGCAGGCGTGTGCGCAAAACTGGCGGATGCCGTGGTGAGTGCCGCAATGGCTGCGGCGAGTGTCAGAATCGTCTTCATGTCAAAAATCCTTGGTTGAATCGCGTTAGAGCGCAGAGCGGCAGCCAGGGCCGCTAAACGCCATTCGGTTCAGCCAAGGAGCGAAGGGGGATCGGGATCTGGCGCGATGCTCCGACCGAGCAGCACTGGCGTTGTCGGCCAGAGATTGCGGCTCGCAACGAGGAGTGGTGCCTGGATGGTCGGTGACAGAGTATCGACCGCAACAAGGGCGACGCACCCTGCCATGGCGAGACAGCCCGGTGACATGTCCTTGCACGGCGCCGGTGCCTTGTCGGACTTGTGCTGACCCATCGCGCAATCGGGCATGTCAGCCATCGGCTCAGCCATTGACCTAGCCATCGCCTGTTCCTTTTGCATCTCAGCGCAAGGGCTGGATGCGAAAGCCACGCCCTGTCCGGCAAGGCCAAGCATGACCCCGAACAACAGGAGATGGCGAAACAGGAATTGCATATCAGCGTCGAAATGCTCTTGGAGGGTGTTTAAGTCAATTCGGATCGACGAAGGCGATAGTTACAGCTTCACCCGATTGAGCCGCAGCGCGTTCATAACGACAGTGAAGGACGACAATGCCATCGCCGCTCCGGCGAACATCGGCGACATCAAAATCCCCGACACTGGATATAGCACACCCGCTGCCACCGGCACACCAATCCCGTTGAACAGGAACGAGAAGAACAGGTTCTGCCGGATATTGCCCATCGTGGCTTTGGCGAGCGCGCGGGCGCGAACGACGGCGGCGAGATCGCCCTTGGTGAGCGTGATGCCCGCGCTTTCGATGGCAACGTCGGTGCCGGTTCCCATAGCGAGGCCAACGTCCGCTGCGGCAAGGGCGGGGGCGTCATTGATGCCGTCGCCCGCCATCGCGACCTTCGCGCCCGCTGCCTCGAGTTCGCCGACGATGCGCGCCTTGTCTTCGGGTTTGAGTTCGGCGTGAACGCCGTCGAGCCCGCCCACGGCATCGGCAACGACCTGTGCGGTCGTCGGATTGTCGCCGGTGAGCATGATGACACGCAGCCCTTGCTTGCGCAGCGCCTCGATCGAGGAGCGGGCATTCGCTCTGATTGGATCGGCGACGGCCACCAGACCGGCGAGATTGCCATCAACCGCGATCAGCATGACACCGGCACCTTCGCGGCGTCTGGCCTCAGCAGCCTCGTGCAGCGGCGCGGCATCGACACCGATACGCTGCATTTGAGCTGCGTTGCCAATGACGACCGCGCGACCGTCTATGTTCGCGCTGACGCCCAGGCCGACCTGGACGACGAAGTCTTGCGGCTCGCCCAGTTCCAGCGCGCGTTCCTTGGCGGCGGTGACAAGGGCATGGGCGAGCGGGTGTTCCGAGCGCGCCTCGACCGCAGCCGTCAGGCTGAGCAGATCGCTTTCAGTGATGTCGCCGAGCGTTTCGATTCCAACCAGCTTCGGTTTGCCTTCGGTCAGTGTTCCGGTCTTGTCGATCACCAGCGTATCGACCTTCTCGAAGGCTTGCAGGGCTTCGGCGTGTTTGACCAGCACCCCTGCGTGCGCTCCGCGCCCGGTTGCCACCATGATCGACATCGGCGTTGCCAGCCCCAGCGCGCAAGGGCAGGCGATAATCAACACGGCGATAGCATTGAGCAGGGCATGTCCCATGCGCGGTTCAGGGCCGACGAGGCTCCAGACCGCGAACGACGCAATCGCAATCGCGATCACCAACGGCACAAACCAGCCGGAAATGCGGTCTGCAACCGCTTGAATCGGGGCGCGGCTGCGCTGCGCTTCGGCGACCATGCGGACGATCCGCGAAAGCATCGTATCGGCCCCCACGGCCTGCGCTTCCATGACCAGACTGCCTGTGCCGTTGACCGTCCCGCCGGTCAGGGCGCTGGCGGCTTCCTTGGCGACAGGAAGCGGCTCGCCGGTGAGCATGGATTCATCGACCGAGGACCGCCCGTCGATCACGATGCCATCCACCGGCACGGCCTCGCCGGGGCGGACACGCAGGCGGTCGCCTGCTTGGACTTCGGAAAGCGGCACATCGGTTTCCGTGCCATCGGCGTTGATGCGCCGTGCGGTCTTGGGCGCGAGATTGAGCAGCGCGCGGATTGCCTTGCCGGTTGCCGCCCGCGCGCGCAGTTCAAGCACCTGGCCGAGCAGCACGAGTGCGACGACCACGCCCGCTGCCTCGTAATAGACCGGCACCATTCCGTGCATCCGGAAGGCGGGCGGGAAAAGTCCCGGCGCGAGCGTCGCAACCAGACTGTAAAGAAATGCTGCCCCGACACCGATGGCGATCAGTGTGAACATATTGAGCTTGCGGGTGGCGAGCGAGGTCCATCCGCGCGCGAAGAACGGCCACCCCGCCCACAGCACAATCGGCGCGGTCAAGGCGAGCTGGAGCCACGGCGAAATGGTGGCGCTGACCAGATGCAAACCGAGCAACTCGCTGCCCATCGTCAGGATCAGCAACGGCACGGCCAGCACTGCCGAAACCCAGAAGCGCCTTGTGAAATCGACCAGTTCGGGATTGGGCGCATCGTCAAGCGACGGCTCTTCGGGTTCCAGCGCCATGCCGCAGATCGGGCAGGTTCCGGGGCCATCCCGGCGGATTTCCGGGTGCATCGGGCAGGTCCACATTGCACCTGGTGCGGCATCAGCTTCGGCGCGCGGATCATCGGAGAGATATTTGGCCGGGTCGGCAGTGAACTTCGCCAGACATCCGGCACTGCAAAAATGATAGTCGGTGCCGCCGTGCGCGGCGTGGTGCGCGGTCTTTGCCGGATCGACCGTCATCCCACAGACGGGATCAATCGCTGTCACCAGAGCATCGGCGCTGGCAGTATGGCAACACCCGCCCTCCTGCTTTGAATGCTCTGCGCCTTGCGGTTCGTTCACGATCATTCTCCCTTGGGGCGCATCACATCGACATCGGCGGTTCGAGCGTGCCGAGCCATGCGACAAGGCCAAGGATCAGCAGCGCGGCGCTCGCCTCGAAGATCAGGCTACGGCGTAACAAGGTTATGGCTGTCATTGTTCCGTTTTCCTTGATCGCTTGATCTAGTGCGGGGGTCAGGCGGAACCGGTTTGCCGCTGCCAAAGCCAGCATGACGCCGAACAGCACCAGCTTCGCTATCAGCAATTGCCCATAGAGCGTCGATGGCAGCGAGAGGACATGCGCGGGGCCGACAAGCATGTAACTGTTCACCAGACCCGATGCGACGATCAGGGCCACAATTACCGTCCCGACAAGCGAAAACCCCTCCAACGCGCGGTGGGTCAGTCTCAGATGGTAGTCTGTCATGGTTGCTGACAGACGGAACAGCATCAATCCGAGTGCCGCAAGCGCGCCGATCCACGCGCCAGATGCCAGCAGATGCACGATGTCCGCGATCAGGTGCCGCTCGCCGACGATGCCTTCGCTGGCTGCGCCGTGTCCCGTCCACGCAAGCGATGCCAGTGCGGCGGCGGCGCCAAGCGACACCAGCACCAGCCATGTCGGCTTGTTGCGACCGCCCAGCGCGACAGCCAGATAGAGCGTGCCTAGCAGCGCCGTAACACGCACTTGCCAGGCGTTGCCCATCGGGGTTTCCGAAATCATCCCGTTGACCGAGGCGCGGTCAACCTCGAACAGCGAAACGCCCGCCATTGAAGCGGTCATCGCAATGATACTCACCACCGACAGGCCCGTTGCCAGCAGTGCCAGCCAGATCGTAAGCGCACGGAGCGGCAGCGCATGGCTGTGCAACCGTTCCGCACCCTTCAAGGCATAAAGCCCGAACAGCGGCAATCCGAACAACAGCATCAGGTTCGCATAGAGCGCGAACCTGATGCCAATGGTCAGTCCGTCGATCACCCTATTTCACGGTGAACGTATAGGTGCCTTCCATGCGGTGCGTGTCATCGCCGACCGCGTGCCATTTGACCTGATAGGTGCCCGCCATGAGTGCGCGCCGCATTGTCAGAGTGAGCGTCTTGCCGTCGGCGCTCATGGCCGAGGTGAACCCCGAGATCGCCATCGGTTGATGGGCAGCCATCCCCGGCATGGACGTCATGGTGAGATCCACGCCGGTAAATCTGGCGACGACCCGCTCGTTGAAGGTGAGAACAACCCTGCCGGGTTTGGAAACGGTCGCGTTGGCCGCAGGCGTGGATGAAACCAGCCGGGTGTGCGCTTCCGCGCTTCCTGCAAACGCGAGGGCGACAAGAACGGGAAGGGTGAAAGTAAAGCGTAACTTGGACATGAGCGGTCTCCTGCGAAGGGTGTCATGGCAAATACGCAGCAGCGCGCCGAACCCCTCGAAAATCGGTATCTAGGCAAATTGACGCCTCGCGGCGGAACCAATGCCGACGCTCGACGGCAGAGGGAGTGACCGTGACCCGCTTCAGTTTGACGCAGACAGTGTATCAATCAGCGGGCAGCCGGAATGATCGTCAGTATCGCAGGCACGCACGGTAGAAGCGAGGACACGCTCCATCTTTCGCAGATCAGCTAACCGCGCCCGCACACTTACCAAATGCGATGCCGCGATGCTCCTTGCTTCAGCGCAGGAGACTTGACCGCTTGTCGCAATGCCGAGCAGCGCGCGGATTTCTTCCAGGGTAAAGCCGAGTTCTCGTGCGCGTCTGACGAAGGACAGTCGCCCGACGTCCCCCGGCCCATAAATGCGGTAGCGCCCGCGACGCAGCGCATCAGGCAGGAGGCCGATACGTTCGTAGTAACGGATCGTCTCGATGTTGCAGCCTGTCCGCCGCGACAATTCGCCGATCGCAATAGTTGTGTCCGTCATTGCACGCGCTCCGCAAAAATGCGCTTGAGTCTGTAGTTACTACAGACGTTACGGTGCGCCACAACGAATCACAAGGAGACACCCATGACCGATCATTCGCCTGGGGCGGACCGCCCCGCACAAGCGCGCGGCGCTACTTTATTGACGGTTGGCGGCATCGCCGCCGCTTTTGGTGTCGCATCATGCTGCGCGCTGCCGATATTACTGACGACCGCCGGATTGGGCACGGCATGGCTTGGCGGCGTTGCGACGTTGGCTGCACCCCATCGCACTTTGCTACTTTGCCTGAGTGCTCTCAGCCTTGTTGGTGGTGCCGTGCTGTTAGGACGAGAACAGCAAAGGGCGATAAGTTGCGGCGCCGAAGGCACCTGCTCACCAGTCGCATTGAGAATCGCGCTCCTCGCCGGTCTGGTGGCGGGTGCGGTTCTTCTCTGTCTTGGATATTCTTATGTCTGATCGCCCTGCAATTCTAGAATCCGCCATAACCTGCCCCGCGTGCGGCACCACGAAAACCGAGATCATGCCGACCAATGCCTGTCAGTTTTTCTACGATTGCTCCGGATGTGGCACCATCTTGAGGCCCAAGGCTGGCGATTGCTGTGTTTTCTGTTCCTATGCGACGGTGCCTTGTCCACCGATTCAGATGGAAGGGCCAGTTGCGGGCTGTTGCAGTTAGGTTGGCTCGAATCATATTCGTAAGCCTTGAGATGACGCGCGCATTGAGAGGGCCGCTTGCAAAAAATCGCTGTTATTGAGGGATGCGCCGCTCCTGTGCGTATAGGGACCAGATCGGAGAATACGGCGATGAGCAACCTTGACGAGATGTTGACCCGGATTGGCAGTTCGCCGCTTCCGCTGCATTTGGCGACGATGGATGAGGCCGTCATGGCCGGGCTTGCGGCACATCAGGCGTCACTTGGCGCTGGCATGTTGCGTCCGGCAAGTTTTGCCGCCGTTGCTGCGCTGGTCATCGGCGTCGCGAGTGCGGGATTGTCCGGCTCACCCGCCGTTGCAGCTCCCTCGCTGACGCCGTTTGGTCCGTCCTCGGCGCTGGCACCCTCGACCCTATTGTTGGCTTCACGGTGAGTAATCTTCGCCGCACGCTGCTGATTGGCGTCATCGCCTTTGCTGCGGCCATTGCCGGAGTTTGCATCGGACGAACGGTCCTTTGGCCCACGCAGCACCCGGACAATGAGCTTCACGCACTGTTGCATGACCAGCTCGACCTTGACCCCGCCCAGCACGCGAAACTGGATGCGCTTGAGGCGCAATTTGCAGTGCGGCGCAAGGCGCTCGAACTTGAAATGCGCGCCGACAATGCAAAGCTCGCCGCCGCGATCGAGGCCGAACACGGCTATGGCCCGCAAGTCTCCAGCGCCATCGACCAATCGCATATGGCAATGGGCCAACTGCAAAAGGAAACGCTGGAGCATGTCTTTGCAATGCGCGGGTTGTTGCGGCCCGATCAGGCGGCAAAATTTGACGGGGCCGTGGTCAAGGCGCTGACAGCCGATCAGAAATGACGCTGGCGCTGGGCGAGTGTTCCGACGGCGAATTGGCAGCTCTTGCCCTTGCCGGACGCCAAGCGGCCTATCGCGAGTTGCTTGGACGGCACCGCGAGGCAGTCTTTCGCCTGGTGCGCGGATCAATTGGCGATGCCGATGCCGCGCTTGACGTGACGCAGGAGGCCTTCATCGCCGCCTTTGCGGCACTCAAAAGTTATGATGGCGGTCGGCCATTCAAGACCTGGGTGTCGCGCATCGCGATCAACAAGTGCCGGGATTGGGCGAGGCGGCGCGCGGTGCGGCGGTTCTTTTCATTCGCGTTACCCATTGAGGCGGCAGCGACCATCGCAGACGAGAGCATTCCCGCGGACCAGCAGCTTGCCGACCGTGCGGAGCTGGCCCGCGTCCGTGACGCGATCACCAAATTGCCCACCGCAATCCGCGAGCCGCTGATCCTGCGCGCCATTGAGGGGCTGACGCAGGCTGAAACCGCTCAGGTGCTAGGCATCAGCGAAAAGGCTGTTGAAACCCGGCTTTACCGCGCCCGGAACAAATTGACTGAAGATTTGAGGGGTTGAGCGGCGCGGGGCGTATCACCATCAGACCCTTTGATGGACGCCCCTGTATGATCGCATCCCCCTTTAATCGCCGCGCCCTGCTGCGCGGTGCCGCGCTGTCCGGCAGCGTCGTCGCGCTTTCATCGTTGTTCCCAGCTTGGGCGCGCAGCGGCACTATGGGCGCGATGGGCGGCATGCCGCACGCCGGAACCACCCCCGACGTGCTGAGCGGCGATCATATCGCCCTGACTATCGGCGATGCGCATTTCAGCATCGGCGGCAGGGCAGGTCATGCCTGCACGGTCAACGGAACCGTGCCGGGGCCGATCATCCGGTTGAAGGAAGGCCAGAAGGTTCGCCTCTCCGTCACCAACACGCTCAAGGAGGATAGTTCGATCCACTGGCACGGTATCCTTCTGCCGTTTCAGATGGACGGCGTTCCCGGCGTCAGCTTTCCCGGCATCAAGCCCGGCCAGACCTTCGACTATGAGTTCGCGGTCAAGCAGTCCGGCACATATTGGTATCACAGCCATTCGGGGATGCAGGAAGCGATGGGTCAATATGGGGCGATCGTCATCGACCCCGCTGGCCCCGATCCGGTCGCTTACGACCGCGAGCATGTGATCGTGCTGTCCGACTGGAGCTTCATGGAACCGATGGAGCAGCTTCGGAAATTGAAGGCGATGGGCGGCTATTTCAACCACAACAAGCAGACGCTGGCCGGGTTGCTCAAAGGCAAGGATCAATCTTCGGCCGACCGCAAGATGTGGGGCCAGATGCGGATGGACCCGACCGACATCGCCGACGTCAATGGTTCGACTTACACCTATCTGATCAACGGACATGGCACGGCTGAGAACTGGACGGGGCTGTTTGACCCCGGCGAGCGCGTGCGGCTGCGGATCATCAATGCGTCGGCCATGACCAATTTCAACGTGCGGCTTCCGGGCCTGCCAATGACCGTCGTTGCCGCCGATGGCCAGCACGTCCAGCCCATCGAGACCGACGAGTTCCAGATTGCGATTGCCGAAACCTACGATGTCATCGTCCAGCCCAAGGGCGACTTGGCATATGGCCTGATCGCAGAATCGATTGATCGTTCGGGCCAGTGCCGCGCAACGCTTGCCCCTCGAATGGGGATGATTGCAGCCATCCCCGCCATCCGAGAACGTCCGCTTTTGACCATGAAAGACATGGGAATGGGCGATATGGATATGTCTGGCGGCGGGAGCATGGCTGGCATGGATCATTCCGCGCATGGTTCGCCTGCGCCTCCGCAAGACTCGATGGCAGGCATGGATATGTCGGGCGGCGGCGACATGGCCGGAATGGGCATGAGCGGCGGGTCGATGAAGATGCGCGACTCGTCGGTTGCACCACAGGTCAAAATGGGACCGGGCGTGGCGACGCTTGCCCCCATGCCAATGGATCGCACCGGGGAGCGCCCAACCGGCCTGGAGAAGGTCGATCACCGCGTCCTGACCTACCGAGACCTCAAATCGCTCGCTTCCAATGCCGACACCCGCAAACCCTCGCGCGAGCTGGACTTGCACCTGACCGCTAACATGGAACGCTATATGTGGTCGTTCGACGGCGTGAAGTTCAGCGAAGGGGCCGAACCCATTGCCTTCCGCCACAATGAGCGGGTGCGGCTGAACCTCATCAACGACACGATGATGCCGCATCCGATCCATTTGCACGGTCATTTCTTCGAGCTTGTGACCGGCAGTCCCGGCCATCATCCGGTCAAGCACACGGTGAACGTCCTGCCCGGCGGCAAGGTCTCGGTCGATTTGACCGCCGATGCCCTCGGGGATTGGGCGTTTCATTGCCATATGATGCTGCATATGATGACCGGGATGTTCCGGGTCGTGACGGTGCGGCGCGAGGAGGAGGCGGCATGAAGATGCTCCTGCTCGCGACCGTCGCCGCCGTCGCGCTTTCATCACCTGCCGCAGCCCAGATGAACATGAATATGCCGGGGATGAACATGCCGTCCAGACCGGCAGCGAAACCAGCGGTCAAGCCGAAGCCAAAACCTGTTGTGCGACGGGCCGCGCGTCGGCCAACGACGGCGCGTGTTCGCACTAGGGCAAGACCTGCAAAACCAGTTGTGCGGCACTCTGCGACCCCTGCTTCCGCGCCTGCGCCAGCAACGGCTGGAATGGCCGATATGCTGGGAATGGCTATGCCGCCGGCAACACCGCCAGCTCCAGCATCAGACGGACACGATATGTCCTCCATGCCCGGCATGGATATGACCAAGCCAGACGCACCAGTGACCACCGATCCCCATGCGGGGCACGATATGTCGGGTATGGCCGGGATGCCAGGTGAGGAGCCGTCAGCCAGCGAGATCGGCGATACACCCGCTCCGGCTCCTCCCACCGATCATGCCGCCGATGAGGTCTTTGGTGCGGGGCAAATGGCGGCGTCGCGCAAGGCGCTGCGGCATGAGAATGGCGGAATGCCTGCTTACAGCGTCCTGTTCAATCTGGCCGAATACCGCGTCCAGAAGGGCCGCGATGCCTACCGTTGGGATGGCGAGGGCTGGTTCGGCGGCGACATCGACCGCTTCGTCGTCAAGAGCGAAGGCGAAGGGGCGATTCGAGGCGGCATAGATAGCGCTGAGGTTCAGGGACTCTATTCGCGCGCGATCGGTCCCTGGTTCAATCTGCAAGCCGGTGTCCGCCATGACTTCAAGCCCGGACCGCCGCGTACATATGCCACCATCGGTTTTCAGGGCATTGCGCCTTACTGGTTCGATGTCTCTGGCGCGCTGTTCCTCTCGGACAAAGGTGATTTGCTCGGACGGCTTGAAGGAACCTACGATCAGCGCATCACGCAGAAATTGATCCTGCAACCGCGTGTCGAGCTGAATTTTGCTGCCCAGGATGTGCCAGCGAACGGCATTGGATCGGGGTTGTCCGACGCCGAACTCGGGCTGCGACTGCGCTATGAGATCAAGCGCGAGTTCGCCCCCTATGTCGGCATTTCATGGGAGAGCAAGGTCGGAGACAGCGCCCGCTTTGCCCGAATTGCTGGCGACCGGGTGCAGGCAACCAGGGTGGTTATCGGCATAAGGACATGGTTCTGAGACTCGAATCCTCCATCACCGTTAGATTTTTGGTCGCCACGAAATGCTTAACGCGGCGCAAGCGTTTCAATTATCTTGCAGTCGGCCACAGTGCCTGGACGGCATGATCTTATCAGTCGGTCGAGTTCGGAGCGCAGTGCTGATAAATCCGCAATCTTGAGATCAATTTCGGCCAGGTGGACGCGGGCGATACGGTCAACGGCTTCACAAGGCTGGTTTGCATCGTCCGCAAGCGTGAGCAGCTCGCGTACCGCATCGAGCGGGAATCCGAGGTTCCGGCTCTGGCGAATGAACGCCAGTCGCCTTGTGTCGGCATCGCGATAGATTCGGCGGCCAGAGATCGTGCGCTCCGCTTTGGGGAGCAACCCACCCTCTTCATAGAAGCGGATTGTATTGACCTTGGTTCCAGTCAATCGGGCCAGATCGCCGATCGCCAGATGCGCTGCCTCTGCCACCCTCAACCTCCATGTTGCGACTCACTCGCAAAAACTTCTTGCTCCTACAGTAGCTGGAGGTTGTATCGGAAGTCCATGAGCATTCCCGAATCAAGAAATTCCGCGAAAAATCCTACCGTTGCTGCGTTCAGCAGGTTGCGGACCATGCTGGTCATCCTCGTCTTGACCATTGGGTTGGCGCCAACAGCTTTCGCCGCTGCAAGCGATGATGATGTGCAAACGGCGTGGCGCCTGCTTGATTATGTGGCGGTCGATTACCGGGGCGCGGTTGCCGGTGGGCAGGTCAAGAGCGCACAGGAATATGCGGAAATGACCGAGTTTTCTTCGGCGGTCGAAACCAAGATTACCGCGCTTCCTGCATCCGCCAATCGCGCCGCACTTGTTACTGAGGCTAGGGCATTTCGGGCAATGGTTGCCAGAAAGGCAGCACCCGATGACGTAGCGAAGGCAGCACGGGCGCTTGGCGCTCATTTGCTGGCTGCTTATCCTGTGCCGCTTGCACCAACCAAAACACCCGACCTTGCTCGCGGTGCCACGCTCTACGCCGCCAATTGCGCAAGCTGTCATGGCCTGAGCGGTGACGGTCGTGGCCCAGATGCCTTGAAATTGAAGCCAGCGCCAGTCGCCTTCCGCGACGCCGGCCGCGCCCGCGAGCGCAGCCCCTTTGCCCTCTATCAGGTTATTGGACAGGGGCTGGACGGAACCGCGATGCGCAGCTTTTCCGAGCTGCCCTCGCAAGACCGCTGGGCGCTGGCCTTTTATGCGAGCCGGTTTGCTTTCATCGACAGCGATAAAGGCGAGCAGATCTGGAAGACCGACGCTGGCTTGCGCAGCCGGGTTCCCAATCTCGCCGCGCTCGCGGGATTGACCCCGGCGGCGCTTGGGCGGGAGATCGGGCAGGACAAAGCCGATGCGGTCTTGGCCTATTTGCGCGCACATCCCGAGGCCGTGACCGAGGTGAGGGCCGGATCGCTGAGCGTTGCTCATGACAAGTTGCAGGCGAGCGCTGACGCCTATGCAGCGGGCGACAGGGAAGGGGCCAAGAAACTGGCGCTGTCCGCCTATTTGGACGGGTTCGAGCCGGTCGAACCCGCACTTGCGGCGCGCGACGCGACATTGATGGGGCGGATCGAGGCCGAGATGGGCAATCTGCGCGCGATGATCGGCCGCGGCGAACCTGTTGCCGCCGTCAAGGATCAGGTCGCGGTTCTCGATACGCTTTTCAGCGATGCCGAAGAGGTGCTGTCGCCCGACGCGGCCAGTACGGCATCGACCTTCATCGGAGCGTTCACGATCCTGCTGCGCGAAGGCGTGGAAGCGCTGCTCATCGTCGTTGCGATGATCGCGTTCTTGCGGAAGGCGGATCGCGGCGAAATGGTCCGCCATGTCCATAGCGGATGGGTAGTGGCGCTCATTGCGGGCGGCATCACTTGGGCCGTCGCTACCTTCTTCATCGGCGTCAGCGGTGCAAGCCGGGAGCTTACCGAAGGGTTCGGCTCCTTGTTCGCGGCGGCTGTGCTGCTCTCGGTGGGCATCTGGATGCACGGCAAGTCGCAGGCAGGTGAATGGCAGCGTTACATCAACGAGACGCTGGGCAAGGCCTTGTCGCGTAGTTCGGCCTGGTTCCTGTTCGGCCTCGCTTTCATCGTGGTTTACCGCGAGGTGTTCGAGACGATCCTGTTCTATGCCGCGCTTACCGCGCAGGGGAGCGGCGCTGTAATTCTTGCTGGCGCAGGCTCCGCGATTGTCTTGCTCGGGGTCTTGGCATGGGTGATGCTGCGGTTCAGCGCCAAGCTCCCGGTCAGCGAGTTCTTCAAATACAGCTCCGCGCTCATAGCCGTCCTCGCGGTCGTGCTGGCGGGCAAGGGTGTTGCCGCGTTGCAGGAGGCCGGGATGATCGACATCGCGCCGCTTGCCCAAATCCCCCGCATTCCGGTGCTGGGCCTGTTCCCAACTTGGGAGTCAGTCGGTGCGCAGCTTGTGACCGTCGCAATCGTCGCGTTGGGTGCCTGGTACAATGGCAGGCGCGCCAGCAAGCCCTCTGTCGCTTGAAGGGAAAGCAGATCATGGCTGATGATTGCTGCAAGACACCTTCGACATCCGAAGTTGTAACCCCTGTTCTGGATGATGTGGTCCCGGCGATGCCAGACGGCAGCCATCGGACCCGGCTCCGGATCGCGCAGATGGATTGTCCGACAGAGGAAGCGCTTATCCGCAAGCGGCTTGGCGCAATGCCCGAGGTTCAGGCGCTGGAATTCAACCTGATGCAGCGGGTGCTGACAGTCGTTCATACGGACGACACGCTTCCGGCGATCCAGTCTGCGATCCGCGAACTCGGCATGGAGTCCGAGAATGTTGCAGGTGCAATTGACACAGCATCGACCGACGCAGATGCGGCCAAGCCGTGGTGGCCCTTGGCGGTCGGCGGCGCTGCGGCGCTGACTGCGGAAATATTGCATTGGGCCGGATTGCCGGAATGGGTGGCGGCGCTTCTGGCGCTGTCGGCTATCGCTGTCTGCGGGATCGATACCTATCGCAGGGGCTGGATTGCGCTTCGCCATGGCAATCTCAACATCAATGCGCTGATGAGTATTGCAGTAACTGGCGCACTGCTGCTGCGGCAGTGGCCCGAAGCCGCAATGGTCATGGTCCTGTTCTCGATTGCCGAGCTGATTGAAGCTAAATCGCTTGATCGTGCCCGCAATGCCATTCGCAGCCTCGTTCAGCTTGCGCCCGAGCATGCCACGGTGCGGCAGCCGGACGGATCGTGGATTGATCGGCCGACTGCGGAGGTCAAGATCGGCGATATCATCCGGATCAAACCGGGCGAGCGCATTGCGCTCGATGGCACCCTTGCCAGCGGCCATTCAGCGGTAAATCAGGCGGCAATCACCGGCGAGAGCATGCCTGTCGAAAAGTCTGCAGGCGATCCGGTGTTCGCCGGTACTCTCAACGAGTCTGGGTCATTTGAATATGCAGTTACCGCCGACGCGGGCCACTCGACCCTTTCGCGGATTATCCAGGCAGTGGAGTCTGCCCAAGGTGCACGCGCGCCCACCCAGCGCTTTGTTGACCGGTTCGCACGGATTTATACGCCCGCCGTGTTCGTTGTCGCGGTAGCAATCGCTATCGTTCCCCCCCTCGCTTTCGGTGGAGGATGGCAAGCCTGGATCTATAAAGCGCTTGTCCTGCTGGTCATCGCCTGTCCTTGCGCGCTAGTCATTTCCACACCGGTTACGATCGTCAGCGGTCTGGCAGCAGCAGCGCGCCACGGTATCCTGATCAAGGGCGGTGTCTATCTCGAAGAAGGCCACAAGCTTGCTGTGCTCGCTCTCGACAAAACAGGGACGATCACGCACGGCAAACCGACGCTGACCGACACTGTGATGCTCGAACATGTGGACGGAATTGATAGGCTAGCCATTGCTACAAGCCTCGCTGCACGGTCTGATCATCCGGTATCGGGTGCGATTGCTGAAGCTGGCAGAAAAACCGATATTGCGTTGCTCAACGTGACCGGCTTTGCCGCACTGCCAGGACGTGGGGTTAAGGGCACGGTTGGCGGTGTGGAATACCTCCTTGGCAATCACAGGCTGATCCACGAGGTCGGCGTCTGTTCGCCTGAGATCGAAGCACAGCTCAAAATGCTGGAAAAGCAAGCCAAGACCGTCATCGTTTTGACCGACGGACAGCGACCGCTAGTACTCTTCGCCGTCGCCGACACCATCAAGGAAGGTAGCGTTATCGCTATTCGGGCGTTGCGAAGCCTCGGCATCGAAACTGTCATGCTCACCGGCGACAATGCGCTAACAGCCCGGGCAATTGCCAGGCAAGTCGGTGTGAATGAAGCACTGGGCGATCAGCTTCCCGAGGACAAGCTCCGGGTGATCGAGCGCTATATTGGTGAAGGCAAGTTTGTCGGGATGGTCGGTGACGGCATCAACGACGCGCCCGCGCTCGCTCGCGCCGACATCGGCTTTGCGATGGGCGCGGCAGGTTCGGATACCGCGATCGAGACCGCAGACGTCGCGCTGATGGACGACGATCTCAACAAGATCGCTCGTTTCGTGAGGCTGTCGCGCATGACCCGGACGGTACTGATCCAGAACATCTCATTGGCCCTCGGGATCAAAGCAATTTTTCTGGGGCTCACGCTGGTGGGATATGGAACCATGTGGATGGCAGTATTCGCCGATATGGGGGCCAGCCTTCTCGTGGTCGGCAACGGCCTCAGGCTGGTTCGTCAATAGTGCAAATTGCACCAATTCTCTTGGTCTGGCGACCTCAACTAAAGGCACAGAAGTGATATGACCGCATCTTGTGCCACGGGCATCGATACGGGCTTCGTCACGCTGGGCTATGCCAAGGTCGCCATTTTGGGCGTGGTTCAGGGGATTACCGAACTGCTGCCGATTTCTTCGACGGCCCATATG
>Ga0209023_10000892_pt1 | contig 42329 bp, 54 predicted proteins | sample LakOneMetagenome_FD_187468 | JGI IMG/M metagenome (GOLD analysis project Ga0209023, IMG submission 187468) | Freshwater and sediment microbial communities from Lake Erie, Canada (SPAdes) (version 2) | ecosystem: Environmental > Aquatic > Freshwater > Lentic | place: Lake Erie, Canada...
TAAAATAGCGGTCCCGTTAATGTGATGGCACGTCTGCGCGGTGCACCCATGCGCCCGTGCTGGTTATGAAGCCTCGCGAAACAGGATAAATCTGGCGTCATTCACAACATGACGAGGCTGAATCTGTTTTCGGCCTGCCGTTCTCCTAACGCTTCTTTCCAAGGCTCATGACCGAGACTCATCGACAGCGCGGCGACGCGACAGACGACATTCAGGCGCTCGACGCTCCGGACGATATTTCGAACATCGCCACCGAGGTGATCGATCTCACCGAAGCGCCGCCTATCGTGCCGGCACCGCCGCTATCGAAGAGTGAAGTGCGGACCATCCTGCTGAGCCTGATGCTCACGATGTTTCTCACCGCGCTGGATCAGACCATCGTCGCCACCGCGCTGCCGACCATCGGACGCCAATTCAACGACGTCAGCAATCTATCGTGGGTCATTACCGCATATCTGTTGTCTGCGACGGCGGTCGCGCCGGTCTACGGAACGCTGAGCGATATCTATGGACGGCGTGCGATGATCATCGTCTCGCTCGCGCTGTTTCTGATCGGCTCGGTGCTGTGCGCGATTGCGCCGAATATCTTGACGCTGATTCTTGCACGCGCTCTGCAGGGCATCGGCGGCGGCGGAATCCTGCCGTTGGTACAGACGGTGATTTCCGATGTGGTGACGCCGCGAGAACGCGGCCAGTATCAGGCCTATTTCTCATCGGTGTGGGTTGCTGCGGGTATCGGCGGACCCGTGCTCGGCGGATTGTTTGCCGAACATCTGCACTGGTCGGTGATCTTCTGGATCAATCTTCCGCTCGGCGCGCTCTCGCTCGCTCTGCTGCTGCCGAAGATGAAAAAAATTCCTGTCTTCCACCGCAAGCGCAAAGTCGATTGGCTCGGCGGCGTGCTGCTGATGGCATCCGCCGTCATCGTGATGCTGGTGCTGACATGGGGCGGCAACCGTTTCGCATGGGCCTCGCCAACGATCCTTGCCATGGTCGCTTCTGCATTCTTCCTCGGCGCGGGATTTGTTTGGCACGCGCGACGCGCGGACGAGCCATTCCTGCCGATCCCTCTGTTGTCCGGTTCGGTCGTGCCGTATGCGATGGCGGCGGGCGGCTGCGCCATCGGCACGATGATAGGCCTGACGGTGCACATGCCGCTCTACTACGAAGTGGTCTACGGCCTCACAGCGAGTGAAGCGGGACTTGCATTGATTCCATTGGTCGCGGTGTCGGTGCTCGGCGCATGGGTTGCTGGACGCGCGATGATGTTCACCAAGCACTACAGGCGCGCGGCGATTGGCGGCGTGACCGTCGCAACATTCGCAGCGATCACGCTTGCGCTGGCGACACCGTTGCCGCTGTGGCAGTTGCTCGCGCTGCTGTCGCTGATGGCGGTGGGACTGGGCACGGTGTTTCCGGTGAGCGTGGTCTCGATTCAAAACGCGGTGCCGCGTCTGCAAGTCGGTACCGCGACCGGCGCGATGAATTTCTTCCGCTCGTTGATGGCATCGTTCGCGGTCGCGGCTTTCACTGCGATCCTGCTGATGGTGCTCGGCGGAAATCTTTCCATCGGCGCGGAGCATCAGATCGGCGCGAAGCATGCGATTGCACCCGCCGATATGATCGCAGCGTTCCGATATGTTTTTGCCGCAGCCGCGGTGCTGCTCGCAACCGGTGCAACGCTTGTCATGCTGATGGAAGAACGTCCGCTTGCAGGTCCGCAGCAGCGCGCCGCCGAGATGGCTGAGTAGGGTGTGCGGACGCCAAAAGGCCGAATGGTGACAAACTTCGCCGGAAGCGGCGGAAACAGGGCAGCGCTTTTGGCGTTTAGTCTATGGTCAACGCTTAGAAGTTGCCCGCGTTCATGAGCGATGATGAACTCCGACGTGGGAGCCGAGTCATGATGGGAATGGTCTGGCTGGTCGCGCATCTGATCACGGCTGCATCGGCCGCGCAGGAAGCGCCCGTGATGGTAGGCAGCTGCACCTATACAGCTTGCATGACGAAGTGCAGCCGTCTCAACGGTCCTGTCTGCAACAGCTACTGTGAATCGAAGGTTTCCCAACGGATCGGCGCCGGCTTTTGTCCCGCGCCTGTCGACCCCGACGAGCTTTCCGGCGATTGACTAGGAAATAAATCCTTGACAGCGTGACGGTGCCGGACTATGGTTCCGGCATGCTCCAGAATTGCGTTTCATGCTGTCAAACGTGCGCTTCTTCGCTCATTGACGTTTGTGGGCAAAGTTCCTATTTTATGCAGAAATGCATAGGATAGGCATATGACTGCAGATTCGCATCAACCCGCAGAGATCGTTCCCACCGCCCGCCATGGGCGCGCGCTGGAAGGTTTTTTCGGCATCATGACGCGCTGGGGCGTCGGCAATGCGGACGCGCGGCGCATCCTTGGCAACCCGGCCGAACGCACATTCTTTCAATGGAAGAGCGGCAAGGCGGCGCGTGTGCCCGACGATACGCTGCGCCGGATCGGCTATATCGCAGGCATATGGAAAGCGCTGCAGATCGTTTATTCCGATGCGGTGCTGGCTGATGGCTGGGTGTTGCGGCCGAACAAATTTTTCGCCGGACAAACTCCGCTGGCGCGCATGACTGCTGGCGATGTCACGGACCTCGCGGCGGTGCGGGCCTATGTCGATGCCGCGCGCGCGCCGTGGTCGTAAGGCGTGGCGGCTCGTGATCTGACGCTTGCGCGGGTGCGATGGCGCGAAGCCTGGCGTATCATCGCCTCGCGCTATCCGCCGATTGCGTTGTTCGAACGTGTCTCGAATGACCCTGCCGTGTGGGACGTGCTGATCGAACTTGAGCAGGCGACAAATCCGCGCGTGCGCGACGAAGCGGGCGAGATCGCGCTGGTGCCGCCGGAGCGTCGCGTGACGGGATCGAATGCCTCATGGGTGATGGCCCCGTTCACGCACATCAACAGCAACGGCTCGCGTTTTTCGGACGGCAGTTACGGCGTCTATTACGCCGCGCGCAGTCTACAGACCGCGATCAAAGAGACCGGCTATCACTTCGCGCGGTTTGCGGCGGATTCGAACGACCCACCGCGTCGCGAGGACATGCGCGTGCTGCTTGGAAGCATCGATGCGCGGCTGCATGACGTGTCGAAACTGGATGACGTTTCAAAGCGCCGTATCCTTGATCAGAATTCCTATGCGCACAGTCGCACTTTCGCAGCGGCACTTCGCGATGAGGACAGTGACGGCATCGTCTATCCAAGCGTGCGGGAAGATGGCGGGACTTGCTTTGCTGCCTTCTGGCCGGATGTGCCGGGGCGTCCCGTGCAGGAGCGGCATTTGCAATACGAATGGGACGGAAAGCGGTTCAGCCGCTGGTTCGATTATAAGGAAGAGCAGTGGGCTGAGGGGTAACTTGCAAACTTAATATATTTGCGCTTGGGTGTTTAATTTTAGGGACTGATTCATGCGCAAGTTTTTTACAGTTGCGATATCAATCGCATTAGGTGGATGTGCTTCTTCATCAACTACGCCAATCGCTCAAGATACGTTCAAGGTTGAAGCGAACACAGCGCCCATCTGCGGCGCGCAAGGTGCGCAGAAAGTTGCCTTGCAGCAAGCTGCCGCCGAAACGATCCGGCGTGGCTACGACCGATTTGTAGTGATTGACGACAAGATGAATGAATACAAACAATACACAAACATCGCCGGAGTTGCGCCGGTAGCTCACGGCAATGAACTAGTTGTTAAAATGTTTCGAGCAGGTGATCGAGGGGCCGCAAATTCTATATCTGCGCGCGAAACATTGGGTCCGAAGTGGCAGGAGCTCGTTTCCAAAAGCGTAATGAATTGTATGGATTAGCGTTCGCGAGAGCTTGTCAACCGCTCGGGCTCAGTCTCCGCCAACGCCGCGCGGATGGCTTCAAGATTCATCACGTTGAGGGCAGTGGTCAGCTGTAAATCGTCGAACAGCTCGAAGAGCCTGCCGATCGTTCGGTTGCAGTCATGCGGTCCGGGCTCGATATATTCGCCAAGGATGCCGCGCGCTCGCATAACCGAGTCGAGAATACACTCTTGAGGCGTCATGTCAGACCTCCACACTGTCAGGTGGTAACGGTCTCACTCCGCGCATAGTTCCAATTCGCCATTCAAGCCCACGAAAAAACCCGCCTTGAAGGCGGGTTGTGAAACTTTGACTAAACTCATTCAAATCGACGGATTGTCGGGCTGTAAGCGACTTGCAAACCGAGTCAGTTGATCTGCACGTTTGGCCAGCAGTTCCGCAACGAAATCAGAAACCTCGTCACGAACCTTGCGCTCCTGATCCGGAGTCATGTTCGCGTGCTTTTGTGAGAAAGCTTTCATCACCCGATCCACCGCTTCGTTCATTATTGACCTCGATGCCGATCAACGTGACGGCCGACTTTTGGTTCCATTGAGAGTTTTGGCGAACCTCTGGCTTGCCTATGCATTGCCTCCGTTCATGTGAAGGGAGGTCTTCGATGGAACGCGCTCATAAACACACCGTATTGGTAGTCGAGAACGATCAGTTGCAAAGGGAACTCATTAGCCTGATTTTCGAAGAAAGCGATATGCACGTCATCCAGTGCTTCAGTGCCGAGGCTGCCGCCGTGGTGCTGGAACGAGCGGGCAGCGATCTGACTATGATGTTTACCGATGTCGATCTCGATGGCGACGGCGTCGGTCTGGTGCGCGGTGCCACGGAGCGGTTTCCGCATATCGACATGATCGTGACATCGGAACAGGATCTCGACGATATTCCTGACAGTGTTCTGTTCATGCCGAAACCCTGGCTGCCGCTAGCGCTGTTGCGCGAAGCGGAGCGTTCGTGCCAGCGGCACGCGCTGCATTAGCCCCTCAACTCGCCAGCTTTTTCTCTTTTGCAAAAACGCTAAGGCCAAGCCACGTCTGCATGGCGGATGCAAGTTGCCGGTCGCCGGTAAGAAGCATCCGCCTGCTGGCGATGGCGGCTCTGATACTGTCGAGCCCCATCCAGATGGCAGTCATCGTTCGCAGATCCACGGATACATAAAGATCGACATCGAAGCCGGGATCGATTGAACAGAGATCGACGCCGGTTTGCGGATCGACCACGAGCCACCAGAGACGCTGAGTGGCGGGCAATTCCGGATACAGGAAATGAATAACCGAGGATTTCTTCGGCATTGGCCGCGTGTCGAGATTTCGCCGCATGTCCCACATCAAGAGCTGCACATCGAGATGCTCGAGCGACGCTTGCGTTTCGATCTGCCGCTGACCCCAGATGCCAAAGGCCATGACAATGGGTTTAAGCTCATGGCCCGACTCTGTGAGATGATATTCGAAAATGCCCGGCTCGTTCCGCAGGGCCTTGCGCGAAATTATGCCGGCGGCTTCGAGTTCTTTCAGCCGCTGTGACAGCAAGGCGGGTGACATACGCGGCACGCCGCGGCGCAATTCGTTAAATCGCGTCGAACCCGCAATCAATTCGCGCAGCAGCACGATCGTTCAGCGCGTGCAAAGAATTTCCGCGGCCATCGCCACGGGACAGAACTGCTTGTAGCTACCGATGGTCATGAGTGGTTCTCCACTGTTTCGGCAACGCTACGTCCGAAGCGAGAGGGTTTCTAGTTCAGATTCTGTATCGGGTTCGATTCAGTTCCTGAACTGGCGGCAGTTGGCTGAGGCTGACACATCTCCTGAGACGGCGGGCATAGGGCTCGCTGAATAAAAGGAGAGGCAAATGCCACTCGTTGACATCCAGCTGATCAAGGGCGTTTTCACGCCTGATCAGAAAAAGACCATGATCTCCAAAGTGACCGACGCCATGGTGTCGATCGAAGGCGAAGCCATGCGCGGCGTGACATGGGTTCGCGTTCAGGAGGTCGAAAGCGGGCAGTGGGCCATCGGCGGCCAGCCGCTGACGGCCGAAGCCGTGAAAGCCATGGCAGCAAGCTGACGCTTCCGTTCCCGGAGCGCCCTGCAGTGTTATGCCGCCGGGCGCTCGTTTCAGAAACTTTCGAGAGAACTTCGATGAGCACGTTTTATCGTTTCATGCCGGTGCAGCGGCGCGCAGTTGTTGTGCTGGCGGTTTTCTGCACAGCGGGCTTCGTGTCCGGCTTTCTGCTGTCGCTGCTGGTTGCTGTGTCCAGCCTGATGTGGGCGATAGGATAATATAGGAAAATAGTCCTTGACACCGTCACGCTGCCCGGTTAGGGTTTCGGCATGCTCCAGAGTTGTGCTTGAAGCCCTTGCCGTGCGCGGGTGGCGCGGTTCCGGAACCACATCCGGCACCGGGCGTTGCTTTCACAGGACTGCGCGAGTTTGCGCGTGACATGTGAAATGAGGGAATCATGGCAAAGGTCGAGAATGTGGAAGGCCATCGCCGGGTCGTAGAAACGCCGACCGAGGCTCGGCAAGGTGAGCCGGGGCCGTCGGTTCTGGCGCTGCTGACCATCAGCACAGTGGCTGCTGTCTTTGTGCTCGCGATCATCTGGTTTATTTTCTTCAGGACGTAAATTTTCAACCTCTCAGATTGCGAGTGAGTTAGACGCCGCGCCTCATGCGCGGCGTTTTTGTATCTAAACGGAATCACGATGCCGAAAAAGCCTTCCGCCACGACGGTGAAAAAGCCGGCGGCGAAGAAGGCTGTTCGCAAGACTGCAAAAAAGACTCCGGTCAAGAAGCGTCCACGCGCAAAAGTTCTCACCGAGCATCCCGAGAATATCCGTGTCGATGCCAACGATCCGGTTGCCATCGAACTGGTCGCGAGCGCCACTGCAAACTCTATTGCGACATCGCGCGTGCGTGGACGACGCTCGGCGGTCGACCGGCTCGATGATGTTCCCGAAGGCGAAGGCTCGCTGGTCGCGCGTGTGTCGGACGCTATCGAGCGCGAACTGTCGAAGATCGAGCGCATCATCGGCCAGTCGCATATGCCGCCGGTGCAGCGCACGGAAACGAAAGCCGCGCGCGCGTGCTGGCTTCGCTTGCGCGCACGCTGAAAGAAGTGATGCGGCTGCGCGAGCAGGAGCGCGGCGCCGACGAGGAGAGGGCCAAAGCCGCCGATGACGATGCCGTGCCCCGCGACCTCGACGAATTCCGCCGCGAACTTTCGCGACGCCTGGAAGGGCTGGTCGGAAACGCAACGCCGCTTTCTGCTGGAGGGGATGAGCAAGGCTGAAATGCAATTGCTCCATGAGCGATGGGATGTTTTCGCGCATGATCATCAGATGCCGCCGCGTCTCGCGCCCAATGGGCAAGCGTGGCTCGCGTGGCTGATGATCGGCGGACGAGGTGCTGGCAAAACACGCGCAGGCGCGGAATGGGTTCGCGCGCAGGCGCTCGGCTTGCCGCCGCTCGCAAATGAATCTGTCGGACGCATCGCGCTTGTCGGCGAAACAGAACATGACGTTCGCGAGGTGATGGTCGAGGGCGTGTCCGGGCTGCTCGCCGTGCATCGGCGCAGCGAGCGTCCGGTGTGGACGTCATCGCGTCGGCGACTCGAGTGGAGCAATGGCGCAGTCGCTTATGCTTTTTCGGCGGAAGATCCCGAGAGTTTGCGTGGGCCGCAATTCGGCTGCGCCTGGTCCGACGAGATGGCGAAGTGGCGCTATGCGCAAGAAACATTCGACATGCTGCAGTTCGGTTTGCGGCTTGGCAGCCAGCCGCGGCAGTTGATTACTACAACCCCACGGCCGACAGCGTTGATCAAGCGGCTGATGCTGGAGCCGTCAACGGTCGTGACGCATGCGGGCACGCAGGCCAATGCCTATCATCTTGCGCCGACATTTTTGAAAGGCGTGCTGGCGCGCTACAAGGATACGCGGCTCGGGCGGCAGGAATTGGACGGCGAAATCATCGAGGATCGGCCCGACGCGCTGTGGTCGCGGACGTTGATCGAAAATTGCCGCGCAGGCGAAGCGCCGCCTTTGGCGCGCATCGTGGTTGCGGTCGATCCGCCGGCCTCATCGGGCAAGCGCGCGGACGCCTGCGGTATCGTGGCTGCAGGCATCACGGGCGAGGGCGCGATCTATGTGATCGCGGACGATACGGTGTCCGGAGCAACGCCTTCGGTGTGGGCGGCGAAAGCCATTGCGCTGTGGCGGCGCGTCGAGGCCGATGCGCTGGTCGCTGAAGTGAATCAGGGTGGCGAGATGGTCCGTTCGGTCATCAATGAAGTGGATGCGAGCGTGCCGGTGATTTCCGTGCGCGCCTCGCGCGGCAAGTGGCTGCGCGCCGAGCCGGTGGCGGCATTGTACGAGCAAGGCCGCGTGAAACATGCGGGGATTTTCACCGCACTCGAGGATGAGATGTGCGACTTCGGGCCGAGCGGTCTGTCGTCCGGCCGCTCGCCGGACCGGCTTGATGCGCTGGTCTGGGCCATCGCGTCGCTGACACATGCGTCGCGCGGAGCACCACGGGTGCGTAGCTTTTAGATCGGGATTTTCGCAATGCTTGATGGTTTGAAGAAAATGCTGCGGCCACCTGAAGTCAAAGCCAGCAGAACGGCGAAGGTGCTCGCGTTTGAGTCCGGCGGACGCGCGCGGTGGACGCCGCGCGATTACGCTGCCCTGGCGCGCGAAGGCTATCTCACCAATGCTATCGTGCATCGCGCGGTGCGGCTGATTGCGGAAAACGCCGCGTCGTGTGGCTTTCTGCTTTATGAAGGTGCGCAGGAACGCGACGCGCATCCGCTGTCGCAGCTTCTGAGCCGACCGAACGCGCGGCAGGACGGCGCGAGTTTCTTCGAGGCGCTGTATGCGCATATGTTGCTTGCGGGCAATGCTTACGTCGAAGCGGTCGCGCTCGATGGTGAGGTGCGCGAGCTTTACGCGCTGCGGCCCGATCGCATGAAGGTGGTGCCCGGTCACGATGGCTGGCCGGAGGCCTATGAATATAGCGTCGCGGGGCGCAGCGTGCGGTTCGATCAACTCGCGTCGACAGTGCCGCCGATTCTGCATCTGACATTCTTTCATCCGCTCGACGATCACTACGGCCTCGCGCCTGTCGAAGCTGCGGCGGTCGCGGTCGATACGCATAATGCCAGCAGTGCCTGGAATAAAGCTCTGCTCGACAACGCGGCGCGGCCCTCCGGCGCGCTGGTCTATTCCGGGCCGGAAGGCGCGGTGCTGTCCGACTCACAATTCGATCGGCTCAAGCGCGAATTGACCGAGACGTATCAGGGCGCGGTCAACGCGGGGCGACCGTTGCTGCTAGAAGGCGGCCTCGATTGGAAGGCGATGTCGCTGACGCCGAAGGATATGGATTTTCTCGAAGCCAAGAACGCCGCCGCGCGCGAGATCGCGCTGGCCTTCGGCGTGCCGCCGATGCTGCTCGGTATTCCCGGCGACAATACGTATGCGAATTTTCAGGAAGCCAATCGCGTGTTTTGGCGGCAGACGATTTTGCCGCTGGCCTCGCGCGTGGGTGCATCGTTGGCGCACTGGCTGTCACCGCAATTCGGCGAAGCGTTGCGTATCGTGGTCGATACCGACCGCATCGACGCGCTAGCTGCGGATCGCACGGCGCTCTGGGATCGCGTCGCGAGCGCGCCGTTCCTGACGCTCAACGAAAAGCGCGAAGCGACGGGTTACGCGCCGGTGACCGATGGCGACAGGCTCGCATAACAGGGCAGTTGCGGAAGTCCGATTCCGATACTAGCTTGTTTGTATCGTCAACAACGAAAGGAGGTGGTCCAGTGTCTATTTCCAAGCGCTGTCACCTCGCTGAGGCCGCCCGCTAAGCTTCACAGCTTCGGACAGGGCGGTTCTCCCGCCTGGTTCAGCGAGATTCGGAAAGAGGCGCGTCGGACTTCGGTTCGGCGCGCTTTTTTATTGGCCTGAACGCATCGACGGTTCCGCACATGAGCGATCTGATCCGCATTTTCACCGAGCGCGGCGACCTTGCGCATCTGGCGCTGCTGCTGTGGGCAGTCGCGGCGAGTTCCGCATTTCTGTTCACGCTGCGGGAACTGGCGGCGGCGTCGCGCCGGTTCGATGAATTCGTTCGGCAATTGTCGCGCTTCAACCGCAGGGCGAAGAGCGAACGCACTCATACTTATTTCATTCACGAGGATTGAATCATGGACACGTTGCACACGGTATTGCGCGCGATCCGCCCCGAGAAGAAAACCGGGCCGGATCATCTAACAGTGTTCCGCGAATTTCTCGCGCATCTTGACAAGATTCAGCACAAAGCGCCGGCCAAGCCTCCGTCCAAAGCCGCGCGTACCAAGCCGGTGAGGCGCAAGACGCCGAAGCGCAAGGCGTAAGCTCTCCGATTCATTTCACCGCCAAGTCTACCCAGCCACGCGCCCTTCGCGAGGAACGCCTATGCACGCGCCGATGTCATCCACCACACGTGTGTCGCTTAGCGTTGACGGCACGGTCGAAGGCTATGCCAGCCTGTTCGGCGAGATCGACCAGGCGCGCGACATGGTGATGCCCGGTGCGTTCGCGCAGACGCTGAAGCAACGCGGACTGCGGAAGATCCCGATGCTGTTCCAGCACGATCCTGCAGAGCCGGTCGGCGTGTGGCTCGATCTGCATGAGGATTTTCGCGGGCTGTGGGCGAGGGGGCGCTTGATCCCCGATGTGGCGCGCGGGCGCGAATTGCTCGCGCTGGTGAAGGAGGGTGCCATCGACGGCCTCTCCATCGGCTATCGCACGGTGCGCGGACAGATCGATCCGAAAACGCGCGTGCGTAAATTGTATCAGGTCGATCTCTGGGAGATTTCGATCGTTACGTTCCCGCTGCTGGCGGGGGCGCGCGTGCGAGCAGTGAAGCAGTCGCGGCACATCCCCGGCCGGACGCTTCCGCGCACGCGCGCCGAAACCAAGTGGCGCGCGCCGACGCAGGCGTTGCGTCCATGATGCGGCATGCAGATGTTTTTGATGCGCACCAGCGCGTTCGCTTTATCCGCCCGGATGCTGGGCGATGGCTGAAGCCGCTGCATCCCGACGAACGTAAGTACAGCCCGGACCAGCCCCGCGATTGGCGCGGCCGGTGGACTGATACGGGTGGTGACTCCGGCAACAGTTCGGCATCGCCGATGGGTCAAATCAATTTCGGTGATTTGCCGAATTTCACTGATCTGTCTGGGTTGTTTCAGATTGCGCCTAGTGAGAGCACAGAAAATGACGTTCAGCTCGCGTCGGATGGAAAGCCTCTTTTTGATATTGATGGAACGCCATATTATTCAAAAGGCGGCCATCATGAATTGCCGCAGGCAATTTTCCGTCAATGGGATTTACCTCCAGAAACCCGACGCGTGTTCGACGAGGCAAGTACAGGTAAATTCCTAACGGGCGAACTGATTTGGACGGTGTCTTAAAAGGACATTATTGGGACGAAGAGCATCGTCAATACAATGCGGCGACCCGGGAGCTGAGCGATTTTTCAAGGAACGCGGTATAGAACCAAATCGAATGACGCCTGATCAGGCCAACGATCTTCTGAAGGAAATTCGGGAATCAGAAAACCCTAAGATACGAGACTACAATCGAACTATGAGGATGTTGCGTCGAATATTCCGATTCCGCAGCCGAGGGGAGTGATGGCGATGAGCGAAAATGATCGCGACGATCAGCGATCCCACCAAGTCATCTGGAAAAAATTGTTCGACGAGACCGAAGCGCTTCTGAAGGACTTTGCACATCAAGGCTTGATTGGCGCAGATGATTTTTGGATTGTCGATGAAGATTGGGGCTGGGATGTTTTGCAAGTCGAACTTCCGCTGTCTTTGGCGTGGCCATCACTTGCAAAGAAGCTGCAAAGCGTTCTTGCCCGGTATCCTGACTGGCGGATCACGATTCGTCTTGCCGGCCGCGAGCAGGGATGGCCCGGCATGGGTATTGTCATTTCCCGCGATAACATTATTGACGACTTAAAGCGCGAGTATTTTCCAGCTCAATTTCACAGTATGATTTTTCAATAGATGAAACGGGACGCTGCACCTTTTTTGCTCCGCCCTCTCGGACTTGCGAATGAATCAACTCGATTGAGATGCCGTCGGGCAGAGTTATGGCGATGAGCGAACACGACCGAAATAAAGAGCATGAGTATACTTGGCAGAAATTATATGACGCGGTCGAGCTTGTATTCAGCGAGCTTGCGCAGCAAGGAATGATTGGCGAGCGTGAGTATTTTATCGTCGAGGACGATTGGGGTTGGAATAAAGTTCAGACGGAGCTTGTTATTTCTTCCCTGTGGCCGCAGATCGCACGAAATTTTCAGCTCATTCTTGCTGATTTTCCGAAATGGGAAATCACCATGCAGGTTTTGCGAAACAAGGCAGATGGGTGGCCCGGCATGGGCACTATTGTTTCTGCTGATGGTATCAAAGATGAGTTGAAGCGCGAGTTTCTCCCCCTCGAGTTACGCGATCTGGCCTTCTAAGTTGAGCGCTGGCTCGAAAGGGGTTCGGGAAAGTATCTGCGAGCAGCGCGTGTCTGGGATTAAATCGATAGTTTGGAGCTATAAATGGACATCGAAGTCGCGCGGCAAACGATTCGACAATCATTTCGGATTGCAAGGGAGCTGCAGGATATCTTGCCGTTTTTGAAGGATCGATGCGAGCCAGACGAGTATAAGCAATATGTCTTCGACATCGCCGCAGCGCTTGATGCGGTGAGTGTGGCGTTGCTTAATAAGGCCATCAAGGCTTATCCCGAACTTGAGCGTGACATCGACGAGAAGATTGCTTCTACGGGACAATATCTCTAGCCCTTCATAACACGCAAATCTCTAGCTTCAGTGCTTCAGCCGCCCTCCGGGGCGGCGTTTTTGTTTGCGAATTTGCTTTTCAACCGATCCATACTAGGAGAACCACATGAACTACGACTCTCACGATTCCTTGCACGACTCTCTGCACGTCACCGCGCCGGAACATAAATCCGGCATCTCATCCGCCGCGCGCGGCGAACACGACGCCATCATGACCATGTTCGAGGAGTTCAAAGCCTCGAACGACGAACGCCTTGCTTCGCTCGGCCGCCGCGCCGACGTGCTGCTCGACGAGAAGGTGGACCGCATCAACACTGCGCTCGACGCGCAGATGAAGCGGATCGACGATCTCGCGCTGAAATCCGCGCGGCCTTCGCTGGATGGTAGCCGCGCCCGCCACACAGACACCGCCGCGCGCGAACACAAGGGCGCGTTCGATGCCTATGTGCGCCAAGGCGAGAGCGGCGCGCTGCGCTCGCTTGAAACCAAGGCCATGTCGGTCGGCTCGAACACCGACGGCGGCTATCTCGTGCCGGTTGAACTCGAGCACGAGATCGGTCAGCGCCTCGCTACGATTTCGCCGATCCGCGCTATCTCGTCGGTTCGTGAGATTTCCGGCAACGTCTACAAGAAGCCGTTCATGACCGCAGGCCCTGCGACCGGCTGGGTCGGCGAGACCGACGCGCGGACGCAAACCACATCGCCGACGCTCGACGCGCTCTCGTTCCCGGCGATGGAGCTTTATGCCATGCCGGCGGCGACCGCGACGCTGCTCGACGACTCGGCGGTGAACATCGACGAGTGGATCGCTTCCGAAGTCGAACTGACCTTCGCGGTTCAGGAAGGTGCTGCCTTCGTCAACGGCGACGGCACCAACAAGCCGAAGGGCTTCCTCAACTACACCGCGGTGGCCAACGGCTCGTGGACCTGGGGCAATCTCGGCTATGTCGCGAGCGGCTCGGCGGGCGCGTTCCCCGGCAGCAATCCGTCCGACGTGCTGGTCGATACGATCTACGCGCTGAAGGCGGGCTATCGCCAGAACGGCACCTTCGTGATGAACCGCAAGACGCAGGCCGCGATCCGCAAGTTCAAGGATTCCGGCGGCGCGTATCTGTGGCAGCCGCCGGCGCAGGCAGGCGGACGCGCATCGCTGATGACATTCCCACTCGTCGAGGCCGAGGACATGCCGGACATCGCGGCGAACTCGCTGTCGATTGCCTTCGGCGATTTCAAGCGCGGCTACCTGATTGTGGACCGCGTCGGCGTGCGCGTGTTGCGTGATCCGTATTCCGCCAAGCCGTATGTGCTGTTCTACACGACCAAGCGTGTCGGCGGCGGCGTCCAGGACTTCGACGCCATCAAGCTGGTGAAGTTCGCGGCGAGCTGACCGCTGACGACGGCATCGCTTCAAGAAATGTAATGGCCGGGCGTGTCCCGGCCATCCACGATTTATAAGCCGAGCGATTTGGATTTTCGCGGAGCGAGATTGATGATCCATCAAACCTCGTCAGTATTCCGAGGTTGAAGCATTATCAGATTACAGGGTGGTACGGCACGCGTAACCCGGATTATGATTGGTTGTCGCCACGAGAGTACTTGTCCGATAAAGATTGGGTTGAGCGTATGAGGGTTGGACGTCGCGCGTTAATTCTGTTCGAGGTGCTCAGACCATGAAGAAAGTCAAACTTTCGGAGATGAATGAGGACGATTTAGTTCGACTCTTCGCGGAAAATGCACGCTCACAAGACAAAGCGCTTCTCAGTGGGAAAACAGCCAATTACAACCGCCTCGTTGGTTTCATGAAAGAAATACACGACGAACTGAAAAGCCGTCCTGGCGATCGGCGTCTCGCGTTGCTGCGATTGTTCGATTTTCCGAATATGCATGTTCGGCTGCAAGCGGCCAAACTCACTAAAGAGGTTGCGCCACTAGAGGCGCGCGCCCAACTTCAAGCTATTGTCGATTCAAAGTGGTTCCCCCAAGCGGGAGACGCCGGAATGTCACTTAGCATCATGGATGGTGATATAAAGCTCAAACTGGGCTGAAGCTGAGTGCAACCGTCAAAGAAGTGATAGCGGCGTTGGCTTGCTCGAATTAGGAGACATTCGCAATGAGGTATTTCGCAAAACGCATGATCGCATGTTTTCTATTTCTTGTCATTGCCGAATTGTTTTTCTTTCATTCGGCCCACGCACGCGGCGGTGGGGCGAACCTCATGAACTCGCCGGGTTATCAGCGCGCGCTCAAAGAATCGCGAGAGCGTTACTGGCGAGAGTCGCAGCCTTATACGCAGCCGCCGCAGGTTTATCCGCGCAAGAAGTGGCGGCATCGCGGACGGCGATAGAGTCAGCGCGAACTGCCGACGCCCATATCGACGCCACCGCCGATGCGGACGCAGGTGTCCGAACCCGGCATGCGCACAAAGCCCGCGCCAAATTCGCTGCACGACGACGAGCGCGGACGCGAGGTCTGTTTCGGCTTCGATCCGTCAGAGTTCTGCTTCGGTGTCGAGAGATCGAGCTTACGTGCGGGCTCTGCCTGCGCTGCGTGAGGCAATGCAAGCGCGACAACGAGACATGCGGCGAGCGATCTGAGGCCTGATGCGAAAGCGCGGCGTGTCATGAGATCGCTCCGTGCTGCCGACAGGGTCATAACGGCGCGCCCCAGCTGCGCGCGGTCTTGACGATCCAGTCTTTATATAAAGTGAGTGGCGTGACGCCGGTGAGGCCGCCGCAGCCGTCCGAGTTGTTTGGTCCCGTGGACCAGCTCACGACGCCGACGATGACGCTCGTGCCGTTCTGATCCTCGAACGCGGGCGCGCCGGAATCGCCGGTGCATGCGCCGACGCCCGCGCGCGTGTTCTGCGTCAACGGATCGACCAGGCGAATTTGTAGCGTGCCGGGATTACCCGTTACCGTCAGCCCCGCAGCACGCGCGGTGCCGACGCCCGCGTCGCTGCCCGACGCCGTCGTGCCGATGCCGACAATGGTGAACGGTGCGCCGGGCGCAATCGGAAAACGCGGCGCACCAAGCGGTGCTGCCGCCTTGCCCGGAACAGGCGAGGGGAGTTGCAGCAGCGCGACATCCGCCGTGGCGCGATGCGCGTTCATCGCCTGCGTGTTGAATTGCGGATGTGTGACGACCTTCTGCGCGCTGACAAGGCGCGGCGGCTGCGTCGTGTAATCGATCACGCGGTACGACGTGTTCGGTGTGATGCAGTGACCGGCGGTGAGCACGATATTCGATGCGATCATGGCGCCCGTGCAGACATTGCCGCGCGAGCCGATCACCGTGACCACGCTGCGCGCGACCGTCTCCGATGGCGCGGAGCGGCTGCCGGTGATGGCATGTGACGGCTGTGCGCACGCGAAGGTGACGGCAGCGATTGCGATGAGGCGAGTGGGCGAGATCATCCGCAAGGTTGAGCCTTGCTGTTCGCCTTTTGTCAACCGCGCGAACGGCGTTCTTTAAACACGAAAGTTTCAATTCATGTCCGCATATCTTCTAATTCCGCCCGCGGCGGAGCCGCTGTCGGTTGCCGATGCCAAGAACTTTCTGCGCGTGGAACATGGCGACGACGATGCGATCATCGCATCGCTCATCGCCGCCGCGCGCAACCATGTCGAGGCGTTGACACGCAGCGGACTGATTACGCAGACCTGGCGGCTGGTGCTCGACCGCTGGCCGGAAGGTGGCCGCATCAGGCCGCGTATCGGGCCGCTGCGCGCGCTGACCGCCGCACGTGTGTTCAATGCAGCGGGTGCGGCGAGCGCGATCGACACGGAGATTTTCGTGATCGACAAAGCAGCGGGCGCGATTGCGGCACCTGCATGGTCGCTGCCGGTGCCGGGACGCAGCGTCGCGGGGATCGAACTCGATCTTCAGGTCGGCTTCGGTGCGGCGGGGAGCGATGTGCCTCCGGTATTGCTGCAGGCGATCCGCACGCTGGTGGCGCATTGGTATGAAAATCGCGGGCTGATCGCCATCGGTCAGAGCGTCGCGATGATGCCGGCCTCCGTCAACGCGATGATCTCGTCCTATCGGGTGCTGTCGCTATGATCGATCCCGGACAGTTGAAAAAGCGGCTGGTGATCCAGCAACCCATCGAGACGCTCGACGATCAAGGGGGCACGGTCCGCACCTGGACGGCATTCGCGACCGTGTGGGCGCAAGTGACGCCTGTGTCCGCGCGCCGCGACGTGGAAGCCGATGCCGACGGCGTAACACAAGGCTACCGCATCGTGCTGCGGAGCAATTTCTCGCTCACATTGCAACATCGCTTCAGCGACGGCGCGCGGATTTATCGCATCGTCAACATCCGCGACCGCGACGACCGCCGCTTTATCGAGATCGATGCCGAAACGCGCATCGGCTAATCCGGAACATCGACATGACCACAGCCAATGTCGCGCTTCGCGCCGCGATCCACGATGCTTTGCGCGCGGACAGCGCGCTGACATCCGCGCTCGGCGGCACGCGCATCTATGACGAGCCGCCGCGCGAAGCAGAGTTTCCTTATGTCACGCTCGGCGAAGCGCGGCTGATCGATGCGTCGTCCGATGGGGGCCTGACGCAAGAGCATCTGCTGACGCTGCATGCCTGGTCGCGCAAGGGCGGACATCGCGAGGCGCATGTGATCGCTGGCGCGCTGCTGCAGGCGCTCGACGATGCGCCACTGACACCGGACGGCCACCGCCTGGTGAACTTGCGTTTTTCGATTGCCGACATTCGCCGCGAGAACGACGGGCGCACCTATCACGCGCTGGTGCGGTTTCGCGCCGTCACTGAACCGAACATTTGAGGAGATCATCATGGGTGCCCAGAAAGGCAAAGACCTGCTGCTGAAGATGAGCGACGGGACGAGTTTCGTCACCGTCGCCGGATTACGCAGCCGCAGGATCGCATTCAACGCCGAAACGGTGGACGTAACGCACGCGGAATCCACCGACCGCTGGCGCGAGTTGCTAGCAGGCGCAGGTGTTAAACGCGCGTCGGTGTCGGGCAGGGGTCTGTTCAAGGACGGCGCGTCCGACGCGATGGTGCGGCAGGCGTTCTTCGATGGCGTGCTGAAATCATGTCAGGTGGTGGTGCCGGATTTCGGCACCGTCGAGGGTCTGTTCCAGATCGCGAGCCTCGAATTTTCCGGCGAGCACAACGGCGAGGTGATTTTCGATCTTGCGCTGGAGTCTGCCGGCGCGATCACCTTTACCGCGGCTTGACCCGATGGCGAACACCTATCGCGGAGAAATCGCTGCCGACCTCGGCGGCAAGCGACGCACGCTGGTCCTGACGCTGGGCGCGCTGGCCGAACTGGAGTCTGCGTTTGGCGCGAACGATCTCATGGCGCTGGCCGAGCGCTTCGGCAGCGGACGGCTGTCCGCGCGCGATCTGGTCCGCATCATCGCGGCAGGCTTGCGCGGCGCGGGCGAAGCGATCAGCGACGACGAGGTTGCAGCGCTCACGGTTGACGGCGGTGCGACAGGCTATGTGCGTATCGCCGCCGAACTGATCGCGGCGACATTCGATGGCCCGCCCATCGCATCATGATGAAACCATTTCCCTGGGAGCAGGCCATCGGTTTCGGCCTCGGCGTGCTGCGGCTGCCGCCGGAGCATTTCTGGCGGATGACACCGCGTGAACTGGCGTATGCGGTGGCGGCGAGGCGAGGGCCGAGCCGTGAACCGATGGACCGCGGCGCATTCGACGACCTGATGCGGAAGTTTCCCGACAAGCGAGAGGATCAGGCATGACAATCGATTCTTCAGACGACACAGCGTCTACATTTGGCTCGCTCTCGCTGAGCACGAAAAACCTGACCACAGGCGCAACCGCTTTTTCGCGCGCGATGACGAGCGCGTTCACCGCATCGGTCGTCGGCGGCAAGCAGTTCGATGATGTTCTAAAGTCGTTGACGCTGAGGTTGTCGGACCTCGCTCTGAAGCTCGCGTTCAAGCCGCTTGAGTCAAGCATCGCCGGAGGGTTGAGCAGTCTTCTTTCCGGCATCACCGGTACCGGTGGATCGCCGGGAATCTCGTTTGCTGCTGCAAGCGGTGCGGTGAAGCCGTTCGCGAGTGGCGGCGTGATCGGCGCGCCGACATATTTTCCGCTGATGCAAGGCGGCGTCGGACTCGCAGGCGAGGCGGGGCCGGAAGCAATCATGCCGCTGACGCGCGGGCCGAACGGCAAACTCGGCGTGGCCAGCGCGGGCGGCGGCGGCAACAGCGTGGTGATTCAAATCGCGACGCCGGACCTCGACAGCTTCCGCCGTTCGGAAAATTACATCACCGGCCAGATCGCGCGCGCGGTGTCGCGCGGGCAGCGCTCGCTTTGATCGGACACCATCATGCCCGCCAGTTTTCACGAGGTTCTGTTTCCGCTCGACATCGCGCTGAAAAGCGCGGGCGGGCCGGAGCGGCGCACCGACATCGTCACCTTCGGCTCGGGACGCGAGGAGCGCAACGCGCGCTGGTCGCATTCGCGGCGGCGTTACGATGCCGGTTATGGCATCAAGACGCTCGATGCGCTGCAGGCGGTGGTCGCGTTTTTCGAGGAACGGCGCGGGCAATTATACGGCTTTCGCTGGCGCGACCGGCTGGATCATTCGTCGGCTGCACCGGCTGCGACTATCTCGCCACTCGATCAGACGCTCGGCGCGGGCGACGGGGTGCGATCCACATTCTCGTTGTTGAAAAGCTACGGCACTATCTATGCGCCTTACACGCGCAGCATTGAGAAGCCGGTGCCGGGCAGTGTGCGTGTCGCGGTGGCGGGGAGTGAGGTGGCGTCCGGCAGCGCGTTCACCTGCAATACGGCAACCGGCGTGGTGACGTTTCTGCCGGGACATATTCCCGCGCTTGGCGCTGCGGTGACTGCTGGTTTTCAATTCGACGTGCCAGTGCGTTTCGATACCGATTATCTCGAGGTCGATCTTTCCGCATTTGCTGCCGGCGCGATCCCGAAAATTCCGCTGGTGGAGATCCGGCTGTGAGAAGCATTCCCTCCGCATTTCAGGCGAAGCTCGACTGCGGCGTCACCACGCTGGCGCATTGCTGGAAGCTGACGCGGCGCGACGGCGCTATGCAGGGTTTCACCGATCACGACTGTAACCTTGTCATCGACGGTCTCACCTATCGTGCGGGCACCGGATTCACCTCGTCAGAGGCGACAAGCCGCTTCGGGCTTTCGGTGGACGGCGCGGAGATCGCAGGCGCGCTGTCCGATACTGCGCTGCTCGACAGCGATCTCGCCGCCGGACGTTACGACGCCGCAAGCGTCGAAACCTGGCTGGTGGATTGGAGCGATGTCTCGCTGCGCATTCTCACCGCGCGCTCCACGCTCGGCGAAGTCAAACGGGAGGGACAGGCGTTCAGCGCCGAGCTGCGCGGGCTTGCAGACTCTCTGTCGCAGGAATGCGGCCGGTTATTCACGGCGCGATGCGGTGCCGATCTCGGCGACGCGCGCTGCACGGTCGATCTGTCAACACCGGCGTTGCGCGGCATCGGCGCGGTTGCGAGCGTTGCGGCCACGTCGGCGCTGGTGGCGTCAGGTCTCGATGCTTTCGCTGAGGGCTGGTTCACCGGCGGCAAGCTGACCTGGAGCAGCGGCGCAAACAATGGCCTGTCGGTCGAGATCAAGGATCATCGCGTTATCCTGGGTCATGCGCGGCTCTCGCTTTGGCAGGCGATGCCTGAACTTCTTGTCATCGGCGATACGTTCGTCGTGACCGCCGGCTGCGACAAGCAGTTCGACACGTGCCGGGATCGCTTCGCGAACGCGGTCAACTTTCGCGGCTTTCCGCAAATTCCAGGCAACGATTTTCTTATTGCCGCGCCGGATGCAGGCGGCGGCAACGACGGCAGGTCGATGGCTGGTTCGTCTGGTGGGTGGGGATCATGACCATGATTTTGACCCGCGATGCAATCGTTGCAGAAGCCCGCACCTGGATCGGCACGCGCTATCGCCATCAGGGCGCGCTCAAAGGCGTCGGCTGCGATTGCCTCGGTCTGGTGCGTGGCGTCTGGCAACATTGCGTCGGAATCGAACCCGAGCAGCCGCCGCCTTACGCACCGGATTGGGCGGAAGCGTCGAGCAAAGAGTCGTTGGCCGACGCAGCGATGCGGCATCTGGTGCCGGTCGCGCTCAACGATGTTTCAGGCGGCGACGTGCTGCTGTTTCGCTGGCGGGAAGGCTTCGTCGCCAAACACGCGGCGATTGCGACATCCGACGGCACGATGATCCACGCTCACGATGGCGCAGCGGTGTGCGAGGTGGCGTTCTCGCCGTGGTGGCGCAGGCGGCTTGCCTATGCGTTCCGATTTCCGGGAGTGAGTGACTGATGGCAGCCCTCGTTCTTTCCATCGCAGGCGGCGCTGCGGGCGCGGTGTTCGGTCCGGCGGGCGCGATCGCGGGCCGTATTGCGGGCGCACTGATCGGAAATGTCATCGATCATAAAGTGTTTGCGCAAGACCGCAGCGTGCAGGGGCCGCGGCTGGCCGATCTCGACATCATGGCTTCGACCGAAGGCGCGCCGATCGCGCGGGTCTACGGTCGCGCGCGGCTGGCGGGGCAGGTGATCTGGGCGACGCGCCTTGAAGAGGTGGTGTCCACGGACACCGACGACGGCGGCGGCAAAGGCGGCATGGGTGGCGGCTCCGTGTCCACCACGACGTATAATTATTTCGGTAACTTCGCAGTCGGTCTGTGCGAAGGCGAAATCGGGCATATCGGCCGCATCTGGGCCGACGGCAAGCCGCTCGATGTTTCAGGATTGAACGTGCGCGTTTATCGCGGCACCGAAGATCAGATGCCTGACGGTTTAATCGTCGCCAAAGAGGGCGCGGACAACGCGCCGGCCTATCGTGGCCTGGCCTACGTCGTGTTTGAACGGCTGCCGCTGAAGGATTTCGGCAACCGCATTCCGCAATTGTCGTTCGAGATCGTGCGCCCGGTCGGAGAACTGGAACGCATGGTGCGCGCGGTCACTCTGATTCCCGGCACCACCGAATTCGGCTATGAGCCATCAGCCGTCGTGCGCGTGCTCGGCGTCGGTCATTCTGCGCCGGAAAACCGCCATGTCAGTCAGGCGCGGTCCGATGTCGTTGCTGCGCTCGACGATCTGCAGGCGACCTGCCCGAATCTCGAGCGCGTCGCTGTTGTCGTCGCGTGGTTCGGCAACGACTTGCGTGCGGGAAATTGCATTGTGCGTCCATCGGTCGATAGCACCATCAAGATCACGTCCGGCGCAATATGGTCGGTCGCGGGTCTATACCGGCCATTGGCGCATGCCGTCTCGACAGTGGAGGGGCGTCCGGCGTTCGGCGGCACGCCGTCCGACGACAGCCTGCGCCATTTGATCGCGGAGCTGAAAGCGCGCGGGCTGAAGATCACGCTCTATCCGTTCCTGATGATGGACATTCCGGCTGGCAACACGCTGCCCGATCCGTGGAGCGGTGCATCTTCGCAGCCGGTCTATCCATGGCGCGGGCGCATCACATGTCATCCGGCACCCGGTGTTAGCGGTTCGCCCGACGGCACTGCGACGGCCGCGACGCAGATTTCCACTTTCTTTTCCGGCGGTGGCACGAGCGGCTGGAATTATCGCCGCATGACTTTGCACTACGCGAACCTCGCCGTGTCATGTGGCGGCGTCGATGCGTTCATGATCGGATCGGAGCTGAAGGCGCTGACGCGCGTGCGCTCCGCGTCCGGCGTGTATCCGGCGGTGCAGGCGCTGATGACACTGGCCTCGGATGTAAAGACCATCGTCGGCGCAGGCACGCTGGTGACTTACGGCGCGGACTGGACCGAATACGGATCGCATGTGATCGGCAGCGAGGTGCGCTTCCCGCTCGATCCGTTATGGGCATCCTCTGCCATTGATGCGGTGGGGATCGATTACTACGCGCCGCTGTCGGACTGGCGCGACGATGCAGGGCATCTGGATGCGGCGCTGACACCGACGATCTATGATCGCGATTATCTCGCGGCCAATGTGAACGGCGGCGAAGCTTATGACTGGTATTACGCCAGCGACGGGGCGCGCGCCGAGCAGACCCGCTCGCCGATTACCGATGGTCTCGGCAAGCCGTGGACGTTCCGCGCCAAGGATCTCTGGAACTGGTGGTCGCACGCGCATGTTGAGCGCGTCGGCGGAACTGAACTCGGCAGCGCGACGGCGTGGACGCCGCGCAGCAAGCCGATCTGGCTGACGGAGGTCGGCTGTCCGGCGGTGGACAAGGGAGCCAACCAGCCGAGTGTGTTTCCAGATCCAAAATCGACGGAAGGCAACGTCCCTTATTTCTCCGACGCACGGCGCGACGATTTGATTCAGCGCCGTTACATCGAAACTATGATTGCCACCTTCGATCCGGATTTCGGCGCGAGCGATGTGTTCAATCCGATTTCGCCTGTCTATGACGGACGGATGATCGATGTGTCCGCGCTGCATCTATGGACCTGGGACGCGCGGCCCTATCCGGTATTTCCCGCCGCCACAGATGTGTGGAGCGACGGGCCGAACTGGCAGACGGGGCATTGGCTGACCGGCCGTCTCGGCGGCGCGCCGCTGGACGCGCTGGTCGGCGCGATCCTCGACGATGCCCATATCGAAGACGCGAATGCCGACGCTCTGCGCGAAAGCTGCGACGGCTATGTGGTGGACCGGCCGATGTCGCCGCGCGCCATGATCGATCCGTTGGCGATGGCCTATGCGTTCGATGCGACAGTGGCAGGCGGACAACTGACATTCGTGCAGCGCGGCGGTGCGCCCGTGGTGGAGATCAGCGAAGACGACATGGTCGATACGCAGAAGGGGCCACTTGCGCGACTGACGCGGGGGCAGGAGACAGAGCTTCCGCGTGAAATCAGTTTCGGATTCACGGATGGCGGGTCAGACTATCGCCGCTCCGCCGTCACGTCGCGGCGGCTCGTGGGCGGATCGAACCGCGCGCTGCATTCGGATTTTGCCATCATTACCGATGATGCATCCGCCACACGCCGCGCCGATATCTGGCTCCAGGATTTGTGGGCGGGCCGCGAGGGCGTCGAATTCGCGCTCGGCATAAACCGGCTTGCGCTTGCACCGGGCGATGTGGTCGGCGTGACCATCAACGACCGGCGGCGGCTGTTCGAGATCAACGAACTGGTCGACACCGAGTCCCGTAAAGTCACTGCGCGCAGCATAGACCCCGAGGTGTTCTCGGTGCCGCTGACTGCGCCGCGCATGAAGCCGCCTGCGATCCCGCCCGCGCTTGGGCCGGTGCAGGCGCTTGTGCTCGATCTGCCGTGCCTCGATGCAACGGAGCCGCCGGTGTTGACGCGGCTGGCGCTGTTCGCCGATCCGTGGCCGGGTTCGGTGACAGCGTGGCAATCGACCGATGGCCTGAGCTTTGCGCGATCCGCGACCGCGTTTGCGCCTGCGATAATCGGAGAAACTCTCGATCCTCTGCCAGCCGGGCCGACGGCGCGATGGGATCGCGCCAACACGGTACGCGTGCTGATTTATGGTGGCGCGCTGTCCTCCGTGACCGACGCGCGCGTATTCGACGGCGCGAATGCCGCTGCGGTCCTCAACGCGGCGGGCGACTGGGAAATTTTGCAATATGCCAATGCCGAACTGGTCGACGACAAAACGTATCAGCTGCCGCGGCTGCTGCGCGGGCAGTTGGGGAGCGCATATGCCATCGCTGCCCCTTTGCCCGTGGGGTCGCCGTTCGTCTTGCTTGACGATCAGCTTGTTCCGCTTGCCAGCGGCCTCGGCGCACTGGACCGGCCGATCGATGTGAGGATCGTCGCGAGCAGCCGCAGCTACGACGATTCAGCGGCGCTCGCGTTGACTGTGACACCGCAGGCGACCGCGTTGCTGCCGTTGTCGCCGGTGCAGGTCAAAGCCTGCCGCAAGGGCGACGGCATTCACGTCTCGTGGATACGCCGCACGCGCCGCGATGGCGACAGTTGGGGCATCGAAGTGCCGCTCGGCGAAGACACCGAAGCCTACACGCTCGAAATTCTGTCGGGCGCGTCAGTGGTGCGCACGATTTCATGCGCGTCACCGTCCGCGCTCTATGCCAGCGCCGATGAACTGACCGATTTCGGCGCGCCGCTGACCAGCTTTCACGGACGCGTCGTGCAGCTATCCAGCACTGTCGGGCGGGGACACCCCGCTGAATTCACTCTCACGCTCTGAGACATCATGACAAACACAGCCAATCTCGGGATGCCGTTTATCGACGGCAGCCAGGCGCAGAAACACGTCACGCACAATGACGCGTTGCGCATTCTCGATGCCGCCGTGCAGATCGGCGTGCTCACCACCACGCTGACCGCGCCACCTTCCACGCCGTCGGCAGGCGACCGCCATGTCGTCGGTGCAAGCGCGACCGGCGCATGGGCAGGGCAGGCGAAAAATATCGCGACCTGGGAAGACGGCACGTGGCGATTCATGACGCCAAAGATCGGATGGTTCTTGTGGTCCGCAGGAGACGACGGCATTTTCGTCTATAACGGGACATCGTGGCGCAGCCTGCGCGACCTGACGACCGCGCTCGATAATGCCGCGCATATCGGCGTCAACACCACCGCGTCCAGTCCCAATCTCCTGACGGTGCGTTCTAACGCGGCTTTGTTCAACGCCATCGCTGTGGCGAGCGGTGGCACGGGCGACGCGCGGGTGCAGATTTCCAAGGAGAGCAGCGCGAAGACTGCGTCGGTGGTGTTCTCCGATGCGTTTTCGGGCCGCGCCGAGTTCGGCCTTGTCGGCTCCGACGCTTTCAAGCTCAAAGTGTCGAACGACGGGAGTACATTTGTCGAGGCGCTAAGCGTCGACCAGAGTTCCGGCAACACCACGCTGCCGCGCGGGATCGCGCTATGCGGCGTGATATCGCCGGCGCAGATTACGTCGAACCAGAACGACTATGCGCCGACCAGCTTCGCAACGTGTTCGGTTATTCGCATCTCAACAGATGCAAGCAGGGACATAACAGGTCTTGCAGGCGGGTCTGACGGTCGGTTGATCTATATCTATAACGCTGGTTCGCAAAACGCTGTTCTGAAGAACGCCAGCGTGTCGTCGGCTGCGGCCAATCGTTTTGCTTTCGGCGCAGATCTTACATTGACGCCAAATCAGGGCGCATCACTGATCTATGACGCCGCGACGGCCCTATGGCGACAGGTAGGCGGGCCTTCAGGAGCGGGCGGTGCGGGCACCGTCACCAGCATTTCGCCCGGTGCAGGCCTGCAGAATGCAGGCACGACTGCGGCCATTACCTCAAGTGGCATGTTGTCGCTGGATGGTGCTTTCGGCTTCCGCAATCGCGTTATCAATCCCTCTGGCCAGATTGCGCAGATCACGCCGGGATCGACGGCGGACGGTGCGTATACAGGTTTTGACCAGTGGTTGGCTCTGACACAGACCGGCGCTGTCGCCGCTTCGCAAGTCACGACGGCGGAGAATGGTACGCCGTACATGATCCGCCTGACGCAATCACAGGCATCGGCGCAGCGGTTTGGGCTGATCCAGCCGCTCGAAGCGGCGAACGTGCTTGACCTGCGCGGGAAGAGCGTCACGCTCTCTGCCCGCGTCCGCATGTCAGTCTCGACGACGCTGCGTTACGCTATCGTCGAATGGACCGGCACAAGCGACAGCGTGACCAAGGATGTGGTCAACGACTGGACAAACGCAACATTCACGCCTAGCAACTTCTTCATCTCGACGACGACAACGATTGTTGCGACAGGCTCGGTCGCTCTCACCGCTAATGCGCTAGCGAGCATTTCGTTGACCGGCACCGTGTCCGGATCGATGAACAATCTGCATGTGTTTTTCTGGACCGACAGCACGCAGGCACAAAATGTCACGCTTGATATCAGCAAGGTCCAACTTGAGCAGGGTCTTCAGGCCACGCCGCTAGCGTTTCGTTCGTTCGCCAATGAACTTAATCTTTGCCAGAGGTATTACGAAAAGACTTATCCTTTGGCCGATGCGCCGGGGACCGCCTATAGCAGCAATTCTTCCGTAGCTGGTTCTATTGGCTCGATTGTGTACTCGGCAAATAATTACAACACCGTATCTGCCTGGTTCTTCAAGCAAACAAAAAGAATTGCCCCCAATGTTGTAAGCTACTCCCCTTATACCGGGGCAAGCGGTCAGTGCCGCGAGCAGAACGCCGCGACTGACAGGGCATCTATAGTGGGAAGTGTCGGAATTTATCAGGCACTCATTATTGTCAACAATGTCTCGACGCCGCAGGGCACCTACCTTTGGGCGCATGCGACAGCGGACGCGAGGCTGTGACGACTAGAACCTATCTCGAAGCCATCACGCGCCTGAGAATTTCTACCGAGAAGAATCCAATGCCCAACGCAGCCCCATCGGCGGCGCGCTCTCCGCTGCTGTCTCAATACGCTTGGCTTGCCAAGGAGCCGGGCCCAAAGATGCTGATCGAGGCATTGAAGGTTTTCGGCACGGTCGAAGGACCGGGCGCGAGGGACAATCCCACGATCTTGGCGTGGGCGGCAGAAATCGGGCAGGGCAGAACATACAGCCATGACTCAATCCCGTGGTGCGGGTTGTTCATGGGCCTGATTGCGCATCGCGCAGGGCGGCCTGTCGTTGATAGCCCGCTCTGGGCGCTGTCTTGGGCGGATTTCGGCAAGTCTGCCGCAGGCGGAGCGATGCTGGGCGATGTATTGACGTTCAAGCGCAACGGTGGCGGCCACGTATCTCTGTATGTTGGCGAAGACAGTGCGGCGTTTCACTGTCTTGGTGGCAACCAGTCCGACAAGGTTTGCATCACGCGCATCGCGAAGTCGCGTTTATATCGCGCGCGCCGGTCTAGCTATTCGGTGCAGCCAGCGAATGTCCGCAAGGTCGTGCTGGCATCAAACGGCAAGCTCTCGACGAACGAGGCTTAATACCGCCGCCCGGTCGGGCCACAGGGCATCATCACATCATTGGAGCTATCATGAACTCACTTCAGTTGAAGAACATCGCCGCGCCTGTCGTGGCCATCATCGTGGCGTGGCTCTCACGCAAAGTCCCATTCGTCGATCCGACGACGTGGAGCGTCCTGGTAGATTCTGTAATCGCCACCATCACCGCTGGCGTGTTGGGATATTTCAATCGCGGATCGGCTGTTGTCGCCTCCGCCGCGGCATTGCCGGAAGTCAAAACCATCATTGCCGAACCGGCTATGGCTAGCGCGATCACCTCTCCTGACGTTGTTTCGTCCTACACCAACAAAGTCGTGGCCAAGTGACCTATGCCCAGATCGCTGTGCTCGTTCTGCAAATTGCAAAATGGTTCATGGATCGAGCCAGTGAGCAAAAGCAGTTCGACGCTGGACAGGAACACCAGATTGCCGAGCAGGCGAAAGCCGTGCTCGGCATGACGGCTGAAGGCAAGCGGCTGCTGGAGAAAATCAATGCGCTATCTGATCGCGAGCTTGATGATCTTAACGACGCTGTCGGTCGCGCGAGCGGGTGAGGTCAAGTTCTGCTTCCTGTTTTGCGCTTTCGAACAATCCGCACCCATGGACAGCTTTTGCCAGTCATACCAGCGCGTGAACCAACGCCCCGCTGATGGCGTCGAGATCGAGAGGCTGTCGCGTGGGCTTAAGGCGAGGCTGACCGCCAACGATGTTCTCTATCTCTGCAAGTGCAAGGCTTGGGACAATCCGATCTGCTCAAGATAGTCTCGGAAATGCTGCAATGACGCTTGGATGAGCAGCTATATCCACGATCTCCGACTTGGAAAGGCGCTGGGCGGCGAGACCAGCCCTTTGATAAGCTATTGGGGTTTCCGATTCGGCGTGCTGGACACGCCAGGCGCGATCGACAAGCTGGCCTGGGCGGTGGTGAAATAAGTGACTGTGAACAAAAAGTAATCCCGTGCGCCGGTCCCGTTCATCGAGCATTCACGACCACGGCCATCATGTAAGCGCGTTGCAGTTCTCGCCAAAACGCTGTTCGCGGAGATCACCTTGCGCCTTCTCGTCGTTGAAGATGATCCGGATCTGAATCGCCAGCTCACCACGGCGCTGTCTGATGCCGGTTATGTCGTGGACCGCGCGTTCGATGGCGAGGAGGGACACTTCCTCGGCGACAGCGAGCCTTACGATGCGGTGGTGCTCGATATCGGCCTTCCGAAAATGGACGGCATTTCGGTGCTGGAGGCGTGGCGGCGCAACAAGCGCTCGATGCCGGTGCTGATCCTCACCGCGCGCGACCGCTGGAGCGACAAGGTACAGGGCTTCGATGCCGGTGCCGACGATTATGTCGCCAAGCCCTTTCATCTCGAAGAAGTCCTCGCACGAATCCGCGCGCTGCTGCGTAGAAGCGCGGGTCATGCCCAATCCGAACTGACCTGCGGCCCGGTGATGCTCGACACGCGCACGAACCGCGTCAGCGTCAACGGCAATCCCATCAAGATGACGTCGCATGAGTACCGGCTGCTGGCCTATCTCATGCATCATTCCGGCCGCGTGGTGTCGCGTACTGAACTGGTCGAGCATTTGTATGATCAAGACTTCGACCGCGACTCCAACACTATCGAGGTGTTTGTCGGGCGCATCCGCAAGAAGCTCGAGGTCGACATTATTCAGACCGTGCGCGGCCTCGGCTATCTACTGACGCCGCCGCCTGCTGCTCCCGCGCGCCAAACGTGATACGTTGACGGCAGAGCCCGCGCAGGCATACCGCATGATGCGCGAGCAAAGGGCCAGGATACGGGGAGAGCTTTGAACGTCCGCACCAACTCTCTCGCCACACGGCTTTTCCTGTCTGCAACGGCGTGGGTGGTGCTGATCCTCATCATCACCGGCATCGCGCTGTCGTCTGTCTATAAGCGGTCGGTCGAGCGCGCCTTTGATCGCCGTCTGAATTTCTATCTGCGCACGCTGATCGCGGAAGCAGCTCAACCCGACGATCCCTCCGATAAAAACGACAAGAGTGACAGGTCGATCCAATCGCTCGGCGAGCCGTTGTTCGAGTTGCCGCTGTCCGGCTGGTATTGGCGGATGGATCGTGTCGACGGCATCAAGTCCGAACTGCGGGCGTCGCGTTCGCTATGGGATGCGACGCTACCGAAGCTCGAGGACATGAACATCGACCTCGATCAATCCGGCGTGCGCCTCGGATATGTGACAGGACCGGAAAACCAGCACCTGCGCATGGTGGAGCGGCCGGTCGATCTCGGCACCGATGGAAAGTTTCTCGCGTCGGTGGCGGGCGATGCCACTGAGATCGACGAGGAAACCTGGACCTTCAACACGTATCTCGCGGGCACGTTCGCGGCGTTGACGGTCGGTTTGCTGCTGACCACGATTTTTCAGGTGCGGTTCGGTCTCGCGCCGCTCAAACGTATTTCCAATTCGCTTGCGGCCATTCGCTCGGGACATGCCGAGCGGCTCGAAGGCACATTTCCGGTGGAGATCGCGCCGCTGGCGCGCGAGACAAACGCGCTGCTGGACGCCAACCGCGCGATTGTCGAACGCTCGCGCACCCATGTCGGCAATCTTGCGCATGCGATCAAGACGCCGCTGTCGGTGATCGTCAATGAAGCCGCTGCTAGTAAGGACGATCCGTTCTCGGCGAAGGTTCTCGAACAGGCTGACATCATGCGCGATCAGGTCGCGCATCATCTTGAGCGCGCGCGTATCGCGGCCCGTGTGCAGACCATTGGCACCGTCACCGAGGTCAGCCCGGTGATCGAGGCGCTGGCGCGAACGATGGAGAAGATCCATCGCGACCGCGACATTATGATCGATGTCGAGGCCGTCACCGGCGCGAAATTCCGCGGCGAGAAGCAAGACCTTGAGGAGATGACCGGCAACCTGGTGGACAATGCCTGCAAGTGGGCCGACCAGCGGGTGTTTATCGAGGTGCTGGTGGAAATGACGCCGGGCGGCGCGCTGGACCCGACGCTGCGTATCATTGTGGACGATGATGGCCCCGGACTGTCTCCCGCCCAGCGCAGCCAGGTCGCCCGGCGCGGCCAGCGGCTGGACGAAACCAAGCCCGGTTCGGGCCTCGGCCTGTCCATCGTCACCGATCTGGCCGCACTTTACGGCGGCAGCCTTCAGCTCAGTGCGGCGCCCATCGGGGGTTTACGGGCGGAACTGATCCTGCCGGGGGTGTGACACCCCATCTTCAACGCGAAATTAACGACGTTCCGGCTATCAAACCCGGTGGACCTCCGCGGGTCGCGATCACGGGTTGTACGTTGGGCGCATGGGCCAATCCTCGGTTGAGAGATTGAGAGATTATCTGGGGCAACTGCCGCCGAAGGCGCAGGCCCTGCTGATGCGCGAGTTCGAGCGGGCCATTGAGCGCGGTGAGGACGTTGCCGTCGCCAATTTTGTGCTCGAACAATTGCGCAAGGTCGTTCGCAGCCCGAACGAGGACAGCACGCCGCGCACCGACGATCCGATGCGGCTGGCCTTCCAGCCGCTGGAGCCGTTTCTCGTCGACAATGTTCCCCACATTCGGCCCGGTCAGGTGCGGCGCTCGTCGCTGGCTCCGGTCTGGCTATGGCTTGGCCGCGAGGGATGCCCGGACGCTATCTCCGCGTTCGATGCGGCTCTTGCCGGTCAGCAGAATTCCGGCGCGGCCGAAATCAGCGCCGCCGTTCGCACGGCACAGCTTGCCGCCGCTCAGGCCATCGCCAACGTCACGGGCGCACATACCGCCGACGCCCAGCGCACGCTGGGACGTCTCGGTGCGCCGACCGTAGCCGAGGACATCGCCTCCATCGGCGCCATTCTCACGGCACGCGAAGCGCTCGATAAACTCAGCAACAAGATGATGGGCCAGTATCGCGCGTTCGCGGATTCCGAAATCCGCTCGGTGATGGATGGACTGAGCGCGCCGCCGCTCCAGAGTCCGCTGGTTGTGCCGTTCGCCGTTTCTCTTGTGTTGCAGCGCCTCGCAGCACCGTGGCAGATCGTCCGCCTTGGCATCACCGTCGCTGGCTCTGACGATGAAATCCGCGTGGCGGGCACGCCGTTCGGCGTCACCGTCACCATGGCCCTTCACGATCTGTCGCGGCTGGTGAGCGAGTTGCGCAACGACATCAAGCGCGGACATTTCAAGGACACGTCTGATCATCTCAAGACGCTGCATGATGGCGTGCGCGGATTGCGGACCGAACTCGATATTCGCTCCGAGTCGGTATGGGGCAGGCAACTTGCCTCGATCCGCTCCGAAATCTCCAATTCGCTGCAGTCGGAAATCGACAGCGTGCCGGGGCGCGTGCGCCGCCTGCTGCGGCAGGGACCGGACAAGGACGTGACATCTACCAGCCGCATCGATCCCGTCGAAGTGGAGGAGACCGCCGCGCTGATCGATTTTGTCGGCGTCTGCCGCACCTATGCCAGCGAACTGGCAATCAGCGAGGTGTCGCTGCGCGTCCATAACGACCTGCAGCACTATATCGAAAAAGCCACCGAAGCGCTGGTGGAGGCGCTGCGCAATCCGGACCAGCGCGTGCGCGCTTTCCGGCTGATGCAGATGCAGGCCGCGATCCGCTTCTGCGACGTGCTGTTCGGCCCCGATTATGCGTCGCTCATGACCAAGGCGGCCGAAATGGCAAAGCCGGTCGAGCGTAAGCCCCGCACAGGCTAACACCTCGTTTATTCCCCACAAAACCCGTTGAATTCTTGCCGGAAATGTCAATTGCGCGGCCCTGCCAGCCGTGATGTAACCCGGCACGGAACGCCGCTTAAAACCGTTCTATTCCGGCCGGGAACTCTGCTGAATGACGCTCTGGTTCGTGTTCGCGCTGATGACTGCTGCAGCCGCTTTTGCGGTGCTGTGGCCGCTCGGGCGCGGCAAGGCAGCGGCAGGCGAGGGCAGCGAGACAGTGGTCTACAAGGACCAACTCGCCGAAGTTCAGCGCGACGCGGATAACGGCCTGATCGGTGTGCGTGAGGCGGAAGCCGCGCGGATCGAAATCAGCCGTCGGTTGCTGGCGGCGTCCGATGCCGAGACAAGTGCGGCGTCCACGTCGAGCCTGTCATTCCGTCGTGCGGTGGCCGTGGCCGCGCTCATCGGTCTCCCGTTTGTTGCTGTGCTGCTCTATGCGCAATTCGGTTCGCCGTCGCTCGGTGACTTTCCCTTGGCGCAGCGCGGTCGCGAAGTGGCGTCGTCGAGTTCGATGGAGCAACTCGTTGCGAAGGTCGAGACGCATCTTGAATCGAATCCCACGGATGGTCGTGGCTGGGAGGTTCTTGCGCCCGTGCTGACGCGGCTTGGCCGTTTCGATGACGCGGTGCGAGCCTGGCGCAACTCCATCACTTACAATGGCGAGACGGCTGCGCGCCGCTCCGATCTCGGCGAGGCGATGGCAGCTTCAAGCGGGGGCGTCGTCACCGCCGACGCGAAGGCCGAATTTGATCGCGCTGTTGCGCTCGATCCGAATGAAGTGAAGGCGCGCTATTTCATCGGTCTTGCCGCCGAGCAGGACGGGCGCAACACAGACGCCGCCGACATCTGGCGCGCGATGATCGCGTCCGCGCCTGCGGATGCGCCGTGGCGTCCGGTGGTGCAGGCCGCATTGACACGCATTGGCGCGAGCGCGCCGAAACTCTCCGATGAGCAGATGAGCGCCACCAAGGATATGGCCGAAGGCGACCGCAACACCATGATCCGCGGAATGGTGGATCGGCTTGCAACGCGCCTGAAGGAACAGGGCGACGATGTGGAGGGATGGCTGCGGCTGGTGCGCGCCTATATAATTCTCGGCGAGCGCGACAAGGCTCAGGCGGCACTTGCTGACGCGCGGCAGGCGGTTCGTAGCGATGCTGCGCGGTTGCAGCAGTTGAACGACGGTCTCAAGAGCCTCGGACTAGATAAATCATGACACGCAAGCAGCGGCGATTGACGTTGATCGGCGGAGCGCTCGCGGTGCTCGCGATTGCGGCCGCGCTTGTGCTGAATGCGCTGCGCGATTCCATCGTGTTCTTTTCGACGCCTGCGACGGTGGCGGAAAAGAACATCCCGGTTGGCAAGCGATTTCGTCTCGGCGGGCTGGTGCGCGAGGGATCGCTGGTGCGCGGCGAGCAGCTTCGTGTGAAGTTTGATGTGACTGACGGCAACGCGACGCTGCCTGTGACCTATCAGGGCATCCTGCCGGACCTCTTCCGCGAAGGGCAGGGCATTATCTCTGAAGGCGCACTTGACGCCAATGGCGTGTTCAAGGCCGACACGGTCCTCGCCAAGCATGACGAGACTTATATGCCGAAGGCGGTCGCGGACGAGCTGAAAAAGACCGGCCATTGGAAGGACGATTACGACAAGAAGCCGCAAACTCCCGGTGTGCAGGGGAGTGCGAAATGATCGCGGAAAGCGGCCATTTCGCACTGGTGCTCGCGCTTGTGCTGGCGCTGATCCAGTCGGTCGTGCCGGTGATCGGCGCGCGACTGCGCGATCCGGCATTGATGAATGTCGCGCGCTCGACCGCGCTGGTGCAATTCGCGTTTACGGCGTTGTCGTTCGCCGCGCTCACCTATCTGCATGTGACGTCCGATTTCTCGGTGACGAACGTTTATGAGAATTCGCATTCGCTGAAGCCGATGATCTATAAAATCACCGGCGTCTGGGGCAACCACGAAGGCTCGATGCTGCTGTGGGTACTGATCCTCGCGCTGTTCGGCGCGCTGGTGGCGGCGTTCGGCAACAACCTGCCGCGTTCGCTGCGCGCGCTGGTGCTGGCGGTGCAAGCCTGGATTGGGGCTGCGTTCTATCTCTTTATTCTCGCGACCTCGAACCCGTTCCTGCGCATCGCCAGTCCGCCAATCGAAGGGCGTGACCTCAATCCGATCCTTCAGGACATCGGCCTCGCGATCCATCCGCCGATGCTTTATCTTGGCTATGTCGGCTTCTCGATTTCGTTTTCGTTTGCCGTTGCCGCCTTGATCGAAGGCCGCATCGACGCGGCATGGGCGCGCTGGGTGCGGCCATGGACGCTGACCGCGTGGATTTTCCTCACGCTTGGAATCGCGATGGGATCGTACTGGGCCTATTACGAACTCGGCTGGGGCGGCTGGTGGTTCTGGGATCCGGTCGAGAACGCCTCGCTAATGCCTTGGCTTGCGGGCACGGCGCTGCTGCACTCGGCGGTGGTGATGGAAAAGCGTGACGCGCTGAAGGTCTGGACCATACTCCTTGCGATCCTGACATTCTCGCTATCGCTGCTCGGCACATTCCTCGTGCGCTCCGGCGTGCTGACATCGGTGCACACTTTCGCCAGCGATCCGACGCGCGGCGTCTTCATCCTGCTCATTCTCTGCCTGTTCATCGGCGGCAGCCTCGGCCTTTATGCCTGGCGCGCGACGGCGCTAAAGCAGGGCGGCCTGTTCGCGCCGATCTCGCGCGAAGGCGCGCTGGTGCTGAACAATCTGTTGCTGACCACGGCCTGCGCGACGGTGTTCGTCGGCACGCTGTATCCACTGGCACTGGAGGTTCTCACCGGCGATAAGATTTCAGTAGGCGCGCCGTTCTTCAATCTGACATTTGCGCCGTTGTTTCTGCCGCTGCTGCTGGCCGTGCCGTTCGGCACGCAACTGGCGTGGAAACGCGGAGACATTGTGGGCGCGGCGCAGCGTCTCATAGCGGCGGGTATTGTTGCGCTGGTCGCCGTCGCCGTTGTGTGGGCATGGACCAAAGGCGGCGCCGCGTTCGCGCCACTGATGATCGGCCTTGCGGTCTTCGTCGTTCTTGGCGCGATCAGCGATATCGCCGAGCGCATGCAACTGTTTCGCGCGCCGTTTGCCACATCGCTCGGCCGTGCGCGCGGATTGCCGCGTTCGACATGGGGCGCGGCGTTTGCACATGCCGGTCTCGGGATTGCGCTGATCGGCATCGTCTGTGAGACGACATGGAATTCCGAAAACATCGCCTCGATGCGTCCGAAGGAAACTGTAACTGTCGGCGGCTATCAGGTGCGGCTCGATGATGTGACGCAGCAGCAAGGGCCGAACTATCGCGAGGTCGTGTCGCGCTTCACGGTTACGCTGGACGGCAAGCTGATTGGCACCATGTCGCCGTCGAAGCGCAATTTTTCCACGCGCGGAACTTCGACCACGGAAGCCGCATTGCTGACGCGCGGCGCGAGCCAGCTTTATATTTCGCTTGGTGACAGTCACGCGGACGGATCAGTCGCGGTGCGCATCTATCACAAGCCGCTGGTGCTGCTGATCTGGTTCGGCCCCGTGCTAATGGCGTTCGGCGGACTACTCTCATTGACAGATCGCCGTCTGCGCGTGGGTGCGCCGAAGCCAGCAAAGTCGGCGAAGACGCCCGGCGCGCTACAGGCTGCGGAGTAGATCGCGATGAAGCGCACTTTCGCGATCATGTTTGCGATGATGCTAACGCTCGCGCCTTCGTTCGCCTTCGCCGTCCAGCCCGATGAGATCATGTCCGATCCCGCACAAGAAGCGCGGGCGCGCAACCTGTCGCGCGAATTGCGCTGCATGGTTTGCCAAAATCAATCCATCGACGATTCCGACGCGCCACTGGCACGCGATCTGCGCTTGCTAGTTCGCGAGCGCATCGCTGCCGGCAACACCGACGAACAGGTGATGGATTTTCTGGTCGCGCGCTACGGCGAATTCGTGCTCCTCAAGCCGCGCGTCCAAAGCCGCACGCTGCTGCTGTGGATGGTTCCGCCGCTCGTGCTGGCCGGAGGAGGCTTGGCGCTCTGGCTAGGCAACCGCCGCCGTCGCGCGCGCGCTGACGCCAGCGAGGAAGGTGCGTCATTCCAACTCACCCCCGAGGAAGAAGCCCGGATCGAGAAGCTGATCGCTGGCGATAAATCTACGGAAAAGCCTGTTTAACGGGCTTATGTGGCGATTCAGGCGAGGCTTCCCAGCTTCCCAATATTACAAAACATTAACTCCCCCGTCAGAGCGCCGTAAGGCCGCGTCCCCCATCTTCCGGAAGACAGGTGCACACCCGCGCCGCGAGATTCGCCGTCCGATTTTTCGCCCTTCTGGAGATACCTCATGACTGATCGCGCTACCGACCTTTCCAAGCTCCCGTCCTATGTTGCCCAACGCCGCTCCATTTTCTCCGCGCGCAAGTTCGCGCTTATGGCGTCGGTGGTCGCCGGTCTTGGTGTCGCCGGTTACGGCCTCAGCCCCGCGAACGACGTGTTCGTTACGGCCGCGCATGCGCAGGTCAACAAGGAAGTTCGTCAGGTTCAGCAGCCGGTCGGCTTTGCAGACATTGTCGAGCGCGTAAAGCCTTCGGTGATTTCCGTCCGTGTGAAGATCAACGAGAAAGTCGTCTCGAACGATTCGAGCCCGGAAGATTCGCCGTTCCCGCCCGGCTCGCCGATGGAGCGCTTCTTCAAGCGCTTCGGCGGCCCGGATGGATTCCCCGGCGGGCAGGGCGGTCGTGGCCGCGGCGGACGCGGCGGTCAGGGCATGACCGGGCAGGGCTCGGGCTTCTTCATCTCGGCTGACGGTTTTGCTGTGACCAACAATCACGTGGTCGATGGCGCCGATAAGGTTGAGGTCACCACCGATGACGGCGCGACCCACACCGCGAAGGTGATCGGCACCGATCAGCGGACAGATCTGGCGCTCATCAAAGTCGATGGCGTGAGCAATCTGCCGTTCGCGAAACTGTCAGATGGTCAGCCGCGCATTGGCGATTGGGTGCTCGCGGTCGGCAATCCGTTTGGCCTCGGCGGAACCGTGACCGCAGGCATCGTGTCGGCGCGTGGCCGCGACATCGGCTCCGGTCCTTATGACGATTTTATTCAGATCGACGCCCCCGTGAACAAGGGCAACTCCGGTGGCCCGACCTTCAATACCGAAGGCGATGTGATGGGCGTCAACACCGCGATCTACTCGCCATCTGGCGGTAGCGTCGGCATCGCATTCGCGATCCCGGCTTCCACCGTCAAGAGCGTCGTGAAGCAGTTGCAGGACAAAGGCACCGTCAGCCGCGGCTGGATCGGTGTGCAGATTCAGCCTGTGACGCCTGAGATCGCCGACAGCCTCGGCCTGAAGAAGACCGAGGGTGCGCTGGTGGCGGAGCCGCAGGCGAATGGTCCGGCTGCCAAGGCTGGCGTCGAATCCGGTGATGTGATCACGCGCGTCAACGACACGCCTGTGAAGGATGCACGCGAACTCGCGCGCACCATCGGCGGCATGTCGCCCGGTCAGACTGTGAAACTCGTCGTGGTCCACAAGGGCCAGGACAAGATCCTCAACATGACGCTCGGCGAGCTGCCGAACGCCAAGCAGGCGAAGGCGGACTCCGACCAGAACGACGGCGGCAACAAGGCGGCCAAGGGCAACGTCAAGGTGCCGAACCTGGGCCTGACGCTGGCTCCCGCCAGCAGCGTGGCCGGCGCTGGCAAGGACGGCGTTGTCGTAACCGATGTCGATCCGAACAGTCCGTCGGCTGATCGCGGCTTCAAGGAAGGCGATGTCATTCTCGAAATCGCCGGCAAGCTGGTGGCCACTCCGAACGAGGTTCGCGATGCGATCACCGCCGCGCGCGCCGACAACAAGAACAGCGTTCTGGTTCGCGTGAAGTCCGGCGACTCGTCGCGCTTTGTCGCGCTGCCGGTCGCGAAGGGCTGAACATAAGTTAGTCCACGCCGACAGGCGCGGAAGGAATGGGAGGTTGTCGCAGGCATACGCCCCCGCCGACGGCATCTTCCCGGGGGCGGACCTCAAAGATCCGTCCCTTGTTATCCGAGCATGACGGTTCCCCCGCCGCCATGCCCGTTTTGCTCTCGATGGAAAACGCCCCCCTCCGTCGAGTGCAGGCGCGATCGCACTCCAGTCGGTCGTGCGTGGCGGGCGGTGAAGTCTCCCCAACTTCACCGCCCGTTTTTTCTGATCGAAGGTGAAGCGCCATGGTGATACAAAGTCCCAACGCTCAGGCACAGACCGAATCACAGATGCGATTGCTCATCGTTGAAGACGACCGCGAGTCGGCGGACTATCTCGTGAAAGCATTTCGCGAGGTGGGCCATGTCGCCGACCATGCAGGCGATGGCGAGGAAGGTCTCGCGCTTGCCGAGTCCGGCGATTACGACGTGCTGGTGATCGACCGCATGCTACCCAAGCGCGACGGGCTGTCGATCATCGGCACCTTGCGCGGCAAGGGCAATCATACACCGGCGCTCATTCTCTCCGCGCTTGGGCAGGTTGACGACCGAATTAAAGGTCTGCGCGCGGGCGGCGATGATTATCTGCCGAAGCCATATTCATTTGCCGAGTTGCTGGCGCGCGTCGAAGTGCTGTCGCGCCGTCATGGCGGGCCGTCCGAGGAGACCACCTATCGCGTTGGCGACCTCGAACTCGACCGGCTGTCGCATCAGGTCAAGCGCGGCGTAACGGAGATCACGCTGCAGCCGCGCGAATTCCGGCTGCTGGAATATTTGATGAAACATGCCGGGCAAGTCGTGACCCGCACCATGTTGCTTGAGAACGTGTGGGACTATCACTTCGATCCACAGACCAACGTGATCGACGTACACATTTCGCGGTTGCGCTCCAAGATCGACAAGGGGCAGGACCGCCCGCTGCTGCACACCATTCGTGGTGCCGGATACATGATCCGCGACGGCATTCGGTAGTTTCGCTACAGATACTTGATACGATGACCGTTCGCAATGATGCTCACAGCGCGTTGCGATTCTGTAAGTTCTTCGGAATGCCAATCGTTGCGGCGAGCCGCGCGCCTCTCTGTGAAACCTTGCCGGTCCACTCCGCTCGGCTTCCTCAACATAAGCGTCGTTTCGTCGCCTGGATGCGGTTCCGTCGGTATTATCGGGCCGCATTGTGGTCAGGATTCAACATCTCATTGCTATACAAAGGCAATTCGGTGTTAGCTGCCTCCGGAAATAAGGGCAGAATGGACAGCGATCGGGATCGAATTACAGTTTTGGATATGCTGAGAGGTGTGGCCGCGCTGATCGTGGTTATCTGGCACTTCCGTTGGTATTTCACGACACCTTTCCCAAAGCTTTTATTGCCGTTCTATCTTGGAGGATGGGCCGCCGTTGATCTGTTTTTTGTAATCTCAGGATTCATCCTGACGAAAATCTATTACAGCGAGACGCCAAAAAGCGGAGAACTCAAGGAGTTCGCGATTCATCGCTTCGCCCGGATTTATCCGCTGCACTTCCTAACCCTGATCGTCGTGGCTGCGCTCATTGCCATATCCGGCCAGCCTGGCCTTTATTCTGGCTATCGCGCCAACGACTTGTACCACTTCATTTTGAACTTGTTTTTGTTGCAATGGGCTGGGGATTCATTCAACGCACCGTCGTGGTCGATCTCGACCGAGATGTTTGCGAACGTGTTTCTTGCGATTGCCATTTTTTATTTCAGGGGCATTCAGGGCAAGATTCTATGCGTTCTGGGGTTGCTCATCTCGATTGTTCTGTTTGTCGGCTTTCTGCAGATTTTCTCGAACGCATTCATCCTGCAAACAGCTCTGGGTTTTCTGTCCGGCTGCCTTCTTGCATTTTGGCATGGATCAATTCGGATCCAGCGCGGATATGTGGCAACCGCCATATTTATAATCTGCGTTGTCGTTTGGATTTTATGGATGCTGTTCGCATCAACGCTCCACGCCAGAGCCAATCTGTCGGAGCGTGTAAGTCATGTAGGACTCGTTGTCATCATATTCCCGGCCATGATTATCTCGGGCATCCAGTCTCCTTTAATATCTCGCATCAGTGGTTGGCGGTTTTTCACCTGGCTTGGGGAAATTTCCTATTCCGTTTATCTTTGGCATTTTCCCGTGGCGTGCATACTCGTGCTGACACAAGTCACGAGAAGCGGAATAACTGCGGAAGGTCTATTGCCTCTTTATCTGGCCACGGTTCTTCTAGTTTCCCATCTCTCGTTTATTTTTATTGAAGGACCGGCGAGGCGAGGGATCCTTTCTTTAGCCGGCCTGCGCCGAACCTCGGCGAAAAGTTAACAACGTCCCTTGGATCAGTTGGCTATAACGCCGCTTTCCGACGGCTGGCCATTGCGCTAATCGCCGCCCAGCAAGGTCCGGCATGCACGGAGTTGTTTCCGGCTGTCATCAATCTTGCGGCCGGTGTTTCGTGAACGATTTGTCACTTATGGCGCCTGATGGACCCTGATAGAAACTAATGGAGCCACGATATTGAACGGGTTTACCTATTTCAGTTGTGCAGGTGACATGATCCGTGACGGCATTCGGTAAACTGATCCGGACGACAGCGTTCCGGCTAACGCTGGTCTATCTGTTTCTGTTCGCGCTGTTTGCGGCGTCGCTGCTGGGCTATTTCGCCTGGAACACGCGGCGCATGATCACTGAGCAAATTTCCGACACGGTCAATTCCGAACTCAGCGATCTCACTGATCAATATGCACGCGGTGGATTGCGCGGGCTTGTGTCGGCGGTCGAAGGCCGTGCGCTGCGCCCGGGCGCAAACCTTTATCTCGTCACCACCCCGCAGGGGCAGGGCGTTGCAGGCAATGTCGCTTCGCTTGCGCCGGGGGTGATGGACAAATCCGGCTGGGCCGAGACATTCTACAAGCGGCTGGAAGAAGCCGACGCCAACACGCGCAATCATTTCGCGCTGGTGAAAGTGTCGCAACTCACCGGCGGTTTCCGCATTCTGGTCGGCCGCGATCTGGAAGAACGGCGGCGGCTGTTCGGTATCGTCGCCAAGGCCGCGCAATGGTCGGTCATTATCGTTGTGGTGCTCGGTCTCGTTGGTGGCGTATTCGTCGCGCGGCGCGTGCTGCGCCGGATCGATGCGATGACCGGCACTACTCAACGCATCATGGCGGGCGATCTCAGTGAAAGATTGCCGGTCGGCCGCAGCGGCGACGAGATCGATCGTCTTGCTGAAAATCTCAACGCTATGCTGGAGCGCATCGAAGCGCTGATGGTGGGCCTGAAGGAGGTCTCCGACAACATCGCGCACGATCTTAAGACGCCGCTGACGCGATTGCGCAATCGCGCCGAGGAAGCGCTCGCGAAAGCCGGCAACGAAGGCGAGTATCGCGCGGCGCTGGAACGGACGATCGATGAATCCGACGGGCTGATCCGTACCTTCAATGCGCTGCTGATGATCGCGCGTGCGGAATCCGGCCAAGCCCGCGACAACATGTCCGATTTCGACGCTGAGGAAGTCGCGCACAGCATCCACGAACTCTATGAGCCGCTGGCGGAAGACAAGGGCATGACATTGGCCGTGTCGGCGGAGACGGCGACGATCCACGGCAATCGCGAACTCATCAGCCAGGCGCTCGCCAATCTGGTCGAAAACGCCATCAAATACGGCCAGCGCGTGACACCGCCTGACGGTGAAAATACGGAAAAATCTCCGGATATTCTGATCGATGCGCGCCGGGACGGCGACAATGTTCTTCTGAGTGTCACGGATCATGGGCCGGGCATTCCCGAGGCCGACCGGCAGCGCGCGGTCGAGCGGTTCGTTCGGTTGGAAGCGAGCCGCACCCAGCCCGGTTCGGGGCTCGGTTTGAGTCTGGCATCGGCGGTCGCGACGTTGCATGGTGGCGGCCTGCGACTCGCCGACAGCCAGCCGGGGCTGCGCGTGACGCTTGTGATCCCGAGCCGGGGCGTGGAACAGAAGAGCGTATGAGTTCAGCGACGACGGGCG